>Ga0209974_10000242_pt1 | contig 17660 bp, 23 predicted proteins | sample InoplaM3SPM_FD_187592 | JGI IMG/M metagenome (GOLD analysis project Ga0209974, IMG submission 187592) | Arabidopsis thaliana rhizosphere microbial communities from the Joint Genome Institute, USA, that affect carbon cycling - Inoculated... | ecosystem: Host-associated > Plants > Roots >...
GTTGATAATGCAGGAGGAACAGTAGAGAAGGTTGGTGGAACAGTTGTTAACACAGTTGATAATGCAGGAGGAACAGTAGAGAAGGTTGGTGGAACAGTTCAAAAAACTGATGGAAGTGTTGAACAAGCTTCCTCAGCTGTGGTTGAAACAGTGGATGATACAGGTAACACTCTCGGAAATATCGTGGAAAAAATTGATGACGGAGTTGTGAAAAAAATTCTGATAGAGGATGATGATGAGAATGATGATAGTAATGGAGATTCAAAGGATTCGGATGATGATGAGAATGATGATAGTAATGGAGATTCAAAGGATTCGGATGATGATAAGGACTCAGATGATGATAAAGATGATGATGATGGACATTCTCTCAAAGACACTGTTAAAAAATTATTGTCCTAGTTTTTAGGATTATACTAATTCTAATTCTTGGTCGAACAGTATCAATTTAAAAATTTTTTTCCACTTGATTTTCTAAAGTTTGAAAGTAGAAAATGTCACTAACTTTCAGATTATACATTTCACAAGCTTATTTTTTCAAGGTAAACTATATTATTGATATCAGAGCAAGTTTAAATAAATTAAATGAAGTTTGTCCGCTTGAATCTGAAAAATCACCATATTATACAAATAAGGTCACTGACAAAGTTCCGAAATTATTAGGAAGATAATTGTTCGCCGAAAAAATGCCGAAAAACTATATTATATAGACTATTAAAATAGATGGTGTTGAAGATACTTTTCGGTCTGTTGTTTGTATTAGTTTTGCCTGTCTTCCAAGTACATGCAGCTTCATATACAACCGTTCCTAACCCACCGATGCCCAGCGAACTTAAAGCTAGTTGCGATACCGGTAATTTTTCGTCTACAGCGTGCACTATTGCAGGGGAATTGATATTTCTATCACCGAGCGATATCGCTTTGTACGGTTTGGCCAACAACGATCCCATGGTGATTAAGGAGACACTCGAACTATTGGATAATATGACATTGAATAAGGTATTACAAAGTATCACTACAGAGGAACTTGTTACACTAAGGCAAAAAATATCCAATCAAACATTTGATAATATTGTACCTGAGCCATTGCATGAAAGTTTAATGAATAGATTATCGCTGAATTAGTAAGTATCTTATACTGAATATTTAGAAGGATGAAATACTCTTGACAGCATTATTCCGATTTGGCCAAAGTCATGCACGATGGTATCAAGGAGTCTCGACTTGTACCTCTTGAAAACGCAGGACATGGATTTTTCTATGAAGAGAAAGAAAAGTTGAACACGGAACTTGTAAATTTTATATCGATATTAGAAACAGCAAAAATACTTAGCCGTGTCATGAGGATGAATGATCCAAATTTCTCAATGCTATCAAAAAAGAATCAGGAGATATTTTTAACCGTCTTCTACATAACCGGATAAATTCATCATATTTTAAACTTCTTTGTTCCTTTTCAATAGATATGATCTCTTGAATTTCGAGTGATTGCTGTACTAGAGAGTTTAGATATTCAATCGTAAAATCATAATCATGAATTGCGCCAAGAACGTCTTGAAGTTTTCGAAGACTTTTCCTTATTTTCATCATCTTATTATTTTCATCTGGTGTCAATTCCATTAAATATCTCAATTTTTTGCAGGCAATTCTCAGATCATGTAATTCTTCTAATTTTAGTGAATTGGTAATAACAATTGGAAATGTCGTCTGTATCGTCGATATCAAATTTGATACAATTTTACTATGTCTTTTTGCCAGCTCTTTTTCTGTTATTCCGATTTTGTCTACGATCTTGCTGGTATCTATCCTTTTTAAGGAACGAGCTATTGTCTTAGCATGTTGTAACTTTGCCCCTCTTGTTGCCTTCAATGATTCAAGAAGATTATTTTTCTGAGTATTTGCAGGATATTTTTGTAGCTTTTCATGCATAATATCCAAATCCCGAATTTCGCTATTAACCTTAAAAAATTCCTTACATTTTAATAAATAATCTGATAATGACGAATGACTTCTGTTGTTCTTCGGCAACAGCATAAATGTAGCATCAAGCCTCCTGATAGCAGTTCTAACATCATGGATCTGCTTTGAATTTGGGGTTTTCAGATATTTGTTAACTCGATTATTAACTCTCTCAAGATTCTCATTCAATTTAGTCAGAAATGGTAAAAGATACAACAAGTAGATTGGAGGACAATTTGATTTATTAGTTTTCTAATGCTTGAGATTAATCGTGAATAAACAGGTATTCAATAATCCTTGCGAATCCAAATCCTCTACAGCCTTCTGTGCTGCTTTTTCCAAATCTAGGGTTTCACCTTCTTTTCTTGTATCTTGACCTGCCATTCTGATTCTAAGTTGCTCATAACCCCTCAGTACCGATAATTCCCAAATTTAGGAAGAATAAGTATAAGGCTATCATCAGAAATTTTGCTTAGAGGTAGTGAACTTTGATTCACTTGTTATTATCTAACCTATAAATAAAATAAGATATTGCATTCATTATGAATACAATCAATTATGAAATAGATATCAATGCGCCAGTGGAAAAAGTGTTTGAATATTATACTGATGCAGACAACATCAAAAAAGCATGGCCCACAAGATATAGTTAAAGAATCAGAGTCATTATCGACCACTAAAAATGAGGAAGGATCTGAGATGAAAGTAGAAGGTGAATATATGGGAAGAAAAGAAGAAATGATCATTGAGGTTACTGAAAAGGACCAAAACAAATTATTGGTTACTGAACAAAAAGAAGGCCCATTTCAATATTGGAAAAGCACTCAAGAATTTAATGGAGATGAAGGTAACACCCATGTTAAACATGAAATCTCATACGAGTTACCAACTACAGGAAAGGTCGCTAATTTTCTTTCAGGAGATCAAGCAGAAAATAAGTTAAAAGATGGTCTTCAACAAGCCGAGAAACCGTGAAACAAGAGTTAGAATCTCAGTAAAATAAACAGCACAGAAAACATACGGTAACCATCCTTCTTTTAATACCAATTTTATTTTTGTTGGTATACAACTATTATACCTAATTTTCACTCATACACATGATTCTTCATTGTAGAATTTAACTTCAACTTTTAATGACAAGAATTAATTTGTTATCAAATTCCACGGCTAATGAGTTTTGTTTTAAACGCAGACGAATATTATTGGCATATTCTATAAACTTTAGTTCTTCCATTACCTCTGTGTGAACTTCTAATCGAGTGTACTTTACGGGTTCAAACTTTCCTTCAAAATACCCGTCGAATTCTATTAAAGACATACTTCCATATCTGGAAGCAATTTCCTTCACAACATCCATGTAACCCTCCGTCCGAGGCAAATAAAATTTTACTGAATGTGGTAGTACTTTGGTAATATATGCTTTATCGGTCATGTAATTAACATAGCAAAACATCATATCTAATAATTTCCAATTTAAAATGGTATTAGATACCACATCCAATAATGGCCATTATTTTCGAAAAGTTGTTTATTAACGCGTTTATTCAGAAGCCAGTAAGATTGTTTGATATAATCAAAGAGGTCGATACGCAATTACATTCCTATGAAATACAAAAGACATTGATCTAATCAAAGAGGTCGATACGCAATTACATTCCTATGAAATACAAAAGACATATCCTAGGGATAGATTTGCTCTATATTCTAAAACTGCATAATGTCCCCAGGTCGTAGTAATTTATTTTCTATTATCAATTGAAGAACTATCTTGAATTGAATTGGCACACTTTTCACAGTATTTTTCTATAATTATTGCCCCTTCGGTACTATATTTGACTAACCGCGTTGCAGGTTCTCCACATCCTAAACAAAATCTTGAATTCTTTTCTACGTTGGATATCAATGGTTCAATACTTTTCAGTGTCTTTTCTAACAATTAGAATCTCTATTGTAACTAGAATGGTTATACGTTATAAACTAATAGTATAGTATTGGATTTTGTAACTTTTTTCGAAAACCTAACGATCGAACCTAATAAACTTTGAAGTGATAAGTGTATTAATGTGTTATAAGAGTTGGATTCTCTTTGCAACCATAATCACATTCGCTACTATTTGTACTCCCATTATTACCTATGCTCAGTGGCCAATAACAGCAGACCCGTCCCTGACACAAAATGGCATAAACAATCCCTCTAGTGGAAAAAATAATCAAACAGCACCATAGAAATTACACACAAGTACCATAAAAAATAACAATTAATCAGTTTATCATACTATTAGTCATTTCTATTGCTGAGCGATGTAGTGTATAATAATTTTACAATGAATGTCGATTAAGTATTCTCAATATTTACAAGAAACTTCCGCTTGCCCGCTTCCCCTAGTCAGTCTGTTCGAATATGGATTATCCTTGAACATACTTGTTATATGTGCCGAACCGTACCGTCATATAGACATGTGATGTCTATAATTTTTCAACACTATAAACAATTGATTCATCTAAGACATATTCCAGAAACACTAACCTGACTCTGCACCTCATTACAGAGACTTAATATCGTAGTTGGTTTTTGAATAAATTTGTCTATAATCTCCTCTATCAAATATTTCTGAAGTAAATGGTCTCCATCTACATCAAATGCACTCATTAGCATCGTTCTCACATTCGGGTTTAGAGTTTTGACTTTCCTCAGTAAGTCTAAACCGTTAAGGACAGGCATTTTGTAATCAGAAATTACCAGGACGTATTCTTCCTGGTTTATCGTAAAATGCTTAAGCGCTTCAGTAGGATCGTTAAAAGCAATAACTGTAAGTCCTGGAATTCTACATAGTGCATCACGAAATAGATCGGTGATATCGACCTCATCATCTACTATACTGAGTATCCTGTTACTAGTGGTCAAAAACGTGTCCTGGTGTTTCTACTCTCATCGATTAAATTGGACATCTATTGTATGATAGAGGGCCTCTAATAACAATATGCATTTTTTTATAGTTTTTATTGGATTTGCTCGTTACAAAAAAAAGTAATGACTTTTAAGTATTGTTGACCATATAATGATGACAGGTGTTTGTTCATCCTATTCTTCTGTGGACCACTACATTATCTGCCATCAAACTGGAAAAATTCGCTTGAATTTTGTGAAATTGAGAATTGCCATTATTGATTACGAGCAGGACATTTTGACACTTTACAAAGATTTTTTGATGAGCAGAGGGCATGATGTGATTTACATTTCATTAAATGCCAATGACTTGATGTCTAATTTTCTTAAAAACCGTCCAAATATTGTCTTATTGGATTATAGATTAGCAGGTCATAAAAGTGGGATTGATGCTGCGATTGATATACTTACAGCATATCCTCTATTTCCCATTCTCTTCGTAACTGCGTACAAACAACTAGGTAACGAATTTTTAAAATTTCCCCAAATTAAAGACAAGAATATATCTATATTGATGAAACCGGTTCTCCTTCTAGAGATTGAAGACGCTATGTTGAATCTCTTAAATCATGTACCTTACTCTAAACTTGACTGAAAAGGGGTTAATTAAAAAATATATCTTTTCCGACTTTATTGTAGTTTGCTTTCCCGACATTTGGTATGTTTAGGATGGTGTTATTTGCGTAAGAGGCTCAATAAAGAATCCTGAATACGATTTAATTTGATGGGTTTAATTAAAACGTCTATTTTCTTATCGCAGAATATGTCATGTTTTGATAATTCCTTTTCCAACATTTCATAACCCGTAATGAATATTATAAGTGCTGAAGGAAATTTCTTTAAAATTTCTATTGCAACCTCGACTCCGTTCATGTTGCTTGGTAGTCTATAATCTATGATGTAAATGTCTGGAGGCTCAATGTCAATATCTTGTAATATGCTGTCAGCGTTTACATATGAACTTAATATTCTGTGACCCAAGCTAGAAAGATAATCGCTGTAAAGTGTCAGTATATCCTCTTCGTCATCAAGAATCATTATTGTATACGTTTTTTGTGTTGTTACCATGAATATTCAACCCGAAAACCAATTAGGCGAGTTGATAACAGGTATAATTTGCTGCACCAACCTGCTATATACATGTTATTAAATTGATTCTATAATCTAGAAACCATGAATAAATATGATATTTAAAGTTGCATTGTCTATTGTGTGTGCCATATGATAAATCCGTGATCTATCATGTCGGAATCAACCGCTAGAGTTTTTTTGGACATGGTGATCTTTAATATGAAAGAGAACACATTAAGAGACTTTTTTTGCGATTATTTTAAATCTCTAATATTTTTGTATGGATCTGATGAATCGCTGGGCCTGGTTGGCATTCCAATCATCCTTTCTTTTACTAGTTTTACTCCATCAACTGACTTGATGTTATCATCATTGGATGGTTCTTGCCCATACAGGAATGCATCATGAATATCTTGTTCATTACTACTTAACCATAAATAATCACCGTCAAAAGCATCTGCCAGATTCTTTGGTACCCAAAAACTCTTTTTTCTAATTGATCCTTTTTCTAGTCGGAAATGATTTTGAGATATCTTTTTAATTTTACCAAGTTTCTGGCCATCATTGGATTTTACCTTTGCGTCGTCAAGTTCCGTCCACAGAACTGTGGGTCCCACAATGTTTTCTTCTGGCATGTACTGTAATGGCCAACATTGAATATAAACGAAGAAATCAAATCATTAAATCCAATATTGTATAGTTTATGATAGAAAATGACCCAATTGAAAATTTCTGGCAAAAGATTGATAGACAAAAAAGTCAAGTCTTTTGATGGTAAAGATGTCGGAAAAGTGAAGAGTATTACACCAGACTTTGTAGAGTTAAAAGACGGGGATAAAAGATATTTTGTTCCGAAGTTGCACTTTAAGGAGTATGATAAGGATTTGTATGTATTACTAATGGAAGATGAAGTCAAAGATAGGTATCAAAGGAAAGACCCACCTTTAGCGTCTGAAATTCAACAAGCAGAACATACTGGTGAGGGTTATACTTCATATCATGAAATTATACCATTTATGGCGAGAGAACCTGATTTGGAATTGAAAGGAGAAAAATCCGGTGAAATTCTAAAAATCCCTTGGGAAGATGTAATACATAAGCATGTGAGAACTTTGGATAATGTCGATATTGGTGATGTGGACAGACTTGGAAATGAATTTATTGTAGTGAGAGAAGGCGAAGTAAATGTACATATGTACTATATTCCAAAGCAGTATATTAGTAATTATGATGGTAGTTCTCTGTGGATTGATGTAGCAAGCGGATTTGTGAGTGTCAAGTTCGAACGCGAGTGTGAGCCAACCAATGAAGAAATTGAAATGTTACTTGATGAAGTACCTGATTGAACATTCTAGCGAACAATTTGCAAAGTCTGCGATATTCTAGTTATATACAATGTTACACATAAAAGAATAGGTCTAAACTGAAATACTCATCTTACATCCAATTGATATATTTTATTCTGGGCATTATCATGGTTAACTTTCTAAATCTTCATACAGTCGATTACGTCAACGCTCAAATTCTCGGAAACATGACCTCAAAGTGCTCGGGACAAAAATGTATTACAATAGTTTGTATTGATGGTGGCCCTTGTGAGACGATCAAGTCAAACTCAAACAATTTCACTGAACTTCAGGATTTCCTTGAAAATAAAACTAAAGTTACTTTAATTCCTGGTGAAATAGTTTGATATCATTCTGGTTATCGATATTTTTTAAAATTAAACATGAAACCATTAGCAAGAATTTGAAAGTCGAAATTTCTGAGTTTAGTTCTATTTATAGTATATTGCCTTAATTCTCTCAACGGATTTGAGAATGTTAAACCTTAAAATCACGGGAGTGATAGAAGGCTGACAGAATTTTTGCCTGAAAACAAAATAGTTAGCATAGTGGATGACGAAATAGATAACACTGACGTCTTTAATAACGCCATGTGCGGTAATATTGATGGCATTACTGTTGTTACTTTCAATGATCCCCTAATTGCATTAGAACATTTTACAGACAATAAAGAAAGCTATGCACTGGTTATATCGGATCTAAGAATGCCTAACCTTAATGGACTGGAACTTTTAAAAAAAGTAAGGAATCTAAATAACAAAATTAGAACGATGCTTATCGGTGAATGTGAAATTGAAACTGATGTGGTTTTTCAACATTACATACAACTAGGAATTATCAATTCGTATATTGCAAAGCCTGTTACTATTAATCAGTTATGTCAAAAAGTTAGAGATGAGTTTTTAGTCTATCAAATGGCAATTAACTTGAAATAGACGGTAATTATGTCTCTTTTACTTGGTTGTAGAAATACCATCATCGGATCAAAACTCCGGAGGAGTAGTTCCAAAAGAAGGAGACCGTTTGCATGTCAGCGGCGCATGGATCACAGACAAGCTAAAGGCAGGTAGTAAAACAATAAAAAACTGATTACTCAAGGGACGTGATATGAGGTGTAAAGCATCCTTTTTATCTAGTTAACAAGTGTAGTTGTAACAGTATCTACATATTATTATATTATTTCGTATTGGGAATTATTCTGTATATAGCCCCTTCATCGGTTCCGCGATCCCCTGATACCACGTATAAGTATCCATCAGGTCCAACTTTCATGTCTGTTACAATTCCAAAATTTTGGCCGAATATTATTTGGCTGGCGTTATCTTTCTTATTAAACACTAGATCAGCAAGATCACCTGTTAAAGACAGCGATTTCCTATCATTTGTCAAATTAAAATGATAAATCATTCCTTTTTCTACCGATCCAACAAAAATATCATTTTTGTATTCTGTTCCTAATTTATCGGATGCTAAAAACAATAAGGAAGTAGGACCGACTGGTTTTTCCCACTCAAATTCCGGAGCACTATATTTTCCTTTACCATCAAAATCAACCAATTTTACAGTATCATCGAATTGATTATATGTACCATTTTTGTTTTTTGTCTGATTAAGTTTCCAGATACCTTGTACTTTTTCCCATCCACTATTGAATCCTGGTTCAACTAAATTGATTTCATCTCCAAATCGAGGGCCATTTTCCGTATCCCATAGTTTGTCAGAGATAGGATCAAAATCCATACCAAAACTATTCCGAACTCCGTACGCATAGTACAAATTAAGAGGAGATTTATCCCCGAGAATTCCATTACTAACGGGGTTTCCCTCCTGTGTCAATCTAAGTATTCCTGCACGGCCGTCTGGAAAAGACCCATTCAGTATGTTCTGAGCCATGGTATCAAACCCTGTTTTGTTTTTGTTAAATGCACTTGGTTGCAAGTCGCCCACAGTTACATAAACATTTCCGTCACTATCTAGACTTACCACGCCTCCATTGTGACTTGGTCCAGGCAGAAAAGGCAACTCCAGAATTAACTTTGGATTTACAAGCACATTATTCTCAGTATCAAATTTATACCGGTATACGTAATTCCCACATGCAGAAGAATTATTAGATGCAGTCTTTACTTGAGAACAGGATGTAAAATAAAGAAAAACAAAAGGATCATGTTGATTTGCTTTTTCATTTCTTGATATTGCAATTCCTAATAATCCACGTTCATCTTCAATTGAAACATTAAGATGGACTATTACTTTTGTCACATTACCATTTATTATTCTCAATACATTTCCAGTATTTTTTTCAAGTAGTATGATATCGTTGTTACTTAAGAAATTAATACCTGTAGGAAAATCAATTCCAGTTGCTACTGTCTCTATTTTCAAATTGTGATCTGATAGCGAGGGATAGTCCACAACACTGCTAATGTTACTGGATCCACCTATGATTTGGCTTTGGCCCAAAACCTGTTCATTTTGATATAGGACGAAAAAACAGAAACATGAAATGAAAATTGTTAGTAGATGAAAGAATATACAATGAACCACGAGTTCCAACCTGCGCATATTTTTCAATATTTCCGATGTTTTATCAACCTAATAAACAGATCATATTAGCGTGAATTCATTTACTTGCATTCTTTTACCTGCTAGACCTTCAAGACGAGAACTATTTACTAAATCACATTTTTGCATCATTTAAGATAACTTAAATCACAAAGAAACAAGACATACATTACTTGGTCGGTACATTTGAAAAACAAATTCAGGAATTAAGGGAAAAAGTCCATAGCGATAACAACAAGATTGATGAAAACTTCAAAGTAGGTGTCGAAATTGAAGGATGCTTACTTGACAAAAATGGAAATCCAGTAAATGCAGAGCCATTAATAAAGGAGCTTGAAGGGAGCGCCTATGAAATTGATTATGAGTATGGCCGCTCTCAATTCGAATTCAAAACTCTTCCGGTTGGAATGGATAATCTTGAATATCTGAATATTGTATTTGAACAATTTATTGAGAATTTGGACAAGTTTGCCAGAAAAGCGTATAAAGAGAACGAAGTTATACCAGTCTTTCTTGGAGCTAATCCCTCACCGGAGATTATGAATGAAGGTTGGGTAACAGACAAACCTCGTTATAATAAGTTGGCGTCTTGGCAAAGTAAACTACCGGATGTTGAAATTGATGGTAACAAATTTGGAGCAGCGAATGTCGCTACAGCCATTCAGGGTTTTCATCTGCATTTGCAAGGAAAAAATCCACAGAATACTGCAACAATGTTTAACCATATCTTGAATTTGTTACCTTCTGCGATAGTCCTTGGCGCTAATAGCCGATTGTTTGCTGGAAGGGTATATTCACTACATGAACCAAGATTATTTCTTTATGATCAATCAGAACAACAGAATTCTGGGTTCCCCGCAATCCCCAAGTATCTTGAAGGTATTGAAAATTATGTTGACTATATTTTATCACGCGAACAAAACTTCACTAAAGATTATTTTACATTAGAAAAAGAAAGACATGATGATGCACGAATCCGAATTGGACCTGACTCTTATCGAGTGGAAACTAGGATCATGTCCGTACAACCCACTTCAAAAAGCTTGCTGGCAATGGCTGAATTTTTTATTGGCTATTTGAGTCGAGCCATACATGAAGAAAGGGAATTACGACCGCTTTCCACATTAAGAGAGGAGAGAACAGCATCAGTTCAATATGGTTTTAATGCAAAGAGTCATTTCAACATGACTGACATCATAAGAAGTCAACTTGATTTTGCACGCAAAGGTTTGCACGACTTGGGTATCGGCGTAGGTTTTCTCAATATTTTAGATAAGAGGTTGGAAAACAAAACATCTCCAGGAGAATACGTGGCAAGAATGTGGAGTGAAAAATTTAATGGATCGGTTAGTCAAACTATCTACGAGATTGTCTCTGATATTTGGCAGAAGACCAAGGAAAATCAGCCCATTACTTGATTAAAATACAATGAATCAGAATGAATCTCATACTCTTAAAATAATTAAATTGTTGGTCCTTTCACCCTTCCAAAATACGATTTAACACTGGGTCTATAGAGATAATAAATAATAATCCCGTATATTATCAATCCGATCACACTTTCGATACTACCAGACATAACAAGTATTAGATTCAAGATAATAGATATTATGGCAACTATAATAGTGACTATCCATGCCCAACCTTTACCTGTCAGCAGACCCCATGCTACCACAAATCCTGCTATTCCAATAACAATTAGCATTCCTCCAATAATTCCCAAAAATCCACCAAATAAGAAGAGTGCGTTACGTGGAATAGTAACGTCAGTTCCGTTGATGTTTAGGGAAAATGAAGAGTTTGATGGATTATTATTATCATTAATGTTAACTTGACTTATAATGGGGGCTAAGGCCACAAATGCGATTCCTCCAAACAAGAGAAGAATTCCGCCAATAATTGCAAGTATTGCTATTACTGTTACACCTACAGGGCGTTTCGTTTCCAAATCTAATATTTAGAGATCTGTGCAGCATATATACATTTTGAGTATATCGAATAGCATAGGATAAATTCAGAATTCCAAGAAATTCAAGATAACAGATCTCATTAGAAGGTAAAGTAAAATATTGAAGTATATTGAATCAATTTATGATTTTTGAGATTCAAATATTACAGTATTTTACAATATCAGAATATAAAACCTGTCCATTATCTTAGAAAGGTTTTCTTACTCTCTTTTTATAAGAAATTTGATAGAATTCTGAACCCTTCCGAGTCTCTTGCTATACCCATTTACCTCACCTACTCTAGTCATACCATTCTTTTCTAAAACTCGAATTGAGGGCTTATTTTGAGAATACACATATGCATAGACCTCTTCTAATCTAAGAACAGAGAACGCATAATTGATAATTAGTTTCACTGATTCTGATGCTATACCATTACCCCAAAAAGACTCTCCAATCCAGTATCCCAAATTAGTGTTCTTGCTATCAATGTCCATATTTTTTAGACTAATAATTCCGACTAAACCATTAGATTCAGGGTTCTTTTTGTATTCAATCGCAAAAATTGCAGCCTTTAATGATTTGAAATCTTTATGACTTGAATCGATAAAACTTAATGCATCTTCTAATGTATATGGATATGGAACTTCCCATAACAATTTTGATATATTATATGTCATCAAACTACTCATATCAATGGCGTCGTTAATCAAAAGTTCTCTCAATTTTACTATTTGGCCGTTAATTGTGGGAAATTTTATTTGGGCTGGCCCAAGGTCGTCTGTCATTCTATTGATAAGAATGAAGTTGACCACAATATAGTTGTAAATATTGTAGAAATCAACGTCTCGTTAAGTTCTCTTTATTAGAACTGCGAAAAAGTTAAGTCTTGTCTCAGATCAAAACTGACTTTATCGATTTCTGGAGATCTTAGCCCATTACTTAAAATTAAGAATCGTTCATCTTGCAGGACTAGAATTATTTTTCAATTCACACTGCGCACGTATCGGATAATAAATAATCGAGTATTTCTTTCAGCTCAATAGTGGCAAGACAACACACCTTATCTGCAGCACCATAATAGACGAATAACATATTGTCCAAAATACATGCCCCTGTTGGGAATACTACATTATTCACGTCGCCATTTAGTTCGTACTGTTCCTCTGGAGAAAGTATTGGAGTTCTGGTTCTGCCGAGTATCTTTGTTGGCACTTCAAGATCTAACAAGACTGCACCAGCACTGTAAACGTGCTCTTCATTCACGCCATGATATATGACAAGCCAGCCTTTTTCTGTCTTAATTGGGGGAATACCAGCTCCTATTTTTAATGCTTCCCAAGATTCTTCCGGTTTAATTAGAAGTGAATGCTTATGATAATTGGTAACTGAGTCGCCTTCTGCAATCCATATACTTGGTTTTTCGGTATTATATTGTTGTCCAACCCAGGCACTCGGTCTGTGTAGAAGCATATATCGTTGAAATTTACTATCTGCGATAGTTCTTGGAAATAACACAACATCTTTGTCTTGTGATCCTGGTAACGTCACTATACCAAGTCTTTCATAATGTGAAAAATCTTTAGTCGTTGCCAGTGCAGTAGATACGGAGGGTTCATGTTTTACATAATCAGAAAGCACAACATATGTTACATAGGTTTTATTGTCAACAGATATCAAACGAGGATCTTCAATACCGAATCTTTCATAATCCAATTCTGGAAATAAGACGGGTTCCTTATTTTTAGTGAATGTAAACCCATCACTACTTGATGCATAACCTATTCGTGATACATAATTTTCGTATTCCCCGATTGCTCTATATAACATATGGATAACCTTACCATCATAGAGAACTGCACAGTTAAATACAGCCTTCTTTTCCCACCAACTAGATTGATCTGGAATAATGATTGGATTATTTTTGTATCTCTTTAATTGAAGCATCATTCTCTTAAACCATTAATAGCAAGTTCACCTTCTCTATAAATATTGATATTCAGATCTCTTACTAGAATACTCAAGAAATTATTCATGTTGCCTCACAAGTGTTATATACGATCACGCCCATGATTATATGACGTAAAGTGAGCAAAAAAGTTGCTGATTCATGTGATCACATGAATAATGTTAACCAAAACATCAATGGAAATACAAAAGGATGTGAAGAATGTGAAAAAATCGGATCTGATTGGGTACACTTACGTCTCTGCTTAACATGTGGACATGTAGGATGTTGCGATTCTTCGGTAAATAAACATGGCACGAAACATTTTGAATCTACTGGTCATCCGCTCATTAAATCGTACGAACCCGGTGAAAAATGGAAATGGTGTTATCTTGATGAACTTTTCATCAGGTAGTAATTTTAATATTATTAGCATTAGCAATATAGAGGCGTTTTAATTCATTGAAATCTAACAATAATTACGAACATCATTTGAAACCTAGGATTGCACCTCTATCTAATGGCCCATATTACTTGATAAACGATCTAAATCCTAAGGTAGTTTACAATCTTCAAGATTTCAAAGGAGAACCTCTGTCGACTGTAGTTGGTATTGCGTTATGTCGATGCGGCAAGTCTAAGAACAAGCCTTTTTGTGATGGTACACATAGTGTAGTTGGATTTTCTAGTGCGAATAAGATTCCAGAAGGTAGTGAAAATGAAGATACCAAAAAAATAAGTATTAAGGATAAAAGGCGAGACTACGCTGGAAAAGAGATTGTTGTATATGATAATAGAAAGATTTGTTCGCATGCAGCAGAATGTGTTAAGAACCTTCCTTCTGTATTTAGATTAGACTCCAGACCCTGGATTAATCCCGATGGTTCAAATGTAAATGACATAATTGATACAATAAGAAAATGTCCATCAGGTGCATTGAGTTATTCCATAAATGGCGTTGAACACAGGGATCCTGAGGAGCAAAGAAATCCAAATATTACAGTATTAAGAAATGGACCCTATTATATTACTGGAGGAATCGAACTAATTGGCGAAAACATCCAATTTGGAGAAGGTGCTTCAAAAGAACACTATACTCTATGTCGTTGTGGCGCATCAGAGAATAAACCATTTTGTGATGGAGAGCACAGGAAGATAAATTTTAGTGACGAACAAAATAGCTGACAATATTTGTTGTTCACAAGTCTATTCTAACAGACACAATTACTACTTAAAAGTAACTTTCCGGGGTTGGGCTAGATATCCAGCTGTCTCGATCTTAAAAAATAAGTGAAATGAAAGTTTATGGATATCGACTACATTTTTAGTCTCTTGCAAAGTAATTAATCAAAACATTGCGCCGTAGATCCAATAATCTTCAAAAATTTTTAAGATATTTATAATCAAAAATATAATGCGTATGGGTAGATGATATGAGATGGTGATTGAAATTGGTCCTATTTTACAGGATTTTACTATTATCATGATAGCTGCCTCGATAATGGCAATGGTTTCTTACAAACTCAAGCAACCTATGGTAATAGGATATATAATTGCAGGGATGATTATTGGACCATTTACTCCACCGTTTAGCCTGATAAGCAATTTTGATGTCCTCAATTTGTTTGCAGAAATTGGAGTAATCCTGTTATTGTTTGTTGTTGGGATGGAATTTCCTATTGAAAAATTAAGAAAGATTGGAAAGAAGGCGTTAGTTATTGCTTTTAGCGAGGGCTTAGGTACATTTGCAATCGGTTTTCTAGTATGCCAAGCCGTGAATTATTCCTTAGCGGACAGTCTATTTCTGGCGTTAGCCATATCAGTAACTAGTACTGTAATTGTCATGCGTATCTTAGATGAACTTGGTATGATCAAGGACGAAGCGTCAATACTCATTCTTGGTGTAGCAGTGATTGAGGATATCATAATTATATCCATGTTAGCCATTTTACAATCTGTTTCTTCAACCGGAGGGCTCTATGGCATTGAATTGGTTACATCTATCGTAACCGTTCTTGCATTTATTGGAGGTGCTTTATTCATAGGATCAAAGACGGTTCCAAAATTCGTGAATCTAATTGGTAAAACAAACCAGCATGATGTACTTGTTGTTGCCATCCTTGGAGTAGCTTTTGGTCTTTCTTTTTTGGCGTTTGAAATCGGAATATCAGTTGCAACTGGAGCCTTCTTTGCTGGAGTGCTGATTGCAGAATCAAAGGTTCACTCAGTTACTCGGGTCCTTACTTCTCCGCTCAAAGACATGTTTGGTGCTATCTTTTTCGTGTCTATTGGTGCCTTAATGGACATTACTAAAATACCTGCCCTCATACTGCCTGCTTTGATGCTAATAGTCGTATCAATAGGAGCAAAATTCTTAACAGTATACTTATCTTCTAGGTCCCAAGGTTATGACGCTCAAACCTCACTAAAAGCTGCTTTTGGACTTTCATCATCGGGAGGAGAGCTGGCACTCGTAGTAGCTAAAGGTGGTGCTGATGTAGGAACTACAAGTTCCTTTGTGTTACCAATGGTAGGAACTATGACAATAATTACGACATTTATCACGCCTTATCTGATAAAGTTAGGCTGGAAACTTGTAGATACCAAAAAAAGTACAGATGAAATGACTGAAAAGAAATAAAAAGTAAATAGACTATTGGATCTGAACGTCTGGTATTATTATTAACTGTCTACAATCTCTTCTATGGTTTCTTCCTTACCATCACGTCTATGCCTTCCTAGTTGTTCTATACAGATAGTAAAACCAACATGTGCACAGTCATCTGCCTTGCAGTAGTTACAATACGGTATACCTGAAGATAACTTTACTTCAACTTCCTTTGACAATATAGTATCATAGAGGACCGTATGTACATCATTGATAAATTTAACCAAAACAATGGGATTATCTGATTTGAGAGATTTCTTATCAGGAGAACCCATCCATTGCATGAATGCTTCTGTGCCGTCTTCTATTGTTTCACATCTGTTTACCACCCGGTTTTCATCAGGTGGTTCATTTGGATCAGAATTCTGATCTTCATCTGTCCTGCGAGGATTTTTGTTCAAATCAATTGCCTTTCTTTCTAACGGATACTATCAGAGCACTACCACATCATATTTTAAGATATTGTCCAAATTATGCCGCTAGTGCAGATATGAACACAAAGGTATAAGGTGATCAATTCATGCGTTGAGAATTTACTGTGTTTATAAAATTTCCTGAAGTAAAGCCGGTTAGATTATTTGACTGGAAAGACATTATAATGCAGAGGAGATGAAGGTAAGAGTTTATTTCTGCAGGGAACCAGATGTCCAATTGGAATTATTGAGTCGTAATAAATTGAGTAAACAGGCGCTTGATACGATATATGACTTGGTTTGGGAAACTGAATTCAAGAATATTCTTAATGTAGGAAGGATTTGGTTGAAATTCGTTCATGAGCAAAATCCTTTTGGAATGGAACTTCGACAAAAAAGAAGTCATAACAAGATTGCAGCTGGAGATATCATACAAGTAGCCAGCGATTACTTTATGGTTCATGAGATTGGCGCCAAGAAAATACTGTTAATAGAATAATTCAGCCTTAGTCTGGAGTGTTAGCTGTAAATTATGAAAATTGAATTTTTATTTTTTTAAGCTAGGTCCCGACAGTGATAAGCTGGGATCATAGTTATATCCACCTGACAGGGCAGTAGTTGAAAATCCGAGGAATAGTACTTGTTCTGCAGTATTGAATGATGTACCCGCAAAGGTGTCAGCTATCTGTTGAACCGTTAGATCATCATTCCAGACTCTAACTTCATCTACTTCTCCAGTAAAGAAGTTTCCTGGTGGAGTAACCCTGGAATTGGCTCCTATCCTTACTGGTTTT
>Ga0209974_10000243_pt1 | contig 17625 bp, 8 predicted proteins | sample InoplaM3SPM_FD_187592 | JGI IMG/M metagenome (GOLD analysis project Ga0209974, IMG submission 187592) | Arabidopsis thaliana rhizosphere microbial communities from the Joint Genome Institute, USA, that affect carbon cycling - Inoculated... | ecosystem: Host-associated > Plants > Roots >...
GTTACCGTCGGTAGCAGAATCTATTTTTGCAGTTGGAGCAATGGTGTCAACAGTCCAGTTAAATGAAGCTGGTGCTGATCCTCTATTTCCTACCTTGTCATCTGATCTAATCTGCAAATTGTGCATGCCATCTCCCAGGTTGGTAGAGGTAAACTGTATTGGGCTAGTGCAAACGGTAAATTCGGAATTGTCTATGCTGCATTCAGAATGATCGATTCCTACACCGCTATCAATACTAGAGAACAGGAATATCATTGAATTTGATGATGTGTTACCACCTGTATTTACAACTCTATTGTTTCCATCAGTAGCAGAATCAATAGAAGTGGTTGGCGGAGTTGTGTCAACTGTCCAAGTAAATGACGCTGATGATTGATCCCGATTTCCAACTCTGTCATGAGCTCTTATCTCCAAAGTATATTGTCCATCTTCAGACAAGCTTGGGAATGTAAATGGACTAGTACAGGCAACAAAAGTCAAGCCATCTACGTTACATTCAAAGTGATCAATTCCTACGCCACCTGTATCATCACCTGAGAACGTAAATGTCATCGAGGTTGATTTGGTGGTACCTCCGTTAGTTAGTGCAGTTTTGTTGCCATCTTCTGCTGAGCTTATGGAAGTTTTGGGTGCTGTTGTGTCAACTGTCCACGTGAAGGAAGCGGGGGATGTATCTCTATTTCTCGAGTTATCTTCAGACAACACATTAAAGGTATGTGTACCATCCTTCAACAAATTGCGAAATGTGAAGGGACTAGTGCAGTTAACAAATTTAGAGTTATCTATATTGCATTCAAAGTGATTTATTCCGACTCCCTTGCCTTCCTCACCGCCAGTATCGTTTGCCAAGAAGCTAAAAGTCATCGAGTTAGATGAAGTATTTCCACCCGTCTGTACAGACGTTTTATTCCCATCTATGGCAGAGACAATCGTTGTTGAAGGAGATATTGTATCTACAGTCCATGTAAATGTTGCGGGAGCTGGATCCTTATTGGTAGAGTTATCTTCTGAGAGAACTCTAAATGTATGAGAGCCGTCAGCCAGGTTTACAGATGTAAATTGTATCGGGCTAATGCAAATTGTAAAATTAGAATTATCCAAGCTACATTCAAAGTGGTCAACTCCACCAGTATCAGTACCTGAAAATGTAAACGTCATTGAAGTTGATTTTGTTGTGCCTTCATTTGTTACTGCGCTTTTGTTGCCGTCTACAGATGAATTAATGGAAGTTGCAGGCGGTGTTGTGTCAACAGTCCAGGTAAACGTTGAAGGTGATGGGTTCAAATTTCCGACCTTGTCTTGAGCGCCCACCTTGAGGATGTGAGCACCGTCTTCTAGGTCACTCAATTGTAATGGCATTAGGCAAGATACAAATTCTGAATTATCGATGCTGCATTCAAACTCATCTAGACCCACCCCATTCGTATCAGTTCCCGAGAAGGTAAAGAATAGTGATGTTGATTTAGTGCTATCTCCGTTAGATATAGAAGTTTGATTAACATCAAAAGCACTGTTTATGGAAGTTGCAGGCGGTGTTGTATCGACTGTCCACGAAAATAATGCAGGAGATGGATCCTTGTTAGTTGAATTGTCAATAGCCACTACATTTAATGAATGAGTGCCGTCGGTAACGCTGTCAATCTGCAAGGGGCTGATGCATGCAGCAAAGCTGGAATTATCGATACTGCACTCAAAGTTCTTAACTCCCACACCAGTATCAGTACCTACAAACTGTACTATGACAGAGTTAGATGAGGAATTACCATCCATCATGATGGTCGCGTTATGACCATCTGTAACTGAATCTATACTGGTTGCTGGTGGTGTCGTGTCCACTATCCACATAAACGATGTAGCAGATTGTTCCGAATTTCCAACATTATCTTGGGCTCTTATTTCAACGATATGTTCTCCGTCAGTAAGATTGCCTGTTTGTAATGGACTCTTACATTCAGTAAAGTTGGAATTATCCAACTTGCATTCAAAGTTACTAATGCCAACACCTGTATCGTTACCTGAAAAGGCAATCGTCACCAATGTGGAATTTGTATCACCGCCATTGAATAAGGCAACATTATTGCCATCTACGACAGAGGTAAAACTAGTTGTGGGGGCTGTTGTGTCAACAGTCCAGGTAAATGAGGATGGGGAGGGACTTGTGTTTTCTACGTTATCCTTCGCTCTTACTTCAAGAATGTGAGCTCCATCAGCCATATTACTTGCCATTACAGGACTGGTACACGCCGTAAAGTTGGAATTATCAAGACTGCATTCAAAGTGATTGATGCCTACACCATTGCCTTCCTTACCACCAGTATCTACACCTGAGAAATTGAATAACATAGAGTTGGAAGATGTGTTGCCCCCTGTGTTAATTACAGTTTGATTACCATCTGTCGCCGAATCAATAGTAGCATCGGGAGGTACCGTATCAACTGTCCAGGTAAATGATGATAGAGGACTTAAATTCCCAACTTTATCTTCTGCTCGTAGGTCTAAAATATGAGCACCATCGGATATATTGGCAGAAGAGTATTTGATTGGACTAGAACATACGCTGAACGTTCCGCCATCCAGTGAACATTCTAGGCGATCAATACCAACGCCGCCAGAGTCAGTACCTGTAAAAGTAAATTGTATCGAGGTTGATGAGCTATTATCATTATTTTCCAAAGTTTGGTTATTACCATCAGTAGCAGAATTTATGGAACTAAACGGAGGTAAAGTGTCTACAGTCCAGCTAAATGAGATTGGAGATGACCTCATATTGCCTACATTATCTTTAGAAAATATTTTCAAATTATGGGAGCCTTCCCTTAGGGAAACAAACTCAAGGGGAGTAGCACACGTGACAAAATTAGAATTGTCAATGTTACATTCAAATTTGTCAATACCCACCCCTTTATTTTCTCTTCCACCACTGTCAGTAGCTGAAAATTCAAAAACTACAGCATTCGAAGAAGTGTTACCACCGTTTTTAATGGACGAACCATTTCCGTCAGATATGGAGATAAATGAAGTGAGAGGCGGGATGGTATCCACAGTCCAGCTGAACGATGCAAGTGAAATGTCTTTATTTCCTACGTTGTCAAGGGCTCTGGTTTCAATGGAATGCATTCCATCTGTTAGATTGTCAATCAGAAGTGGGCTTTCGCACGTCACAAACTTTGATCTATCGAAACTACACTCAAAATGGCTCAGGCCCACCCCGCTATCTGTACCAGAGAATTCAAACCACGCAGTTGTTGATGAAGAATTGCCGCCTGTGATAATCGAAGATAGGTTGCCATTTGTAACATTATTTATAGAAGTAAGCGGGGCCACTGTATCTACAGTCCAGCTAAAAGATGCAGGGGAGGTATCGATATTTCCAACACCATCTTGAGATCGAATATTAACTATATGGTTTCCCTCGGTAAGGTTGGTTGCTTGGATAGGGCTACCACATGTAGTAAAGTTCGAACTGTCAATACTGCAATCAAAACTATTTATGCCGACACCAGTATCGTTACCTGAAAACTCAAATGTAGCCGTGTTAAATCTTGTATTGCTACCATTAGCTATTGAAGTCCTGTTACCATCCGTTACATTGTTAATAATTGTAGTAGGGGATGCTGTATCTATTGTCCAGTTGAAAGATGAGTACTCTGGGCTTAGGTTTCCTACATTGTCCTCGGCTCTAATCATAAAGATATGAGGGCCATCAATAAGAACGTCAGAGGTAATCTCTAATGGGCTAACACAATCTGTAAAGTCTGAATTATCTAGCCTACATTGAATTTGGCTTATTCCTACTCCTGTATCATCTATACCACCCGTGTCGTTTGCGGAAAATTCGAATGACACAGAACTGGATGACGAGTTACTTCCTTGAATTAAGAAATTACTATTTCCATCAATTGCTGAAAATATTGAAGTCGTTGGAGCTTCAGTATCTATGGTCCAGTTAAATGATGAAGGAACTTGTTCTCTATTTCCTACATTATCCTCGGACAGTATCAGTATAGTATGTTTTCCATCAGTAAGATTGTCATATTCAATTGGACTTACACAGTCCGTAAAATTAGAGTTGTCTATGCTGCATTGAATTTGTTTTATTCCTACGCCGTTATCTTCATTAATGCCTCTATCATTGCCTGAAAACGTAAAATTTATAGAACTTGAGTTAGTATTGTCTCCACTAACTAGGGTTCCATTATTTCCATCAATAGCGGTATTGATTGCAGTAGTGGGAGGCAACGTATCGACAGTCCAGTTGAATAATACTGGAGAGTTCATAGTATTTCCAACATTGTCCTGTGCTACAACCATGAATGAATGTGTGCCATCCAGTAAATCGGTAGAAGTGAGTTGTACTGGACTAGTGCAGGTACTAAAGGAAGCGCCGTCAAGTGAACATTCAAGATGATTAATTCCTACACCGCCGGTGTCGTTACCAGAGAATTTGAATGCCATTGCATTAGATTTAGTGTTACTTCCGTTAATCACAGTCCTGTTGTTATCATCGATGGCTGAATCAATACTGGCAACTGGTGATATGGTATCGACGTTCCAGCTAAATGATGCAGGAGATGGATCCTTATTTGTTGCATTATCCACAGAAAGTACTTCAAATGCATGTGAACCATCAGTGATATTTTCAGAAGTGAATTGTAATGGGGTTGAGCAAATCGTAAACGAAGAACCATCAAGTGAACATTCAAGATGATTAATTCCTACACCGCCGGTGTCGTTACCAGAGAATTCAAAAGTAACAAGCTTTGATGAGGTATTCTGACCTGTAGTAAGAATAGATTCATTGCCGTCGATGGCAGACAGAATAGAGGTTTCTGGTGGACTCGTATCTACAATCCATGTAAAAGATGCAGGAGAGGGATCTTTGTTTGTAGAATTATCCACAGAAACTACTTCAAACGTATGAGAACCATCAGTTATTTTGGGAGATGTGAAATGTACTGGACTAGTGCAGGTACTAAAGGAAGCTCCGTCAAGTGAACATTCAAGGTGATTAATTCCTACTCCAGTGTCGTTACCTGAGAATTCTATGGTAACTGCATTAGATTTAGTATTGCTTCCATTTGTAACATTGTTGTCGTTACCATCGACCACAGTTTTGATAATTGAAGAGGGAGATGTAGTATCAACGATCCACGTAAATAAACTGGGAGACTTATCTTTATTTCCTACTTCATCTTCAGAAATTACCCTAAATACATGAGGACCATCAGTAAGGTATTCAGAATTAAATTGTATTGGAGTGGAGCAGACTGCAAAATCTGAATCATCAAGACTGCATTCAAATTGACTGAGTCCTAAATCCATAGTTCCCACCCCGTCAGTATCGTTACCCCCAAATGTAAACGATATAGAATCAAATCCGGTATTGCTGTTGTTGGTTATGATATTTTCTTTACCATCGCTAGCGCTAATAATGGCAGTAGTAGGGGACACCGTGTCTACTGCCCAACTAAACGATGCAGGATTTGGACTTAGGTTTCCCACTTCATCCTCAGACATCACATCTACCGTATGACTGCCATCGGCTAAATTCGTAAATTGAACAGGGCTGGTACAAGTAATAAATTCAGAATTATCTACATTGCATTCAAAATGCTTTACTCCGACCCCATTACCTTCGTTACCACCACTATCCGTAGCTGAAAATACGAGTACCATAGAGTTAGAAGCCGTTCTTCCTCCGTTTGTTATGTTATTTTTAATTCCATCGACAGAAGATTCAATAGTAGTAGTGGGAGGTTCGGTGTCAATCGTCCATGAAAATGATTCAGGAGAAGTATTTTTGTTCCCTATGTTGTCTTCCGAAGTTATTTGAAAGGTGTGAGTACCTTCTGGCAAATTTACTGATGTTAACTGAACAGGACTTGCGCATATAGAATAGGAAGAACCATCTAATGAACATTCAAACTGCTTTATTCCTACTCCCTCGTTATCCTTACCTCCTGTATCGTTACCTGAAAAAGATAGCGTTACAGAACTTGACGAGGTATTACTGCCAGAAAATATGATGTTTCCATTACCGTCAGTGACGTGGTCAATAGAAATGTGAGGCTCTAAAGTATCAACAATCCATGTGAACGACGCTGGACTAGAATCTTTATTTCTGGCGTTATCGACAGATAAAACAGTGAATGTATGACTACCGTCCTTCAATACATTGGGAAAGAGAAATGGGCTGGTACAAGCTACGTATCGAGAATTATCTATGTTACATTCAAAGTGGTTAATTCCCACTCCAGAATCTTTACCAGAGAAGTCAAAGGCTATTGAATCAGAATTTGTATTAGTTCCATTATCCAAAGCACTCCTATTTCCATCAGTGGCGGCGGTGATACTAGTAGTTGGTGCCACAGTATCTACGGTCCAGATAAGGGATGTAGGCGAGAGATTAACGTTTCCAACACGGTCCACAGCTCTAACACTGAAAATGTGATTGCCATCTTTTACCAAATTCTGAAATTCAAATGGGCTGGTACAAGCTACGTATCGAGAATTATCTACGGTACATTCGAGATGGTCTACTCCCACTCCATCTGTGTCTGTTCCCGAAAAGTCAAATTTAATTGAGGTTGAATGACTAATACCATTATTTGAAATTGTGCTATTATTACCATCTACAGCAGATTCGATAGTAGCCGCTGGCGCAGTTGTATCGACGGTCCACGTGAATGAAGCTGGGGTTAAGTCTTTATTTCCAGCTGTATCTTGAGAAAAAACACTGAATGTATGACTACCGTCCTTCAATAGATTTGGGAATTTGAACGGGCTAGTGCAGGCTACGTATCGAGAATTATCTATGTTACATTGGTGGCTGCCTACCCCGACACCCCCACCATCGTTACTATTAAAGTCAAATTTAATTGAGGTTGAATGACTAATACCATTATTTGAAATTGTGCTATTATTACCATCTACAGCAGATTCGATAGTAGTCGCCGGCGCAGTTGTATCGACGGTCCATGTGAATGAAGCTGGGGTCAAGTCTTTATTTCCGGCGTTATCTTCTGATCGTACACTAAACGTATGTGTTCCATCAATTACGTTAACGGTGTTAGTACTTACACAAGTAACGAAAGGAATACCATCAAGACTACATTCGAAACGATAAATCTTTGCTCCAACATTGTCAGTGCCTGAAAATGCAAAAGTCATTGAATTTGACCTAGTATTACTATTGTTTGTTACAATCATGTCGTTGCCATCAAACGCAGAATCTATCTGAGTATTCGATGTTTCGGTGTTGGCCGTCCATGTGTACGAAGCTGGGGTCAAGTCTTTATTTCCGGCGTTATCTTCTGACCGTACACTAAACGTATGTGTTCCATCAATTACGTTAACGGTGTTAGTACTTACACAAGTAACGAAAGGTTTACCATCAAAACTACATTCAAATTTATGTAGTGATTTGCCTTCATTGTCCGAACCTGAAAATGAAAATTTCATTGAGTTGGATGCAGTACTACCATTATTGACAATTACATTGTTGTCTCCGTCTATCGCCGTATTTATTGTGGTATTTGGAGTGTTTTCGTTGCTGGTTTCATTTTCGTCGACAGTTTGTCCAAAAGCCGTGCTGCCTCCAATTCCGACTTGATTTCCCGAATATGAAACGAAAGCACATGAAAAATAAAAAATAATAGCAAAAATGCCCATTAAGTGTAACATTGAATGTGATTTACCAGAAAATCTCATTACCTATTTGTATCTTGAGCGTGAAGTATATTAAGGTAAACATAAACATTATTCTAAAAATTTTTAATAATCTCCAATAATTGGATATTACTACAATTAATACTGTCTACTGGCTGTAATTATCATTAAATTGAAAGAAAGCAACGATTTTTCACTCTAATTCCAAGGTTTATCAAAAAGTTCGGTATGCTAGAATGCAGAATCCAAAAAAACTATAAAGCAAGATTATATTTATTTTTTAAGACATGGCAGTCGATTGTATATATATGCGCCCAACGATAGCAAATCCATGAAATTGGTTTGTCTAAATTTCGCTCTAGTATTCGTGATGGGAGTTGCACTTACTGTGCCACTGATTTTAGCTGGTTCGGCCAATGCTCAGAATCAAAACATCACTCCAAGCATGATTATCAATATGAGCGATTTATCAATAAAAGTTGGCAATGCCACAAGCAACGAAACAATCACCTTTTCCAACAATACTGGAGAAACTGGAAACTCTACTAGGACAAATTAGATACATCCCTGTAAATTTAAAATATTTAAGATTGCGACCGACCGAAGATTGTGGTAGTCATGCAATTCTTTTGATTATATGGTAGCCGAATTCTGTTTTTACTGGTTCAGAAATCTGGTTTTTTTCTAGGCTAAAGGATGCTGCCTCAAAAGGCTTCACCATAACCCCTCTTCCAAAGAACCCTAGATCTCCACCGCGTTTACCGCTACCCTTATCTATTGAGAGTTCCTTTGCCAATTTATCAAAGTTTTCACCTTTTTTTAACCTTTCAAGAATTGATATTGCTTCACTTTGTTTCTTTACAAGGATATGGGAACACTTAATCTTGTCTGCCAACTATATAGTTTATTATACTATGGAATATATTGTTTTCCAAAAAAATTTTCAGTTCATGTCACTTTGCTGATGAATGGATTTTCGAGTCATTAAGTTTACCTAATATTGGTAAATATGGATATTATTGTATTAAGTTTATCTTACTAAAGAGTACTGATGCACCTTTCACATTTCGATCTAAAATGTTCAGTCCACGTCAGTTTATGCAGCCAATTCAACTTGCGATTTTTCACTTTCCTTGACAACCCTAAATATTGTTTCCACAAATCCTTCCAATTCTTTCTCGTGAGATACAACGATTACTTGAGCTGCGCTGAGCTCTTCTAAGACGTATTTTATTTGAACGAGTTGTTCCTTGCTGAATCCATCTGTAGGTTCATCCAGAATCAATAGATTGTCCTCAAGCATTATCATTCTCTTGATGATTTCATTAAGTGCCAGTCTATATGCAAGCGCGATTGAGGTTTTCTCTCCACCGCTTAAACTATCAACTTCCAAGCGATAACCACTTTGATTTACAATAGGCGTAAAGAATTCATCAATTTCTACATCAATGTCACCGACTTCAATCAGTAAGTAAAACCACTTTTGGAATAACTTGTTGAATTCTTCCTTCACACTGACTAACACTTGAGACTCAATCTGTTCTAATGATGGAATAAAATGTTGATTTAACCAAGTGCCTATCTGGTCTGTAAAGATAATTTTGTTGACCTTTTCCTTCAATTCGTTTATTTTCTTATTAAATGATTCAATTTGCCTCAAATTGCTAGCATGTTCCGTTTTTCTCATAGCTAGGTTTTCTTTCATCTTTATCAATTCATTCTCAAGTAATTCCTTAGCTGATTCCAAGTTCTTTAGACTGTTTTCTACCTCCTGTCTATCTTGAAATATTGCCTTCATTTTTTCTAGCTTCGCGGAAATGACAGAAAATTCGTCCACTAATTCCAGTAACGATTTTTCCTTCAATTTTTTATCCTCAATCTTGCGTTGCTTTGATTTTACCGAGTTTGAATGTTCCATATATGTGCTATCGAGATTTGTCTTTTGATAAGCATGGACTATTTTACTTAATGAGTCATGTTGCTCCTTGTAAGAATAGATTTTACGTAATCTATCATCCAATTCTTCCAATTCCTTTGCCCTTTCAACAAAATAACTCCCCTGTAATTTGTTCTGTATTAATTTTTTGTTTGTTGTTTTTTCATTCATCTTGAATCTTATTTGTTCTCTGTTTTTCAGGAAGGCATTTAACCTTGCCATTTGGATCTCAATTTCTTGTAATTCAGATTTCTTGGTTTCTACCTGGTTTAGATTATATAGCAACTCATTTTTCTTTACTTGATTCTCCTCCAGGTCTTTTTCAAATTTAGCAAGCCTAATTTTCAATAAATCTTTAGTTTGTAAAAATTTCTTTTCCATTTCTGATACGTGTTGTTCATTCAACTTTTGCTTGCAGTATGGGCATACTGCATCTTGCTTTAATTGTAACACCGAATCAAGTTCAGATTTTTGTTTTGATATTTCATTATTAATAGTGATCATCTCGGATCTAATATTAGACAGATTGTCAGAAAAATAGTCCAATTCTGTTTGGAAATCATCTGAGTCACCAATGTTACTTTTTAGGAGAATCGCTTTCTTTTTCAAATTGTCCAAATTCTCTGTTTCATCGCTAATTTTTTCTAGCTCTAAATTAAGCTCTTCTAATTCCGAATTTAGTGCTTTAATATTAGAGCTGAACATTTCTCGCTCATGGTTGATGTTGTTTTCTAGTTTTACTTTATCAAGTAGTAGTTTATCATATTGCAAAGCCTCTTCGGTAACATTTGCAAGTGCCTCCCTTTTTTGAATATAATCCCGATATTTTGGATTAAGATCAGTAAGTATTTGTTCACTTTTGTAGATATCGTTTAGTTCATTATTCAAATTACCAAGTTCCAAGCTTATATCTTCTTTAAGCTTCAAGTTTTTGTTCAGTGTTGACTGAAGATGCAAAATTGAAGATTCTGCTTGTATTATTTTTTCTTTCTTTTGTCTAGTATCCAGCATTTTCTTCAATATTGACTGAATCTCATCATTCTTGCTAACTATACTATCTTTAGTATAGTCAATTTCGTCTTTCAGTGATTCTGTAATATTCTGTATATTTTCTAATTCCCTTGAGTAATCATCAAGATCATTTATCATGGATTTCTTTATCCTAGTAATTGAACGTATCCATGAAGAAAATTTCTCTGCGTTTTTCTTTGCGATACTATATTCTTCTATGCCAAACGCTCTTCTTAGTATTTCGACTCTTCTCTCATTATTGGATGTCAATACATTTTTCATCATTTCTTGAGGAGTGTAAATTGCGAAGCGGTATATTGTCGAAGTTGTTTTTGTTTGTGTTCTTTCATTGATTCCAATAATATTTAGAATTTTAGACTTTAATTCACCTACTGAGTATGAATTTTTAACTCCATCCTCATGAAGGAAACCTTCTTCCTGAAAAATTTTATTTCCTCTTCTTAAGAGGGATCTAAAAACACTGTAATCTTTACCTCCACTTTCAAATTCCAAAAGCACGGAGCCTTTACTTTCTCCAATTCGGAGCAAATGGTTTGCGTCGATATCACCCAAACCAAAAAGTGCAAATTCAATGGCCGATAGGATTGTCGATTTTCCTGAACCAATGTCACCTTGAAATAGTATTCTACCCAGCGGAAGCTCAATAGTTGTTTTCTCTTTGTAGCTTCGAATATTTGTGATTTCTATTTTCTTAATTATCATGAAATTGTCTTTGTAAATGTATTGAAATATGTAAGAAATAAAAGATTATTGATCGGGACATTGGCCCAAAATGGACTAGATCGTCGTCTAATAAAATAATGCCAAGATCTAGTATTATACTTTAAATCATTAAAGTCGATGTAATCTCTGAAAGTAAGGAATGAATGACATGAGTTGCAGCAAGATGCAAGGAAAAGAAATAACGAAAGATCTATGATAATTAACGGAAAATTCAAGTGGTTTGCTTTAACTATTATAAGTTATAAAGTCCTAGATGAATTTTAATGAATACACTAGCAATTATTTTGGTAGGAACGATTGCTCTTTCATTGGGAATTTCATATCCAATGATGAGTCTAGCGCAGCAGGATAAACAATCTGAAGAACAACTCCCAGATCAAATGGATGTTCCGATGAACTTAACCCTGAAACTCAAGGACGGCGGCAATGAAGAAGTAAATGCGACACAAGCAAAAGACGTTACTGTAAACCTAAAGGTGCAAACCGGTCAGGATGGTAGCCCTACTGAGATACCAATAACCGCAAAAGTATCAAATGATACCACTGTTAAAGACCTTGAATTATGTGCAGTAGTCCAAGAAGGAAAGGAAATGTGCAATTCATTAGCGGATCTAGTGAAGGCACCAGAAGAAAATCAATCAAATGAAACAGCATCTGATAAGTCATCTGATGAGTCATCAAGTTCTGGGAACTCAACTGAAAACGGTGAAGACAACTAGGTACTCTCCTAGTTTAATCTTTTTTTTTCTTTTTTACCAAAGTTAGATTCAGGATCTAGGCCCACTTGATACTGATATTATAAATAAATGCAGATAATAAATGCAGATATTTTCAAATATATTTATTCAGGGACAATCGCCGATTTTAAATAAGTCTAGTTCATATTTGTCTTCAGGCATTAGAATTGATGATCAACATTGGAATTAATAGTCTAAAGTTTCATAACCATAGAATCGTTAAATTCAATATTGATCAGATTATTATAAGATATGGCAAAGGTAAAAATTGCCGGTAAAAAAATGATTGGCAAAACTGTAAAGTCATTTGACGGTAAAGACCTAGGAAAAATTAACAGTATTTCTGCGGATTATGTTGAACTAAAACATGGGAATGACCACTTTTTCATTCCGAAATTACATGTCAAAGAATTTGACAAAGAGAATCTGTATGTGTTACTAAAGAAAGATGAGGTCAAGGAAAGATATGAAAGGAACAATCCTCCACTGCCATCCGATATTAAGTATGCAGAACATTCCGGACAAGGATATGCGGGTTACCATGAAGTGATACCGTTTATGGCCAAAGAGCCCGATCTACAGCTCAAAGGAAAACAATCAGGGGATATTTTGACTATACCGTGGGAACAAGTAATACATAAACACGTGAGAACATCTGATAACGTTGATATCGGTGATGTAGACAAAGTTGGAAACGAATTTATCGTAGTGAGAGATGGAGTGGCAAACATTCATCTGTATTATGTTCCCAAGCCATATATAGTAAATTATGATGGTAGTTCCTTATGGATTGACGTACCTAGTGGCCTTGTTGGTCCAAAATTTGAACGTCAAGACGAACCAACTCAAGAAGAAATTGAAATGTTGATGAACGAAGTTCCAGACTGACTAACCTGAATTCTCAATATTGTACTCTATTAGAATTTAGAAAATTAAGGTAGGCTGACGCTATGAATTTCGTTATCACAAGTTGCACACATAAATCTTTTACAGCTTTCACACCACTCGACACTATTAGTTGTATTACATGAATCACATTCCTGCAATATTATTTCGCTCCGCCTTTGTGGCTCGCTGGAAACATGATACTCTAAATGGACAACATTCCTATTAAGGATCTCCGCCTATCTTACAGGCAGCCTGCTTATAGGCTAACACATTATGCTTTCACTTGTATGATTTATGCTCTATTCACTTATGGCAATACTTCAGTTTTAGAGCTAAGAGTATTATGTTTAAGGTAACGCCAATAGTATTTGCGATTGTAATAATCATATCTCCTTTCAATATTCCATATAATACCCATAAAGATAGTCCGGTAATTAGGGAGATAATAAGCCACTTTGATACATCGTCAGTCTTCCGGGTTCTTAATGATTTTCTTATTTGTGGCACTGTACTCCATAAGCTGAACACAGTAGCAGAGATGCCTATCAAAAAAACAAGATCGGCGCTCATTCTACTATGCCACAATGTGACCTTTTTAAAAATACATCATAGAATAAATCTAAAAGAATCTTTATCATCTAACACAAAATGTGCAATATTCTTTATAATGTGATGTAGTTGACACAATTCAATTTAATGAAATAACATTATGATTTGTGATTGAAACAATCGTCTGATTTGAATAGATCTGAAGATTCAGCCTTTATACATTCTTCATGGCTCGGGAAACAAACAGGATGATCTTCAGGGAATGCCGTAATGTAACACCAATCAGCCCAAAAGTCTGAATCCTTTGATTCGGCTGACGATAAATAGTATGGGTTCAAAAAATTTCCTAGAATAATGAATAGCGATAGTGTGATAATTGAAGTCCCTTTACGATTCACTAATTTATATTGTCACAAATAATAATTAAGTCTTCAGGGAAAAATAATACATAAATTAATTCAGAATGTGATACTACGGCTTGGTTCCATAGAATTTATCTCCTTTTGTTACCAACAATAAGTGTACTCAGCTCTACAGTGTTTAATTGTCCAAAATCTGTTCATAATCTTCCTAATACCATTCATGCGGTTTGGTATTATCAGAAGCTCAATTTATCGACTGAGAATATTGAATAAAGAATTAGAATACACCAAATTAATAATTTTTTTCCTAATTATCATAAAAATAGCCTTCTTCGTCAAAAACTGATCTTGCAGTAGAAATGATTCTATCTTCATAAGTGCTTGTATTTTCATTTTCCAGTTTTTCATTTCGAAGAATTTCTAAGAGTGAGAGGGAGATTATCTCACCGGCGTTTCCAACTAGCTTTGAATCTATTTGTTTCTTTAATTTATTGGAGAGTGTGGACTCTGGTTGGAAATTCTTTATGTTCTCATGGAATATTTCCCTCTCTATATCAAATTTATTGTCACCTTGCACCGTAACGATCTTTGTTTCATCAGTTGATAGATTATTGGTATTGATAAATGACAACAAGGCCCCCTTGTTCGCAATATCCAAGTTAAATTTTCCAAAATCAATATTTGAGCGTTTTCCAATCAGTTTCCCTTTTACTTTTAATAAAACTATCTTATTTTTGACGTGTAGTTCGGATATATTTTTTGTAATTTCATTTTCTAATTTTTCCGTACTCCATTTTGAGGTTACTATTTCCTTATAGAGGATCTCTGCTACACTAATCTCAATAAACCTGCAATCCAAAATTTTCTTCTCAAACGAAACGATATAGAATCCACGTTTCTCTCCTTTTGCAGTCTCTTCTAGATCCTGAAAAGTTGAACCAAAAAGAGGACCAGGATAAACTATCAGACTTCTGTCAATTTTCTTCTCGAGCCTCTTGTGAATATGTCCGCCACCATAATAATCAAACCCTTTTGGAAGAAGAGAGAGCGATAATGAATCCCTAAAAGTCCTATCTAATGGAAGAATTTCTTGAATTCCTGCGTGGAGAAGGAAAATCTTGAATCCTTCTTCCATTTCTAGATTCTTTTTATCAAGTTTTTCATAAATCTCTTTATCTAATCCGACCTTTCTTCCGGAAATACCAGTTATCTTAGCCCCAGTCTTTTTGTCAACAAAGAATTTTAATACTACAGAGTTAGAATCGGTTTGAAATTCCGTTGGTTTGATAAAAAGTTCCGCTGAATGTAGTATATCAATCATGGAAATATTCGCTTTGTTAAAATCATGTGAACCATAAATCATGTATACATCTATTCCAGAATCTCTTGCTTGCTTTAGTATTTCAACGGCCCGCTTTACGGGTCCAAGTTGAGGAATATTCACATCAAAAAAATCCCCAGTAATAATAATGAAATCAACTTGTTCTTTTATAGAGATCGATATAGATTTCTCAAATGCCTGCAAATTAAGATCTCGGAGTTTGGGATTTCTCCATGATCCTAAATGGCAGTCGGTTATATGAGCGAACTTGTACAATTATATGTATTCATTCCCAATTGTATTTAATTATCATTGTTCATACAAGCTGATATCCAAGAACTCGGACTCCATTGTGTTTATTTGGTTAACTTGGTTTTGAAATAATCAATTAACCTTTCCGAGTCTGAAAGCCTCGTGCAGCGATCTTACCGCTTTTTCACAGTCAGCATTATCAACGACAAATGCTAGATTAAGCTCTGAAGAGCCCTGTGCAATCATGATTACATTGATATTATTTTTTGAAACAGATGAAAAAACCTTAGCAGCAATTCCCTTAATCCCCCTCATACCGGAGCCTACAACTGCAATTACCGCCACATCTTCGTTAACTCGAACATTCTTAATGACCTTGTCAAGCTGTGTCAGGTCCAATGTAGTTGTAGCAGTATCTAAATCGTCTTTTTTTACTACCATGGAAATGCTGGATTCGGAAGGACTCTGAGAGATCATCATGATGTTTACGCTTTTTCTAGCTAATGCGTCAAAGATTTTCGCTGCTGTTCCAGGCGCGCCTACCATGCCTCCGCCACTTACATCAATTAATGCTGTGTTACGAATAGCTATTATTGACTTTACTATCTTTTGTGAAGTTTTACTTGGATTTTTTGAGATCACTGTCCCAACATTTGATAAATTAAATGCATTCCTTATTCTAATGGGAATCTTTGTATCCATGACAGGTTCAAGTGCCCTCGGATGCATATACTTTGCACCAAATAGTGACAATTCAATTGCTTCTGCAAATGATACTTCTTTGAGGACTTTAGCTTCCTTTACAATATTTGGATCAGCAGTCATAAGACCATTCACATCTGTCCACAACCAAACTTCATCAGCATCGATACAAACAGCAATGATTGTCGCAGTGTAATCAGATCCACTTCTACCAAGTGTGGTCATGTTTCCATTTTGATCTGCACCAATAAAGCCTGTAATAACTGGGATCTTATTTTCTTTTAGAAGCGGATCGATGTGATACTTTACCCTAATTTTAGTAGTATCTAAAAGTGGCCGGGCATGACCAAATTTCGAGTCTGTCAAGATTCCTGCTTCTTGCCCTGTCAGGTATACAGAATCCAGTCCCTTATCTAAAAGAGAATATGAAATTATGGGAGTAAGTAGTCGTTCTCCAAAAGAAAGTAGGTAATCCATTCCTTTTTCAGTCACTTCTGTCAGCATTACTATGCCATTCAAAATATCTTCCATCTCTTTTAGAAGAGCTTCAACTACTTGGATTGCCTTGGCTTTGTAACTCTTATTTTTAATACAGTCTTGTATTATATCAACATGTATTTTTCTAGTCTTGTTGATAAAATCCTTAATCTTTCTTTTATCGCGTTTCAAAACATATCCTGAAACATTCAAGATCTCATCAGTCATTCCCATTACTGCTGAAAAAACTCCAATTATTTCGTTACCTTTATCATGATATGACTTGATCAAATTAGTAATATGGACAATTTTTTTTCCAGAATCTACGGCGGTGCCCCCAAACTTCATTACCAGGCGCATTTATGACGATCTATAGTTATAATACAGATTAATACATGTATTGTTACCCTTCAAGAGCATTTAGAAAGTTAATCAAAATAAGAGAGATTTTTATTTGGTTGAATCCGTATCTAAACCGTGTCAAATTTATCACATGATGATAAGCTCCTGCTGATCCAACACTGTGTATATAAGTATGATTCCGAGGAAATTCTGAAGGAAAAACTAAAAGGATATCTATCTGCTAAAGATATTGAATCTGCAATAGATACGCTGATAGCTACACAAAGAATTCGCAGAATTGGGCAGGATGTTCTTCAAAATAATGAAAGCCACACAGGTACAATACCAGAAATTCCAGAAAATTTAAGATCGATAATAGATAACTTGTGAGTGATGTTCCTCAAAAAAAATCTAAAAAGTAAGAGAATTTAAATAAAAATTTGACTCGCCGTAATAGCGAGAGTTTACTTATTTCCCATGATGCCGCCAAATATGTTCTTTAGTGCATCTAAAACTGGATTGCCAGTTTGATTACCAGCTGTTTGAGTCGCATTTGCTGTTTCATTTGCAACATTACTAACAGCGGTTTGTGTTTCATCTATTGCTGTTTGAGTCGCATTTGCTGTTTCATTTGCA
>Ga0209974_10000244_pt1 | contig 17535 bp, 17 predicted proteins | sample InoplaM3SPM_FD_187592 | JGI IMG/M metagenome (GOLD analysis project Ga0209974, IMG submission 187592) | Arabidopsis thaliana rhizosphere microbial communities from the Joint Genome Institute, USA, that affect carbon cycling - Inoculated... | ecosystem: Host-associated > Plants > Roots >...
CGGCCGCGCGATGCTGGTGATGACCCCGTAGAAGACGCCGTTCGAAGTCGATGTCGCAGAGTTCTCGGTGACCGAGCCCTGCGTCGGCCCGACGACCGTCAGCGACGACACTGAGACCCGCATTCCTTCATATTTTTCGAGCTGCTCGATCGAGCCGGACGGGTCGGTATCCGCGGCCGTCAGCGTGACCGCCGTGGGGAGTGGATTGCCGGTCGAAGTCGCGCTGACGGTCAGAGGTCCGACGATCTCCGTCACCGGCGGGCTGAAGGGATCCTGCGAGGGAATGAACTCGAAGACCGTGCCGGTCACGGTCACCAGGTTGCCGACCGCGGCGGCGGCCGGCGGAGCCGACGAGGTGAAGACGAAGATCCCCTCCGAGGTAGCGGGGTCTCCGTCGACCGAGTCGTCCGGCTCCTGGATAAAGAAACCATTGTTGAACCGGACGCCGGTCACGATGCCGGTCGTCCGGACGACGGACCCGGTCACCGGGGAGCTGGTGCCGCTTCCCTGGATCTCGTGGATCGCGAGCTCGACGAACACCGACAGCGGAATCGTGGTGCCGGCCGTTCGGCCCTGCGCGTCGGTGATCGTGGCCGGCAGATTCTTGCTGCCGGTCGTCGTCGCGAACCCGACCGTGGCGCTGTAGCTGAAGACGAGATCACCGGCCGTGGCGTCGCCGCTCAGACCGTCGTCCCGGAAGGCCTGGGTCGCCGAGCCGCCGATCATGGAGAGGTCCCCCGTCACGGCGATCCCGGTGCTCGGCGGGATGGCAGCCGGCGTGACGGTCACGGTCAGGAGCGTCGTATCGCCCGGCTCGACGGCGCTCGGGTCGGCCGCTCCGACGCCGGACAGGCCGCAGTGGGACCCCAGGCCGTTGAACGTGTCCGTCGCGAAGCCGTCCCACTGGATCGACGGGTCGAAGACGTCGCTGCCGTTCGTGTCACCCGCGGTGATTGCGCACTTGCGCCGCAGCGTGTTGTCGGCGGTGGAGGTGAGTCCGGTTCCCCATTCGCTTCCGGGATCGAACCCAATCTGGCCGATGACGTCGATGATCGTCGTGCCCCTGCGCAGGGCGACGGCGTCGTCGCCGTTGAACCAGCCGGAACCGTTGGTCTGGTCGGCCTGCGCAAGGATTGTCGCGTTGGCGGCGGACTGCGCCAGCACGAAAACGTCGCCGCTCGCCACCGTGCCGATGAGGTTGATCGTCAATCCGGCGGTCGCGCTGCCGTTGAAAAACATCTGAACGTTGTACTGGACTGGGCTCGCGAGGTTGATTGCGGCGCCCGTCCCGTTGTAGATCTCGAGAGCTTTGTTGTTCGACGTGCCCTCGATGTACTCGGAGAAGAAGAGCTCCGTCGGCTGGCTTCGGCCGATTGCCGTTATCGAGACGGAGAGAGCGAACGCGAGAAATGCGTAGCGCAGGAAAGACCGCTTCATACCCACCCCTTTTTGATTTTCGAATCTGCCGTCGCGGGCCGAAGCTTATATGCGAATCGACTTCATCTTCGAGCTAGACCGAGGTCGAGTCCGACTTGCTCGCGACGATCAGCAGCGTCGGCGAGCCGAGACGGAACGGATCTCCATCGAGTGAGCCAAATGTTTCACAGGCCGATAACGCTGCGTCCGAAAGCATTCGGAAGATCTCCCTCGCGGTGTAGATCCGATGAACAGCGCGCTTCTTCTCGGTCCTCTCTCCGCGGGTGACCGTGTAGGAACTCTCCATGGTCCCCTGGATCGGGTCATAGGAATTGCGCGCCCGGAACTCGATCTCGCCCACACGCATCTCGTACTGCTCGCGGAAGTTCGGCAGGATCGATTCCGCCGCCTTGAAGTCCGCGACGAAGCGGCCGCCGGGCTTCAGAGCTCGCGAGACCGCGCGCAGGAACGCCGCGTCCCCCTCGTCGCCGAGGAAGCCGAAGCTCGATCCCGCGCAGTACGCGGCGTCGAACTCGGAGCTCCAGGGCAGATCGCGCATTTCCGCCTGCCGCCAGTCGACCGTGACGCCGCGAGCGAGCGCGCCCGCCCGCGCCGCGACGAGGAATTCCCGGGAGATGTCCACGCCGGTCAGGCGGTGACCCCGCGCCGCGAGCTCGATCGCGTGCCGTCCGGCCCCGCAGGGCACGTCGAGGACGCGCGATTCCGGCCCGAATCTCAGGTGCTTTTCGAGGAAGTCCGCCTCGGCCCGCGTCGTCTCCTCGGGGACGACCGCCTGCCAGAACTCGACGATGAGTCCGTCGAAAAAGTCTTTCCACCATTCGTCCGCCATTTCACTCCTCTCGCGTTCTCTTGCTCGGGATCTGGCGACGCCACCGGCGCTCGGCTCGGCGGGTCGGCCTCGACCGAGCGAGCCAAAGCTCGCTACGGTGTGGGTCGAGCGACAGTTGCTTCAGCGAGGGACGATCACAGGCAGTGCTTCAGTCTAACTCGACTTCGCGAGGTGCGGAACGCGGATCCCCGGGCGGGCTAACGCGGCGTTCGCGCCTGCGCGACGTCCCGGAGCATCCGCAGCACGAGGGCGGTCCAGCCCGTCTGGTGGGACGCCCCGATGCCGCGACCGGTCTCTCCGTGAAAGTGCTCGTGGAAGAGGACGAGATCCTTCCAGTGCGGATCGCGCGCGTACCGTGCGTCGTCGCCGTGGCAGGGGCGGCGGCCGTTCTCGTCCGGGAGAAAAATCGAAGAGAGCCGGCGTGCAAGTTCGATCGCCACCTTCCCGAGGGTCATACGGCGCCCCGAGCCCGTCGGAAACTCGACGGTGAGCTCATCGCGGTAGTAGTGGTGGTACCGCTCGAGCGATTCGACGAGAAGGAAGTTCACCGGAAACCACACCGGACCGCGCCAGTTCGAGTTGCCGCCGAAAACTCCCGTCGTCGATTCTCCGGGCTCGTAGGCGACGCGGTATTCCTGGCCGGCGACCGAGAACGTGTACGGCCGCTCGCCGTAGATGCGGGAGAGGGCGCGGATGCCGTGCGGCGAGAGGAATTCGCTTTCGTCGAAGACGTACCGCAGGACGCGCTGGAGGCGTTCCTTCGAGGGAATCGCGAGGAGGCGGTGGCCGTGGGCGTCGCCCGACCGGCCCTCCATGTACGCGATGTGGCGCGCCAGGTCCCGACGGTTCTCCAGGAACCACTGCATCCGCTTGCGGAAGCCGGGGAGCTTCGCGATCACGGACTCTTCGAGAACCTCCACAGCGAAGAGCGGGACGAGGCCCACCATCGAGCGGAGCTTCAACGGAACCTCCTGGCCGTCGGCGTGGAGCTGGTCGTAGTAGAACCCGTCTTCCTCGTCCCACAGCCCGGTGCCGCCGAGCGTGTTCATCGAATCCGTGATCGCGACGAAGTGCTCGAAGAACTTCGACGCCACGTCTTCGTAAGCGGGGTCTTCGCTCGCGAGCTCGAGAGCCATGGACAGCATCGTCAGGCAATAGAACGCGATCCACGCGGTGCCGTCCGCCTGCGCGAGATGGCCGCCGGTCGGGAGCTCGCGCGATCGGTCGAAGACGCCGATGTTGTCGAGCCCGAGGAAACCGCCCGAAAAGAGATTCTTGCCCTCCGGATCTTTGCGGTTCACCCACCACGTGAAGTTCAAGAGCAGCTTCTGGAACACGCGCGCGAGAAAGAATCGGTCGCGCGCGCCGCGGGTCCCCGTCATCTTGTAGGTCCGCCACGCCGCCCACGCGTGCACCGGAGGGTTCACGTCGCCGAACGCGAATTCGTACGCCGGGATCTGTCCGTTCGGGTGCATGTACCACTCGCGGAGCAGCAGGACGAGCTGCTCCTTCGCGAAGTGGGGGTCGAGCCGCGCAAAAGGAATCATGTGGAACGCGAGATCCCACGCCGCGTACCACGGGTACTCCCATTTGTCCGGCATCGAGATCACGTCGCGGTTGTAGAGGTGCGTCCACGCGCTGTCGCGGCCGTGCTTGCGCGCCTCCGCCGGCGGCGGCTGCGACGGATCGCCTTCGAGCCAGTCCTTGACGGCGAAGTGGTAGAACTGCTTGGTCCACATCAACCCGGCGTAAGCCTGCCGTCCGACGTTCACCTCTTCGTTCGTGATTCCGGACGGGATCAGCGTCGCGTAGAAGCTCTCCGTCTCGCTCCTCCGGTCGGCGAAAACGCGATCGTGGTCCGCGAATGCGTCCTCCGGCGCCTCCTCTTCCGAAGAGAGGCGCAGCCGCAGCGTCACTTCCCCCCGGGCCGGGACGTCGAGCACGTACAGCAGAGCGGCTTTCGTGCCGGTTTCCTCCGGGTTGACCGCGTCGCGACGGGAGTGCACGACGGACTCGTGGAACGCATCCTTCACGTACGGCTGCGCGTTCGGGGATCCGAAGAGGCGGGCGAAGTTTGTCTCGTTCTCCGTAAACAACACCGTCGGCTCAACCGGATTGCCCTCGGCCTCGAGCCGGAATCGGCCGAGGCCGGCGTGCCGGGCGAGGAGTGCACCCCCCGCTTCGCGGGAAATCTGCGGCCGTGGCCAGTAGCCCTCACCGCTTCTTCCCCACGACCACGTGTTGCGGAACCACAGGGTCGGAAGAACGTGGAGCGGCGCACGCTCCGGTCCGCGGTTGGCGACGATGACGCGGATCAGGACGTCGTCGGGAGCCGCCTTCGCGTACTCCGTGAACACGTCGAAGTAGCGGCCGTCGTCGAACACGCCGGTGTCCACGAGCTCGAACTCCGGATCGTCTCTTCCGCGCCGGCGGTTTTCCTCGACGAGGCGGGCGTAGGGAAACTCCGACTGCGGGTACTTGTAGAGCGCCCTCATCCAGGAGTGGGTGGGCGCCGACTCCAGGTAGTAGTAACACTCCTTCACGTCCTCGCCGTGGTTGCCCTCGGGCCCGGTGAGACCGAAGAGGCGCTCCTTCAGGATCGGGTCGCGCCCGTTCCACAGGGCGAGCGCGAAGCAGAGGCGTCCCTCGCGGTCCGTGATCCCGAGCAGACCGTCTTCTCCCCAGCGATACGCGCGGCTGCGCGCGTGGTCGTGCGGGAAGTAGTCCCAGCAGGTGCCGTTCTCGGAGTAGTCCTCACGCACCGTCCCCCACTGGCGCTCCGAGAGGTAGGGGCCCCACCGCTTCCAGTTCTTTTCGCGGCGCGCGTCCTCGTCGAGACGCTTCTGTTCGGCGTTCAATGCCGGCGTCAGCGCGCCTCGCGCTCGAGAACGAACTTGCAGGCCGGACAGGTATGGATCTCGAGCACGACGCCGCCCAGAGCCTCGTCGGCGGCGGGGTCGTCGACGCCCCGCGCCGGATCCAGCTTTTCGGCGTGAAAGTTCATCTCCGCGCCGCACTGGGGACAGCGCACCCGCGCCCTCGAGCTCACAGGGGAATCCTCTCCCGGCCGTGCCGGAGCACCTTCGCCATCCAGACCAGCTCCTGGAAGAATTTCGCGAGGCGCCGGACGTAGGACTCGTCGAGAAGCGCCCCGGTCGCCGGATCGAACGCCTTCCGGACGCTCGAAAAGTTGCCGTCCCAGAAGATCGTCACGAGCCCCAGCTCGCGCATCACCGGAAGGAGATTCTCGACGACGCGGGTGCCACCCCACGGTCCGGCCGAGACCCCGACGATTCCCACGGCCTTGTGGATGTACTCCTTGAGGTTCGAGTCGAGCGCGTGCTTCAGGAGCCCGGGGTAACCGTGGTTGTACTCGGGCGCCACGATGACGAGGGCGTCGGCGCGCATGACCGCCGCGGAAAAGGCGGGCTGCTTGATCTGTTCTCCGGCGTCGTCCGTCGGCAGACCGAGGGACCTCACGTCGAAGAGTTCCGTCTCGACGCCGGGCAGCTTCGACAGCTGCGACACGACGAAACTCGCGACGTGCTCGCTCATTCGCCCGCGCCGGGCGGTGCCGAGCAGCACCGGAATGAAGAGAGGCGGATCGGCGGCGTCGGGGCGTGTGCTCATTCGTTCGGATGCCCTTGCGGACGAATAGTTTCAAGTTGCAGGTTGCAAGTTCAAGGTTTACCCTGATCCGAAATCGACGACAGGGAGGGTTCGGATGCGGGGGCTTTGCATGGCACGCGTTCCCCGGGTGTTGACCGTGTTTCCTTCGGTCGTTCTCGCGGCGGTCCTGGGCCCCTCCCCGCTCGCCGCCCAGGGCGTCCGGGTTTCGGCCGGTACGATCGAGGACCGCCGGACGACCGGAAAGTTCTTCGCGGGCCTCGAGATCGAGCTCAAGCTGACGGGCGACGACGTCGCCGACGCCAAATCCGCCCGCATCCTCCTCAAAAAGGCGGTGGACGAGACGGGGCGGGACCTCCTGCCGGAACGGAAGCCCGACGAGGACTTCAAGTCGGTCGGCAGCTCCGAGCTGAAGCTCGCCCTGAAGAACCCGGCGCGCGGGGCCGCGGCCGTCAAGGAGATCGCGGGCGAGGTCCAGCTCTACGTCCCGACGCGGGATCCCGCGGCGGTCGTGACGATCGACCGCGTGCTGACCCGCATGGACAAGGCGATCGAATCGCCGGCGCTCAGGGCGCAGAAGATCACGCTCAGCCTCGTCTCCCCGAAGGTCTACCTGGCCGAAGCGAAGAAGCGCGACGCCGAGTTCGACAAGGAGATGGAAAAGCACAAGGAGGAAATGAAGAAGGAAGCGGGGGACGACAAGACAGCCGAGGCCCTGATGGCGCTCGTGAAGGGCTTTGCCGGAATGATGAACGACGTCGGCGAGAACGATCTGATCCTTCAGATCGGCGACGAACAGAAGAAGATCCTCGACATCGGCGTCGTCCGGGCGAACGGCGAAGCGATCGACACCTCCGGGTCGATGTCCACCGGGAGCGTCAAGATCCTCAAGTTCTCCCAGAAGCTGCCGGCCGACGCGAAGCTGAAGCTCCTCCTCCACACGCGCAAGTCGATCGTTTCCTCCCCGTTCACGCTGGCGAACGTCCCGCTGCCATGACCCGTATCACCGCAACGAGAAGGAGACACGTCCCGATGCTCGCCATCCTCGCTCTCGTGACCGCCGCGTCGCTCCTCCCGGCCGGCCCCTCCCCCGCGGGCGGGCTCGCCGTTTCCGCGGGCGACGTGACCGATCGCCGCCGCAACGACAGCTTCTTCGCGGGCCTCGAGATCGAGCTGAAGCTCACGGGCGAGCCGGCCGCCGGCGTGCGCGGCGCGCGGGCGACGGTGGAGAAGGCGGTCGACGACACGGGGCGCAACCTCGTGAAGGAGAACGCCGAGAAGCCGGATTTCGCGAAGTCCTCGGGAGACGAGGCGCCCTCGCTGAAGCTCGAGCTGCGCAACCCCGCGCGGCGGGCGGGAAGGGTGCGCGAGTTGACGGGGCAGGTGGAGCTCTTCGTGCCGGAGCGGGACCCCGCGGCGCTGGCGAAGGTCCCGCGCTTCGCCGCGCAGATGGATCGCCCGATCGCGGCGCCGGCGCTGAAGACCGCCGGCGCGCAGGTGACCGTCGTGTCGCGCAAGACCTACGAGGCCGAGAAGAAGAAGGACGCGGAGCGGCGGAAGAAGGAGGCGGAGGGCGCCGGAATCGCGGGAGCGATGGTGAACGCGTTCGCCGGGCTTTTCGAGGGCATGTTCGGCGACATCGGAGAGAACGACGTCCTCGTCCGGGTCGAGGACAAGGGCGAGAAGGTGTTTTCGGTGGACGTCGTCGACGCCGCGGGCAAGGCCGTCGACGGGATGGGGTCCATGAAGGTCGGCGGCTTCTGGATCCTGAAGTTTCTGGAGCCGGTCCCCGCCGACGCCGGATTGCGGATCTACGTCATGACGCCGAAGGCGATGATCACCGAGAAGTTCGCGTTGAAGGACGTGGCGCTGCCATAGGGGTCAGGTCTTCACTGATCCGGAGGGCAGTCGAGGGGAGTGACCGCCCTTGCCATCTTCGCGAAGCGAAGCGGCAAGTGGAGACCTGACCCCCCCTCCGCCACATCGCCGCGCGATGTGGCAAGTGGAGACCTGACCCCCTCCGTCAACGTTCGTAAGCCCCCGGAAACGTCATTTCCATGATCCGCTCGGGGTGCGCGAGCTCGCGGAAGCCCACCTTCCGATAGAGCGGGTGCGCGTCCCGCGTCACGAGCATCCAGCGTCGTAGCCCGGCGAGGTCCGGGTGCGCGAGGATCGACTCCATGAGCCACGCCGCGAGCCCCCGGCGACGATGCGACTCGAGAACATATACGTCGGCGAGATAGGCGAACGTCGCGAAGTCCGTGATGACGCGGGCGAACCCGACCTGCCGCCTCTCCTCGTAGAGCCCGAAACAGAGCGACCCCTCGATCGAGCGATCGACGACGTCGCGCGGGATCCCCTTCGCCCAGTAGGAGCCGGCGAGGAATTCGTGAATCGCGGACCGATCGAGCTTCGATCGGTCGGTCGAGATCGTGAACGCTCCACGCCGCCACTCCTGCACTCGATCCCGTCCGGTCACGCCTGCCTCCCGTGAAACCCGGGCCCCTCGCGGGCCTCCCGAAAGGCTAATGAAAGCACGTCAATCCGGATCTGGCGCGTTCCTTGTAAGGTCGGGTCCGTCCGACCGAATTCGATGGCCGTCTCACTCAAGCCGACCCACCTGAAACGCTACAAGGACATCGCTGTCCTTCTGGCCAAATACGGCCGCGCCGACCTCGCGAAGGGGATCGGGGTCGAAGAGGAAATCGGACACCCCGCGGCTGCGGAAGGCGTCCCTCCGAAGGCCGAGGAGCTCGCGCGCGACCTCGAGAAGCTCGGCCCGACGTTCATCAAGCTCGGGCAGCTCCTCTCGACGCGCGCCGATGTGCTGCCCGTCGCCTACGTCGAGGCGCTCGCCCGCCTCCAGGACGACGTCGAGCCGTTCTCGTTCGCGGAGGTGGAACGGATCGTCAGCGACGAGCTCCAGACGCGGATCTCGAAGGCGTTCACCGAATTCGATCCCGTTCCGATCGCCGCCGCCTCTCTCGGTCAGGTCCACCGCGCCGTCCTGCGGGACGGCCGCGTCGTCGCGGTCAAGGTCCAGCGCCCCGGCATCCGCGAGCAAATCGTCGACGACCTCGACGCCTTCACCGAAATCGCGCAGATCCTCGACAAGCACCTGCAGGCCGGCCGCCTCTACCAGTTCGAGAAGATGGTCGACGAGTTCCGCAAGTCGATCCTCCGGGAGCTCGACTACCAGCGGGAGGCGCAGAACCTCGTCACGCTGTCGGAGAACCTCGCCGAGTTCGATCGGATCGTCGTGCCGTCCCCGATCCTCGACTTCACGACGGGCCGCGTCCTGACGATGGAGTTCGTTTTCGGCCAGAAGATCACGAGCCTCTCCCCTCTGGAGAAGATCGACATCGACGGCGCACGGCTCGCCGACGAGCTTCACCGCGCCTACCTGAAGCAGATTCTGATCGACGGCTTCTTCCACGCGGACCCGCACCCCGGCAACGTCTTCCTGACCGACGACCACCGCGTGGCGCTCATCGACCTCGGGATGGTGGGCTGGATCTCCTCCGCCATGCAGGAGAACCTGCTGAAGATGCTGCTCTCGATCAGCGAGGGGAAAGGCGAGGAGGCGGCGGAGCGCGCCGCGGAGATCGGCGAGAAGCTCGAGACCTTCGACGAGCCGGAGTTCCACCGCCGCGTCGTCGAGCTGGTCGGGGAGTACCAGAACGCGCGGCTCGAGCAGATCCAGGTCGGCAAGGTCGTCATGGAGGTGTCTCGCGTCTCGGCGGACGCCGGGATGCGGCTGCCGGCGGAGCTGACGATGCTCGGCAAGACGCTCCTCCACCTCGACGAGATCGGCCGCACGCTCGATCCCAGCTTCGACCCCAACGCCTCGGTGCGGAAGAACGCGGCGGAGCTGCTTCAGAAGCGGATGCGGAAGAGCGCCTCGCCGGCGAACCTGTACGCGAGCCTCCTCGAGGCGAAGGACTTCGCGCAGAAGCTGCCGGGCCGCGTGAACAAGGTGCTGGACATCCTCGCCAACAACCAGCTCCGGCTGGACGTCGACGCGGTCGACGAGAGGCTCCTGATCGACGGCCTTCACAAGATCGCGAACCGGATCTCGCTCGGCCTCGTCCTCGCCGCGCTCATCGTGGGAGCGGCGCTCCTCATGCAGGTCCCGACGCGCTTCCAGATCCTCGGTTACCCGGGTCTCGCGATCCTCCTCTTTCTCGCCGCGGCGTTCGGGGGTCTGTGGCTCGTCGTCAGCATCCTCGTGCGCGATCGCGAGCCGCCCCGGAGGCGTAAGCCCTAGTCCGACTTCCGAGCTCCGACTCCGGGCCCGCAGTGACGCTGCGTTAGAGTTATTCGCCCAGAACCCGATGGCCACCGCACAACCGAGCGAAGTCCGGTCCCCGGCCCGAATGACGCCCGTCGCGGCGGTCGGGCAGCCGCGCCTCCACCCGCTCGTCAAGCTCGCTTACAAGGTCCGGATGATGGCGATGGCGGTCGTCGCGCTCATCCCGCTCTTCCACTTCCATGGCCGCCCGTCCCTGCCGGTGCTCATCGGCATGGCCGCGACCGGGATCGTCTGGCCGCACGTCGCCTATTTCGCGGCCCGCCGGGCCCGCGACACGCGCGCCGCGGAGTTCCGCAACCTGTTGGTCGACTCTCTTCTCGTCGGGGGTTGGACGGCGGCGCTCTCGTTCAGCCTCCTTCCCTCCACCTGCATGATCGCCGCGGTCCACTCGGCGAACCTCTCGGTGGGCGGGCTGCGTCTCGCGGGGAGGGGTCTGATCTTCCTCGCTCTCGGGATTCTCGCCGTGGGGATTCCACTCGGGTTCCCGGTCCAACCCGTCTCGACGCTGCCGACCTCGCTCTTCTCGATCGCCGGCATCGTGACGGTCACGACGATCTTCGGGTACTTCGGACACCTCCAGACGAAGCGACTGCGTCTCGCGAAGAACGACCTCGCCGAGCACAACAAGCAGATCGCCGAGCAGAACCGGCTGGTGGAGCAGGCCCGGCAGGCCGCGCTCGAGGCCAAGAGCGCGGCGGAGGAGGCGAACCAGGCGAAGAGCGCGTTCCTCGCCAACATGAGCCACGAGCTGCGGACTCCCTTGAACGCGATCATCGGATACAGCGAAATGCTCGAGGAGGACGCCGAGGCCGCCGGTCAGAAGTCGTTCGTCTCGGACCTCCAGAAGATCCGCTCCTCCGGGAAACATCTTCTCGGCCTGATCAACGACGTTCTCGACCTCTCGAAGGTCGAGGCCGGGAAGATGAAGCTCTTCCTCGAGACGTTCGACGTCGCCGGCCTGGTCGACGACGTCATCGCCACGGCGCAGCCGCTCGTCGAGAAGACGTCGAACGCGCTGGCCGTTCACGTCGCGCCGGACGTGGGGCAGATCCGCGAGGACATCACGAAGGTACGGCAGGTCCTGCTGAACCTTCTCTCGAACGCCGCCAAGTTCACCGAGAAGGGGACGGTGTCCCTCGAGGTGACGCGCGAGGCCGACGTGACGGGCAGCTGGGTCGTCTTCCGCGTGCGCGACACGGGCATCGGCATGACTCCGGAGCAGACCGTGAAGCTCTTCCAGGCGTTCATGCAGGCCGACGGCAGCACGATGCGGAAGTACGGCGGCACCGGCCTCGGCCTCGCGCTCTCGCGAAAGTTCTGCGTGATGATGGGAGGCGACATCAACGTCGAGAGCGTTCCCGGGAAAGGCTCGACCTTTACGGTGCGGCTGCCCGGAGATATCGAAAACTACGACGGCGAAGCGACGTCCATCCGGGTGCGCCTGCCGGGTCGCCGGCCGGCGCACGGCCGCGAGCCGGTCGACGTTCCTCCGAGCGGCAAGGCCCTTCTCTGCATCGACGACGACCCCGCCGTCCACGAGCTCATGGAGCGGCTCGCCACCCGGGAGGGCTACTCGTTCGTCGCCGCGGAGAACGGCGAAGCCGGGCTGAAGAGCGCTCGCGAGAAGCGCCCCGACGTCATCACCCTGGAGGTCGCGCTCCCCGGGATCGACGGGTGGACGGTTCTGAAGTCGTTGAAGGACGACCCCGAGCTCTCCGGGATCCCGGTCGTCATGGTCTCGATTTCCGACGACCGGGACCGGGGCCTCGCGATGGGCGCCGTCGATTACCTCGTCAAGCCGCTCGACCGCGAGCGGCTGGCGGGAATCCTCGCCGCATATCGCACCGGCGCGGTCGCCTGAGAAAGTCGGCGCGCCGTGGCGAAGATCCTCCTGGTCGAAGACAACGAGATGAACCGCGACATGCTGTCGCGGCGGCTCGTCCGCAGCGGCTACGAGGTCGTCATGGCGGTTCAGGGTGAGGAGGGCGTGGCGCTCGCTCACAGTGCGGCGCCCGACCTCGTGCTCATGGACATGAGCCTGCCGGTCCTGGATGGCTGGGAGGCCACACGGCGTTTGAAGAGCGATCCCGCGACGAGCGGCATACCGGTCGTGGCCCTCACCGCGCATGCGATGAGCGGCGACCGGGAGAAGGCGCGCGAGGCGGGCTGCGACGACTTCGACACCAAGCCGGTCGAATACGCGCGGCTGCTCTCCAAGATCGAGGGTCTCCTCCAGAAGAGGAAAACCGGCTGAAGAAGCTCGAGATCGAGCGCGAGGCGCGGGTGGAGAGCGTTGCGGAGTTCCGGAACTTCGTCGAGGACGCGTGCCGCGGAGCCGGCGCCGACGAGTCGGTCTGCTTCGACCTGAAGCTCGTCGTCGACGAAGCCTGCAGCAACCTCGTCATGCACGGATACGAGGGGCTCGAGCCGGGTCCGATCGGCGTCTCCTTCGCGGTCGACGGCAACGAGATCGTCATCACGATCACGGATCGGGCTCCGCCGTTCGACCCCCGGGACGCGCCCATCCCGAACCTGAACGCGCCGGCGAGCGAGCGGCGCCCCGGAGGCCTCGGGTGGCACCTCATCCGGGAGCTGGTGGATCGAATCGAGTACGAGGCGGACGCGGACCGCGGGAACCGGCTGACGCTGGTCAAGCGGTTCGAGGCACGACAGAATCGTCAATAGAGTACGGGGGGACGACGCATGGTGATCGTGGTGGAAAAAAGGGAGTTCGTGACGGTCTTTTCGATCGACGGCAGCGTCGACGGCACGACCGCCCGCGAGCTGGTGACTTCGCTGCGCGCCCAGGTCACGGAAGGGAGCGCGCGCCTCGTTGGCAACCTGGCGGGGGTCGACTACACGTCGAGCGCCGGCCTGCGCGCTCTGCTCGAGACGGTCAAGGAAACGCGGCAGCACGGCGGAGACCTGAGGCTCGCCGCCGTGAGGCCGGAGGTCTTGCGGGTCCTCGAGCTCTCGGGCTTCACGAGCATCCTCCAGGTCTTCGTCGACGTGGACGCGGCCGTGGCGAGCTTCGCGGCGTGAGAAGTTGAACGTGGTCGGCGAACCTACACCCCACACCCGTGCACCTCTCCCCGGGGGAGAGGGGAAGAATCGCGTCGCGGTCGTCATCGGTTCGGGGAGCGTGAAGTGCGCCGCGGCACTGGGTCTCCTCAAAGTCCTGGACCGCGAAGGTATCGCCATCGACTTGATCGTGGGGTGCAGCGGGGGCAGTCTCTATGCCGCGCTGATCGCGATGGGCCACAGCCCCGCAGAAGGTGAAGAGATGACCCGCCGGCTCTGGACGCGCGAGCTCACGAAGCGCCGCAGCTATCGCTCGTTCCTGCGCGCCGTTCTTCCGCAGATGTTCGGGTTCTCCGAGCAGTTCGGCCTCGTGGACGACTCCCTGATCGTGCAACGCCTCCGGCAGGCTTTTGGCGACGGCACGTTCGAGCAAGCCCGCATACCGCTCTTCCTGACCGCGACCGACTTCCACACCGGAGAGCAGGCCGTCTTTTCCCAGGGTTCGGTCGTCGACGCGATCCGGGCCTCGATCGCGATCCCGTACATCTTTCAGCCGTGGAAGATCGGAGGCCGCCTGTACGTGGACGGGTTCCTCTCGGATCCCATGCCGGTGGGCGTCGCCATCAAGCACGGCGCGAACGTCATCGTGACGATGGGTTTCGAGAGCCCGTATCAGCCGCGCGCGACGTCGGTCCTGAGGTTTGCGTTCCAGCTTTCGAGCATCATGTCGAACAACCTCCTGCGCGCGAACTACGCGTTCCACAACCTCGCGCACCACACGGAGATCCTCCCGATCATTCCGCAGTTCCGCGAGCGCATCCACCTCTTCGACACGGACAAGATCCCGTACGTGATCGAGGAAGGCGAGCGCGCCGCCGAGCAGCAGCTTCCGTATCTCCGGCGCCTCCTCGCGGCCGCGGAGAGTTGAGCGCTGACCAACGAGAGCTCGCCGCCGGCGGGCCGGCTCCTCGTCGTGGACGACGTGGAGATGAACCGGGACCTGTTGACGCGGAGGCTGAAGCAGCTCGGTCATCAGGTCGAGACGGCCGTCAACGGGCGGGAGGCGCTCGAAAAGATCGCCTCCGGAGAGTTCGACCTCGTGCTCCTCGACATCATGATGCCCGAGGTCGACGGCTATAAAGTCCTGGAGGCGCTCCGCGGCGACGGAACGCTCGAATGGCTCCCGGTGATCATGATCTCCGCCGTGACGGAGATCGACAGCGTCGTCCGATGCGTCGAGATGGGCGCCACCGACTACCTGCCGAAGCCGTTCAACCCGGTGCTGCTGAAGGCGCGCGTCGGAGCGACGCTCGAGAAGAAACGCCTCCGGGATCGCGAGCGGCTATGGGCAAAGAGCATGGAGCGCGAGCTCGAGATCGGGCGCGAGATCCAGGCCAGCTTCCTTCCCGAGGAGCTGCCGCGACCGGACGGGTGGGAGATCGCGGCGCGGTTCACGCCCGCGCGGCAGGTCGCCGGCGATTTCTACGACGCCTTCCCGCTCGCGGGAGGTTTCCGGATCGGGCTCGTCGTCGCAGACGTCTGCGACAAGGGGGTCGGCGCCGCCCTCTTCATGGCGCTCTTCCGCAGTCTTCTGCGCGCGTTCGCCGAGCGGGAGTTCGCGGAGCCATCTCACTCCGACGACGACCGGATTCACGGGACGATCGTGGCGACCAACGACTACATCGCCCGCACGCACGGCGCTTCGAACATGTTCGCGACCGTCTTTTTTGGGGTGCTCGACCCGGCCACCGGAGCGCTCGCCTGGGTCAACGCGGGCCACGAAGCGCCCGTCGTTTTCGGCGTCTCCGGAGTTGCTGCCCGCCTCTCCCCGAGCGGACCGGCGCTCGGGATGATGCCGGGCATGAAATTCGAGGTCCGGGTGTCGCGCCTGGAACCGGGCCAGACGCTGCTTGCCTTCACCGATGGCGTGACGGAGGCGAAGGACCCGTCGGGACGCCTCTATTCCGAGGAGGCGTTGCTCGGGCTCATGACCGGCGGCGCGCCGGACGCGGCCGCGCTTCTGGACCGGATCGAAAAAGCCGTCGCCGCCCACTCGGCCGGTGCCGAAAGATCCGACGACATCACGATGCTCGCGGTGCGGCGGAAGGGATAACCTTCTCCCATGCGATTCCTTCTTCGAATCCTCATCAACGCCGCGGCGCTCTGGGCGGCGACCCGGATCGTTCCGGGGGTCGAGCACACGGGCCCGTGGACGTCGCTCCTGCTCGTCGCGCTCGTGTTCGGGATACTGAACGCGATCGTCCGGCCCATCCTGAAGCTGCTGACGTGTCCCCTCATCCTGCTGACGCTCGGCCTGTTCACGTTCGTGATCAACGCGGTCATGCTCTGGCTGACGAGCGCGGTCTCCGAGTCGCTCGGGCTGGGGTTCCACGTGTCCGGGTTCGTCGCGGCGTTCCTGGGAGCGCTCGTCGTCACGGTCGTGAACGTGATCCTCTCGGTGATCCTGCCCGACAAGGAGTAGACCCGCGTGGTCCGGACGTACGGGCTGACCCACCTGTCGCTCGCGGTGAAGGACCTCGAGCGCACGCTCCGGTTCTACCGGAAGGTCTTCGGAGCGCGCGTCTACTGGCGCGAGGGGAAGTCGGCGCAGGTCAAGACGCCCGGCTGCCACGACGTGATTGCCTTCGAGGAGATGAAGCCCCGTTCCGTCGGCAAGACCGGCGGCATCGAGCACTTCGGGTTCCGCCTCGTCGACCCGAAGGACATCGACAAGGCGGTCAAGGATGCGGTGGCCGGGGGTGGAAAACTGCTCCGCCGCGGCGAGTTCGCGCCGGGCCTTCCGTATGCCTACGTTGCGGATCCCGACGGGTACGAGGTCGAAATCTGGTTTGAGTAACCGTCGCGTTCGCTCGCTCGGGATCTGGCTACGACACCGCGCTCGGCTGTGCAGGGCAGCCTCGACCGAGCGCTGATCCCGCGCTCCCCGCGGCGCGAGGAAGGGCCTATTCGTCGCGGAGCCCGTCGGCGAGCGTCGCCTCCCAGCCGGCGCGCTCCTCGAGCTCTTCCCGCCAGGCCGTCGGGATTTTCTTCATCGCCGCGAAGCCGGCATTCGCCGACGCGAGAATCCGATGTCGCCGGAGCCGCTCGACGGGGAGGTCCACCATCTTCTTTCGCTTCATGGATCTCTTGGGTCTTCTTTGCCGCATTTGTATACGGAATCGTACAGAACTTCGGAGGGATCGAGTCTCATCAGGCGAAGAGGTGGGAGATGGAGTTCGCGTAATACGTGAGTAGCGGCAGCTCCTCGGGTCGCGCTGCGTAGAGCCCGTCCCTCTCCTCGACCAGGTGCCGCAGGGTCAGCATCCTCAACCCCACCGTGATCGCGTAGTCCTGGTCCTTGCGCGGCACGTAGACGTGCGCGCCGCGTTCCGACAGCTGCCCCATGAGGTCGAGCACCTCGGCCTTGAGCTCGAGCTCCGAGCGCCGCTTCCCGGGCTCCCGGACGAAGACCGTCGCGACGAGAGGCACCGGCACGACCGGGATCACGTTCGCGATCGCAGCCATGAGCGACCGGCCCAGCTCTTCGACTTTCGCGAACCGCTCCTCTTTCGAGAGCGAGCGAAAGTCCACGCCGCGGTCGCGCGCGTAGGCCGCGAGCGACACGGGCGAGCCGAAGTTCACGCAGGCGTAGCCGAAACGGTGCCACTGGTTGCGGGCCATGAGGAGGAGATTTCGGAAGACGAACTTCAGCATGTTGCCGACGGCGCCGCCGCTTCTCGGCGCGGAGGGGTCGAGCTCGACGAGGAAGCTCCGGTCCTCGAACACACGGTCGTAGTTGATTCCGACCGGGATGAAGGCGACGTCGCGCCCGGCCGGGTCGAACGCCCGGACGATGTAGTCGAGGATTCCGAGCTTCGGGGGGCGCAGCTTCCCCTCGCGCGAGAGACCCCCCTCCGGAAAGACCGCCTGAGTCACGCCGGCGGCCGTCGCCATCGCGACGTAGCGCTCGAGCACCTTGCGATACAGGGAGTCCTTGGAGTTGCGGCGCACGAAGTACGCGCCCATCGAGCGGATCAGGGTCTGGAGCGGCCAGACACGCGCCCACTCGCCGACGGCGTAGGAGAGCGCGGCTTTCTCGGCCGCGAGATACGACACGAGGATGTAGTCCATGTTGCTGCGATGGTTGACGAGGAAGATCACCGTCGAACCGGGCTCGAGCCCGGCAAGGCCCGCCTCGTCGGAGTAGCCGAGCCGGACGCGGTAGAGCGACCGCACGACCCACCGCGCGGTCGCGTATCCGATCCGGAAATAGAGGTAGGCGTTGAACTGCGGAACGATCTCGCGCGCG
>Ga0209974_10000245_pt1 | contig 17510 bp, 18 predicted proteins | sample InoplaM3SPM_FD_187592 | JGI IMG/M metagenome (GOLD analysis project Ga0209974, IMG submission 187592) | Arabidopsis thaliana rhizosphere microbial communities from the Joint Genome Institute, USA, that affect carbon cycling - Inoculated... | ecosystem: Host-associated > Plants > Roots >...
CCCTCAACACACTTGAACCGTTGGCCCGCCGGTTACTGGAGATTCAGCGCGTCAACAGTGCGGCCTCTCTGCTGTCGTGGGACCAGGAAACGTACATGCCGGCAGGCGGCGGTGCAGCCAGAGCAGAACAGATTGCGACCCTTCAAGGCATTGCCCATCAAAAACTGGTTTCGCCCGAGACCGAACGGTTGCTCGGCGGTTGGCTCGACCTGCACACCGGTGTCCTGTTAGAACAGGATGGCGAACTATGGGACGAATCGTCGCGCGCCCTGCTGCGCGAAGTGTGGAGAGATTACAGTCGTTCCAAGAAATTGCCTTCGGAATTTGTCATGCAGTTGAGCCGCCAGTGCTCGTTGGCGCAACAGGTGTGGGCCGAAGCGAAGGCGCAAAGCAATTTCAGATCGTTCTTGCCCAGCCTGCGGACGGTCTTGTCGCTGAAGCGGGAGGAAGCGCAGTTTCTGGGATTCACCGGTTCCCCCTACAATGCGCTGCTGGACTCCTACGAGCCGGGGTCAACCGTGGCGGCGCTGGCGCCTTTGTTCGCGCAATTGAAGGCCAGACTGGTCCCATTGCTCACGAAAATCCAGCAGAGTCGGCTCCAGATTGACGACAGCTTTCTCTATCATGCCTATGATCAGGCGCGGCAGTTGGAATTCGGCCGGTTGGTGCTTATTGCCATGGGATATGATTTTGAGAAGGGCCGGCTGGATCTTTCCGCACATCCTTTTACGACGTCGTTTCATCCCACTGACGTGCGCGTCACGACTCGAGTGTATGAGCACGACCTTCCGTCATGCCTTTTCAGCTGCATTCATGAAGGAGGCCATGGGTTGTACGACCAAGGTCTCGATCCAGCGCATTACGGCACGCCGCTCGGCGAATCGGTGTCGCTGGGCATTCACGAGAGCCAGTCGCGGATGTGGGAAAATTGCGTGGGCCGTTCACGTGCCTTCTGGCGTTTTTTTTACCCGATCCTCCAAGCGACGTTCCATCATCAATTGCGCGCCGTGAACATCGACCAGTTCTACGCCGTCATCAACCGTGTCAAACCCTCGTTAGTCCGCGTCGAAGCCGATGAGTTGACCTACAACCTGCACATCATGCTGCGATTTGAAATCGAGCAGGACTTGATCGAGGGTAACACGAACCCGGAGGAGCTGCCGGCCATCTGGAATTCAAAGATGAAGGACTACTTAGGCATTGCTCCGTCGAACGACGCCGAAGGCGTGCTGCAAGACGTGCATTGGTCCATGGGCGGCTTCGGCTACTTTCCGACTTACACGATAGGGAACCTGTATGCCGTACAATTCTACGAGCAGGCCAAACTGGAGATTCCACATCTTGAGGATGAAATCGCGGCCGGACAGTTGATGGTCTTGCGGAGATGGCTGGCTCAAAAAATCCATCGCTGGGGGCGCATGTTTCCCCCTGAGCATCTGGCACAACGGGTGACCGGCGTCAGTTTAAGTCCGGAACCATTCCTGCGCTACATCGATCGGAAGTATGGTGAACTGTATCACCTGTGACCGAGCCTGGGTGTGAGCGCTCTCAGTATCCCATCGCCTGATTGACTCGTAACAGCACCGCCGGCGGAAATGTGAACTCCGCCTGCACGTCGATGCGCTGAGGCACGAGCAGTGTGGTGTGGAAAACAATGTCGCGAATGGGGATCTTCAATTCCGGATCCTGTGGAGTGCTGAGTTCGACCGCTTCAACGGAGGAGGTAATCGTGCCGCTATCCTGAGGGCCGTAGGTCGTCATCACCGCCTTGAGTATCTCCATGACCTTTTCATTGGTCTCAACGCCAGCCACACCTTCCTCGATAAGGGGAATGACTTTTTCCTGCGCCTGATCGGACAGCGTGAAGTTCTCCACGCGTTCCTTGCGCCGCAGGGAGGTCAGATCATTGTCAAGATCTTTACTGAACGCCCCGTAGGCGAACCGGAAAAATTCGAAATGGAAGCCTTTCAGCCCCTTGCCGAACATTTGCAGCTCGCACAAGAAACACAGTTGTTGAAGCTTGACGTCGCTCAAGAGTCCGTGGGGCTCGGCAAGATGCAAGACATAGAGCAGTAAGGCCCGGTCAACGGTGATCTGGTGCGGTGTGCGCATCTGCTAACAATCTTTTATAAAGGGGAGTTGCGCACTATAAACAACCGCGCGAAACCGCGTCAATTGCGGTGCCCCTTGACCGAACAGCGCGTTTTCGTTTTTAATGACCACCGGTTGGAGGCGTCCGCATGGGGTCCGGCAAATTCGCGAAAGAAATGAATGCGCTCAAGGAGCATCTTGGTAAGCATCAGCTCAAATTTACCCGTCAGCGGGAAATGATTCTGACAGCATTCTTGCGACAGGAACACATTACAGCTGAAGCCATGTATCATCAACTCGCCAAGACCGACCCACATTTGGGACTTGCTACCATCTATCGGACCCTGAACTTGTTTTGCGACGCTGGCATTGCACAGGCCCGCCATTTTGGCTCCCAGACACAGTATGACAACGTGTCGCATAAGGGTCATCACGACCACCTCATCTGCACAGGGTGCGGTAAGATCATCGAATTTGAAAATTGCGAAATTGAGAAGCTTCAGGAAGAAGTCGCGGCGCGCAACGGCTTCACGATTCAAACTCACCGCCTGGAACTCTACGGCCTCTGTTCTCGCTGCCGTCATTGACGATCATCGAGCCTTTCTGTTATCGTCTTGAGACGGCTTATCAATATCAATTAAGGACAGGATGACGATCCGCATAAGTTTCCTCGCATTGGCATGCCTCCTGGCCACACTCCTCCCGCCGGTTTCTGCTCCCACAGCGGAGAAACTCACCGTCTATTCGGGACGCGCGGAGCGGCTCATTAAGCCTGTGCTCGACGAGTTCAGCGCAAAAACCGGCGTACAGGTGGATTTGCTCTCCTCCGGAACAACGGAGTTAGTCAACCGGCTCAAGGCAGAGGGCGATCGGACACCCGCTGATCTGTTTCTCACCAACGATGCTGGAAGCCTTGAGCAGGCCCGCATAGCCGGTGTGCTCCGTCCCTTGAATATGCGAGAAGTCGAGCGGGCGATACCCCCTCAGTTCAGGGCGCCGGATAATGCCTGGATCGGTCTCTCCGGCCGGTTTTGGATTATTGTCTATAACAAGACGCTCGTGAAACCAAGTGAACTGAAGTCGCTGCTCGACCTCGGCGAACCAAAGTGGAAGGACAGGATCGCCATTCCTAACGCGGGTAGTGAGTACTTGCAAGCGGGCGTATCGGTCATCCGGGCGGCACACGGCGACGCAAGAACCAAGCAATTTCTCGCGGGACTCAAGGAAAACGGCGGGAGTCAGGTCTATCAGAAAAGTTCTCAAATCGTGGAAGCCGTCGCCAAAGGACAGGCCTCACTCGGCATCGTGAACCATTATTATGTCTACCGCCACCTCGCCGCACAGCCCTCGGCGCCGATTGCCGTGTTCATGCCCGATCAACAGGAGAGCGGCATGGGCGCGATCATGAACGTCGCCGGCGTGGGCGTCGTGAAGTCAACCAAACATCTGGAGACCGCCAAGCTTCTGGTCGAATTTCTCGTTGCACAAGCTGGTCAGAAATTGTTCGCCGATTTGGACAAGGAATATCCCCTGCACCCCGATGTCAAGGCCGACCCTGCCCTCGTCGAACGAAAGACGTTTCGCGCTGCGCAAGTCCCTCTGACAAGACTGGCTGAGTTGCGCGAACCAACGCTGACCCTGATTGAACAAGTCGGCCTTCGCTAACGGAATGTCCGTGACGCGTTGCTCCTTATCTGTTTCTTGTCGCTTCAGGAGCGCCTTCGTGGAGCAACACAAGTGAGGACTCGTCTTTCACACATCCGGTTGAGCCATTTGTGACCACACTCCGCCGCCAGCTGACCTCGCCTCTGCAACTCATGACGCTGATCACCGCGACTCTTATTCTGTTGCCGCTGGGCTATGTGATGTCTCAAGCATTGTCGGCGGATCCGGCCGTCTGGAGCCGGCTATGGAGCACACGAATCCCCGAATTGCTGACTAACACGATCCGGCTCGCTGCAGTCGTGGCATGCCTTACGTTGGTGCTTGGCGTCTCCACCGCCTGGCTTGTCACCCGGGTCGAATTTCCCGCTCGCCGCCTGTGGGAAGGCGCGCTCGTGCTCCCATTGGCCATGCCGACGTACGTCTTGGCGTATATTTATTCGTATCTGCTCGGCTTCGGCGGGCCGATCGAGCAACTCTGGCAGACCGTGGCCGGTCCTCAGGCGCGTGTCTTCTCTCCCCACAGTTTTCTGGGAGCCACACTCGTGATGACACTGGATACGTTTCCCTTTGTGTATCTGCTGAGCCGAAGTGCACTGCTCAACATGAACGTCTCATTCGAAGAGGTGGCTCGTGCCAGCGGTATTTCGCGTGTCAAAACATTATGGCTGGTGACGCTTCCATTGATGCGTCCGTCAATCGCCGCAGGGCTCGCATTGGTTATTCTTTATGTGGTGTCCGATTTTGGTGCGGTGTCATTGCTGCGCTACCAGACCTTGACCTATGCAGTGTTCCAACAGATGACCGGCCGTTCAGACACTGCTGCGGCCAGCATTCTCAGCCTTCTGCTCGTAGGAATGGCACTCTTGTTTCTGGTCACCGAACGGTGGTTCCGCCATCGCAGTCGCTTTTACCAAACCACCGGACGGTATCGCACGCCCGCACGCCATCGATACGGATGGGTGGGAACCTCGCTGGTCACGATCTACCTAATGCTCGTCGTCGCAGCCTCCTTTGGAGTGCCGGCCTATCTCTTGATCAACTGGAGCCTTTCACCTGAAGCGCTCGCCACGATCGATACCCGCTTCTACGGCTTTTTCGCGAATACCGCCCTTCTCGCCGCTTGCGCGGCGACTGGCGGCGTAGTGATCGGTCTGCCATTGGCCTATATGGCAAACCGTCGTCCGAACTGGCTGAATCTCGGTTGCTTGCAAGCCGCCTATGCCGGCTACGTGCTCCCCGGACCGGTGGCCGCCCTGGCCGTGCTGGTTTTGTGTTTGAACCTCGTCCCATTCGTGTATGGCTCGGTCATCGTTCTCATCGTGGCATACATCATTCACTTCCTCCCCGCCGCGCTGCAGTCCCTCGAGCCAGCGCTGCAGCAGATCACGCCCAATTTGGAAGAAGTCGCCCGCACGCTCGGTCTCGGCGTTCGCCAGACTTGGCAACGCGTCACGCTGCCGCTGATGCGAAGTGGATTCGTCGTGGCCTGGGTACTTATGTTCTTGCAAACGATGAAAGAGCTCCCCGCGACGTTGTTATTGCGGCCGGTTGGATTCGACACGCTCGCCATTCGAGTGTGGATGGAGGCGAGCGAAGAGTACTATCAATTGGCGGCTCCGTCGGCGCTGCTGATTGTGCTCCTCGGACTGCCGACCTTGCTGTTATTATTGTCGAAAGATTGGCGCGCGGCTTAAAGAAGGACGCTGCAACGTGAAGCCTCGGCATGTCATAACAAGAGAATCCATGCTGCAAGCCGACCTGTATCAGCCAGTTTCGTCGGTGCTGGAACTCCGCGGCATTTCTTGTGACTATGGCGCCGGGCGCCCAGCCGTACAGAACATCGCATTCGCAGCCAAAGAAGGAGAAATCCTCTGTCTATTGGGTCCGTCAGGTTGCGGCAAGACTACTATCCTGCGTGCCATCGCCGGGTTCGAGCCGGTCCGGTCCGGGCAGATCTTCCTGTCCGGGCACCTGGTGTCTTCGCCCGATCACCTGACACCGACCGAAGACCGACGCGTCGGAATGGTCTTTCAGGAGTATGCGTTGTTTCCGCACTTGCGCGTTCAGGATAACATTGCGTTCGGCCTGCGTCACCTCAGCCGGCGTGAGCGAAAAGTCCGTGTCCAGGATATGTTACGCCTGGTCGGCCTGGAAGGGTTCGAACGCCGGTACCCGCACGAATTGTCCGGCGGCCAGCAGCAGCGCGTGGCTCTTGCCAGGGCGTTGGTCCAACACCCCGTCGTCCTGTTGCTTGACGAACCCTTCAGCAATTTGGACCCCGATATGGCGGGGCGCATGCGTCAGGAGCTGCACGATCTCCTGCGCCGAACGAAAACAACCACGATATTGGTGACGCATGACCATGACGAAGCTTTTGCGATGGCCGACCGCATCGCCGTGCTCAACGAGGGCAAACTGGAACAATTCGATACGCCGGAGATCATTTACCACATGCCGCAAACGCCCTTCGTGGCCGATTTCGTCGGGCAAGCTGACTTCATTCCCGGCACCGTGATGAACGGCATGGTACAGACCGAGTTGGGGGATTTTTGTAATACGCTCGAGTGCGAAGAAGGCACGGCGGTCGTCGTGATGATCAGACCTGACGATATCCACTTGGTTCCAACAAAAGGCGCCACGTCACACGTCCTCTCCCGGCAATTCAGGGGATCTGAAAATCTTTACGCTGTCAGCCTGCCGTCAGGGCAAATCGTCCACAGCAGTCAAGGCTCGACGAGCGTCTATCAGGAAGGGACCCCGGTCGAATTGCGCGTCTTGGCTTCCCACACCGTGATCTTCAAGCAGTCTCTCTCTGCTCGCGCGTAGCACCCGCACGTTGACACCGGTTTTCCCCATCTGGCAGAGTCAACCATCTTTCAAGAAGGATCTGGGATAAGGAGCGCTTCATGGATGCCCTGAACAATGCGGTCGACTACGGCATCATCGGCCTGCTGCTGGCGTTGAGTGTCTGGTCGGTGGCGATAGCAGTTGAACGCTTCCTGTACTATCGGCGCCTCGATCTTGCCCAATTTGCTTCGCAGCAGACTTTGGAGATCGCCCTGACCAAGCGGCTTGTTGTCATCGGCACCGTAGCTGCAAACGCGCCCTATATCGGTCTACTCGGCACGGTCCTTGGTATTATGCTCACGTTCCACACGATGGGCACGTCTGGCACCATGGCCGTCAGTACCATCATGATCGGGTTAAGCCTCGCGCTCAAAGCGACAGCGATGGGCCTGCTCGTAGCAATCCCGTGTGTCGTGTTGAACAACATACTGCGCCGGAAAGTAACCGAGCTTGTTGCTCAGTATAAGGTGATCCATGGATCGCGAGCTTGACCAGATCAACGTGATCCCCCTCGTTGATGTGATGCTGGTCCTGCTCGTCATCGTGCTGACCACCGCGACGTTCATCACGACGGGCCAAATCCCTGTGAATTTGGCTAAAGCGAAAGAGGCCGGCGACCATAAAGACGCTCCAATCGTGATCACGCTGGATGCCGAAGGCCATGTGTTCGTTAATGACCGACCCGTTGCGGGAGAGGGTTTAGCGGAGACTCTGAGGCTAGAATCTCGGGCATCGGCGGTGGTCGTGCGGGCGGATAAAACAACGTTGCTGGAGAAATTTGTCTCGGTCGTCGATGATGTACGCGGACTCGGCTTCCAGCACGTGAGCCTCGAAGTGGTCCGCCTATGACATCGTTAACAGGCGCAAGTTGAACGCGTCATCCGCGGTGATGGAAGGGTCGAGGGCGTCGGGATTCTCCAAAACTCAGATCATCAACTCTGGACCAAGCTGCGCTCCTTCCACCCTCGTCCCTTGAAAGCTTTACAGTCAGTCGTGCAAATCCCGTTGACTTATCGACTCGAGTAGCAGTGTGATCGTGCGGATTCTCTCAACACTTGGCCTGCTGCCAGTCACGCAAGATATTGTGTCTGTCAAAGGTTAACGCGAAGGCCTGACATGCCTCCTCTCTCGCAATGCCGCTGAAGCCGACGGTACCGCTGCTTCGCTTGAAATATGTCCATCTGGTCTGGTTTCCTTCAAGCTCCTCAACCTTATGAGGCGAACCATAGCGCTTCGCGATGTGATCCATCATTACCTCGTTGACCTTGTTCTTGAAATATGGCCCTTCATCCGAACAGGCGAGCATTCCCCCAACGAGTGTCGATGCTGACAACAGCAACCACAGTCTTTTCATAGCTGTCCTTCCCTCGATCAATGATCAGACGCAAGGACAACGCGATCTCGCAGACCGGATGAGATGAGCACGCGTCCAACATCATCAACAATAATGGCTTCGACATTCTCCAACTGTTCCACTAACTCCATCCCCCGCTTCGCTCCCAACACAAAGATGCCGGTGTCCAACCCGTCAGCCCATATCCCTTCCTTTGCAATCACACTCACGCTTTGGCAGCCTCGAGCCGGCTGCAACGTTTGAGGATCGAGAATGTGGTGATACCGAACACCGTCTTTTTCAAAAAACCGTTCGTAATCGCCGGCGGTCGAAATGGCCTCATCTTGCAGGGTGACCTGTGCCAAGATTTCGTTTTCCTTTCTAGGATGCCTGATCTCGACTGGAAATGCTTCTCCATCCGGCAAACGACCAAAGGTCTTGATATCTCCTGACAACGCTACGACACCGGCGACGGCTCCTGCTTTTCTCATGACCAATACAGCTTGATCTGCGGCGTAACCTTTCCCGATGCCTCCCACGTCGATGCGCATGCCGGGTTTCTGAAGATGAATCGACCGCTCCCATACGTCTGTGTGTACAGACTGTAAATCCACCAGCGGCTTCAACGCGTCTAATTCTTCAACCGTCGGGAGCCGAGGTTCCGTTGAGATACTCCACGCATCAACTGCCGGACCAATTGCGATGTTGAAAGCCCCATCGGTCAGTTCAGCCACTTGCAACGATTTCCTCACCACCGTCATCGTTTCTGCACTGACGGTCACGGCGCTTCGGCCAGCGGCCGCGTTGACTCGCGAGAGTTCGCTATCGGGGATCCAGGTACTCAGCAGGAGTTCTAACCGCTTCACTTCCTCGAACCCCGCAGTGACGGCGGCGTTGGCCTCGGCCTGTGTCTGGCCGACGGCGGTGATGGAGACCAACGTGCCCATGTGCATCTGGGTTCGCTTCACTGCGACCGGTGGAGTTCCGGGAGAGCCGCCTTTGACACAAGACAGGGCTGCGAACGAGAGGCAACCGACAAGAACCATAGCGACTTTGAAAGGCATGCGGACGGTTTTCACCACCAGTGACGACGGAAATAGCGCGGAACGCGCGGGTATGGCATGACTTCGAACAGTCGGGTTTGCAGCTGGGGCGGATCTGGCAGTGCGGTGGTCACCTCTTCCCTATCCAACGATGGATCGATGGCAGCAAGTGTTTGGACGATGTCCGCGCGGTCTGGTTCGTCACTGACAATGGAAAGGGACACCATACGGCCGTATTTTGGGGAGTCAACACCGAATCGCCAGGTTCCCAAATAGGTGATCGAATCTGGGCCGACCGAAAACCTCGAGGCCAGCTGAGCGATGGACAAGAAAGGGCCTTCATTGATTTGAACGCGGATGAGTTCATACTCCCCCGGTGGCAGTGTCAGAATGAACCGCTCATTATCAGAGCCCACCTCCACCATAGACCGCTCATTGGTTAGGCGGTTACTGACTTCAAAGGCTTTGACAGCCGGTTCATATTTCCTGCTCCGCTCTCCCGTGAGGACCGCGATGACCCGCCCGACAGCGACATTCGACTGGACAGTGCCCTCCTGAGGGACGGCAGCGAGTTCAGTCGTGCACCCCGGTAGAAACAGAGTTAAAGCCAACAACCAGGGGAGGAATGACGGCTTTCCCATCAAGCGAGATTATACGGCATTGCCGCGCCACAAGGCAGTAGCAGTTCCAATACCTGCGCGCAAAGCCCTCTTGACAGTCAAAAGCCCGTCGCTTATACTGCCGACGATTTTAATAATTGTTCTCAATATCAGGAAGCCGTCTCGCGATGACCCGTTCTTCATCACCAGCGATGTCCGAAGCGGCCGAGACCCGCTGCGAGTGTGGCCAATTGATCGCGAAAGTCAGGGGCCACGGCTTGGAATTGAAATGCAAACGATGCAAACGCATCGTGATCATCCCGTTCCACGCTATTGAAGGATGGACCGCGTCTCAGAAAGCTCTATGAAACAGTTTCAATTGGTTGTCGACTTTCCAGTCATCTCTATCAACTCGACCAGAGACCATCGCGTCCCGAGTCAAACCCATCACCATGTTTCGATGGAGGAGGTTTGGGATGAGGACTCGGTGGTTCCTGGGCGTCTGCATTGTTGCCAGCCTGCATACTCTGCCGGCGTTGGCCGTGGATATGACTCCTGAGGAAATCCAACGAATGGTGGATGAAGCCGTTACTAAACGATTGCAGGAACATGACCGGCGCGACAGCGCTAGCGAACGAGGCACTGAGCAAAAAGCGGGCCAACCTTCAACTCAGTATCCAACGGCTACTGGTCCCATCAGCGACATTAAGGTTGAGCGAAAAGGTGAAGAGAATGTTCCTCTCGGTTTCAGTTCAACCGGTTCAGGAAAGTTGATCTATGCAAAGCCATTTTTGTCCGCACCGAAAGCAACCATCGGTGGCTATGCGGACATTAAGTACGGCGCTCTGACCGGTCCGACACTCGACAACCTCAGCAGAAACTCGTTCAACCAAGAACGCATGGTTCCGTTCATCTATGCCGACGTGACGGATCACGTAAAGTTCGCAACGGAAATCGAGTTTGAGCGCGGCGCACCAAACTCCCCCGGTGCCAATGGAACCAACGCTGGTTCGATGAACTTGGAATTTGCCCAACTCGACTATTTGCTACACGAAGCCATTAACCTCCGCGCTGGCATGTTGTTGATGCCGATCGGTAAGTTCAACCTCCTGCACGATTCGCCATTGAACGACCTACCTGACCGTCCCATGGTCTCTCGTCTTGTGATTCCCAGCACCTGGTTTGAAGCAGGCGGCGGAATCTATGGAACTTTGTACCCGAGCAGCCTTTCAAAGGTTGACTACGAATTCTACGTTGTCAACGGAATGGGTTGTAACGCACAGGGCAGTACAATCACCGATCTCAGCGGCACCCGGAACTGTCGGGGCAGTGTGTCCCGGGACCTCAATGATAACAAAGGGGTTGTCGGACGCGTCGCGTTCAGTCCATTTCTAGGAGTAGAAATCGCGGGATCCTCATTCTATGGGCAGTACAGCAACAGAAACGCCGCCGGAGTGAACAATCAAGACAACAACATTGGAATCTATGCCATAGACTGGACACTTCAACGAGGTCCATTCGAAATCATCGGTGAAGCTGCGTGGTCACGCATCACGGGCAACCAAGGCACAACCCCCGCTACACAAGGTCCGGATGGAATGTTCGGCTATTACATCCAAGGAAACTACCACTTCATGCCAGAATTTCTAAAAAAATGGGCGCCGGGACACTTCACCGAGGCCTCTACCTTTACAGCGGTCATCCGGTGGGAAACAGTCGACACGGATACCGGGAACAAGACCAGACTGGCGAACGGCCAGATCAGCAATCAGCGTGATTTGGAGCGGCTGACATTGGGACTGAACTTCAGACCGATTGAGGATACCGTCTTCAAATTCAGCTATATGTTCAATACCCAGAAGAATACGAGCATCACCAATTTCGTGAATAATCCGGGCAATAACCAGACAACGCTGATCGACGGCAATGGATTCCTGTTCATGGCGGCAACCTATTTCTAACAGCAGATGATCGATCCTGGCTGTCCTCAACGGATGGAGTGCCGATGGCGATTCGCCGACACACAATTTGGTCCCTGGGAGTCTGGATCCTCCTAAGCAGCTGTTCATCTCTCGCCGGTGTTCAGGACCGTTATACCGTCTGCTCCTATGACGAGGTATGGGATGCCGCCGTGGATAGCGTGAAGGACCGTTCCATCAAAGTGCAGCAAAAGGAGAAAGGTCTCATCGAAACGGCCTGGCTCGAGATTCCGATGCCGGGACGGACGTTTGGGGCGTTTCAGCGGGAAATGCCCGAGGGCAAGGACCGGTCACGTATTTTTATGAGGGTGAAGCGCCTAAAGGATGTGACAAACGTGAACTTTTCGGAAGAGCGCCAACGATGGGCCTTTCGTGGCGGCTCTCGTATGTTTGGGTGGGCCGATGCAGATCCTTCCAAGGAGGTTCTCGCCGATATTGACCACCGCCTGGACGCCAAACTGAAGGAACGAGGATGCACATTGGCCTGAAAGCCCTGGCGCTGACTGTCTTGCTCGTAGCAGGTGTCCCGTTCTCTGCGTGGGCGGTCGAACGGATCTGGGATAATGAGCTGCGCCGCTATCTAACAGAGGCGGAGCTCGAGCATGCTGAAGTCTTCATGAGTGAAGACGAAGCCGTGAAGATCATGTTGCCCAAATCACAGCGCATCAGACGCGAGCTGATTCGGCTGAGTCACGAAAAGAAGGAACAGATCGAAGAACGCATCGGCTGGAAATTTCCCGAAGAATCTTTCGAGGTGTATATCGGAGAAACCGGTGATAGGGTGGACGGCTACGCCATGCTTCACAATACCATCGGCAAGCATCGTCACATGACCTACATGGTCGGCGTTGATGCTGAAGGCCGCTGCATGAATGTGGAGCTTCTGGTCTTTCGCGAAGCCAAAGGAAGCGAGGTTGGGAAAAAACGATTCAACTCGCAATATGAAGGCAAAACGGTGTCAGACCCAATCCGGATCAACAAGGACATTATCAACATCTCCGGAGCGACTATGTCCGTCCGGTCGATCAGTGCCGGCGTGAAGCGTGTCCTTGTCCTCGTCGACGAGTTTTATCTTAAACCGCGAGGGCTAGGCAGTGACACGGTGGCATCGCGCAAAGCCGAGAAGGGCTTTTTCGGCTCGATTTTTGGAAACTAGCTTTGCTTGATGGAGGCGAGGACCGAGCGTCCCCGGCATGCGCAATTTCAATCAACGGTTCAAACTCAGAGACTCGGATCGTCATATCCGGCTGTTGTATACGCTGTTCTTGATGTTGATGTTAGCAGGTTTTTGCTTTTCCTTCTTCTGGGCACACAGCATGACGAGCCTTTCACCTTCGGGCATCGCAGACCACTATCGAGGCTCGGATACGACGTTCGGCGAGCCGATGTCCTTCCGCGAACTGGCTGAGGTCACGCACTTCCACCTGTTCACGATGCCCGTCGTTTTCATGATTCTTATCCATGTCACGTACCTCACTAACGCGAGCCATGGACTCAAGGCTCTCGTCACCTGGGGCGGCTTCGGCGGCGTTATGCTCGATCTGATCTCGCCCTGGCTGATCACATATGTCTCGCCGATCTTCGTCCTGACGATGCTGACCGGTGACATGCTGATGATGCTGAGTTTTCTCGTGATGTGGGCAATTCCCTTGTATGAAATGTGGATCTTGCAGCAACCGTTGATGGCGGGGAAACGACCGGACAACACCACCTCGTCGCGCTAACGTTCGCACAATCTGGTTCGGCCAGAGGTTATCAGCCCAGAGCCACAAATCACACATAGTGATTTGTGGCTTTTTTTTGGCAACTACTTACGCAACAGAGACGAACCCCGAGTCAAGCATCTATTCAGCATCATAGGAGACATCCATGAAAACTCGATCCTTGCTCATGACCCTGAGCTTGTTGTTAGCCGCATGGCCCCTTGGAGCCTGGGCAGAAGACCCTGCAATGGAACAACGAATGAAGAAACTTGAAGAAGACGTGCGCCAGTATAAAGAGGAATTACGGACGTATCAGGAACGCGAACGCCGCGAAAGCCCCGCGGAACGGAGGATGGAACAAATTGAAGGTCCCGCCGGGAGTCAGTATCCGATGGCCACCGGGCCGATGACCGATGTCCGAGTCGAACGGAAGGGAGAAGAAAAAGTTCCATTGGGGTTTGGATCGACCGGATCAGGCCGTTTGGTCTACGCTAAGCCGTTTGTTGCTGCGCCCAAGGCTATTGTGGGCGGCTATATGGACATTCAATACCGGAGTCACCGTAATGGCGTCCTCGAAACGGGAGACTATAACAGTATACGGGGCGGACAGGGTACGACGAACGGATTCGACCAGCAGCGATTCGTGCCGTTCATTTATGCCGACATCACGGAGCATCTAAAGTTCGCATCAGAACTCGAGATCGAACATGGGATCAGAGGGGCCGGTGAAATCGAAATTAGTTTGGAGTTCGCTCACCTCGACTACCTGGTGAATGAACCCTTTAATATTCGGGCAGGAATTCTGCTCATTCCAATCGGCAAGTTCAATCTGTTGCACGACTCCCCCTTGAACGACTTAACTGATCGCCCGCTTGTCAGCCAGTTCGTCATCCCATCAACCATGTCAGAAACCGGCGCAGGATTCTACGGTACGTTCTATCCGGGCCGAACCAGTAAATTGGATTATGAGCTTTATTTCACTACGGGCCCCTGTGGGTATAACAGTGATGGCTCGCCACGAATCAATGAGGAAACCGGAACAAAGGATTCTCGCCAACGGAAATGTGAACAGAGCGCTGACGGTCTTGACATTAATAACGGAAAGGCTGTCTCAGGTCGTCTGGCCTTCAGTCCGATGCTCGGCGTGGAAGTTGCCGGATCGGGCTATTTTGGCAATTCATCACCATCGAGCTATAACCCGTTAAGTATCACCGCGATTGACTGGACACTTCAAAGAGGTCCGTTTGAACTGATCGGTGAAGCAGCCTGGTCCTATGCTCGCGGTAACTCCCGGGCGATTCCTGGAAATGGTTTCGGTTCCAGTCCTGGCTCCTTACTCACGGGAGTCAATACGTTTAACCCGTTGGCCGCTCCACCCCAGCGAATGCAAGGGTACTACATCCAAGCCAACTATCATTTCATGCCTGCGTTCCTGGCCAACTGGTCACCGAAACGATTCGGAGAAGGGTCAACCTTCACGGCCGTCATTCGGTACGACCGGGTCAATCTCAACATGGATAACAAAGGGGAAAACCAAGGCGACCTGGAGCAAGTCTCGTTCGGCTTGAACTATCGGCCGGTCGAAGATGCCGTATTTAAGATCAGTTATCAATATCTGCCGAAATCTTTTAATCCCAACTCCGGTCAGCGCATTCATGACAGCGCATTCGTCATCTCAGCCGCAACATATTTCTAGTCGTCCTGCGTGAATCGCTTCGAAGGCTTCACGCGGCCGCTGAAAGTGTCAGGGATCACCTACAGGCTTTTTGTGCGGTACCGCAAAAGCGGCTACCCGAGGCAGTCATGATACATCCTACGGCTCTGGAAATTTTCAGGATATTAGCAGAGTGTGACAGTGTTCCCCCATCCGCCTCCCAGCAGAGCCTTGAACAAACGTGCGTGCGACGAGCGGCACGCCTCTTGGATGAAGCTCTGCCCTGGCAACGCGGACATGGACAGCGAACTGCATACCTTGCACAAAGACTTGGCCTGACGGCTGGATTCGACAGTGAGACCCTGCACCATTTAACGCTGGCCGCACTGCTCCACGATATTGGTCTATTGGCCTTGCCCAGCAGTCTCGTCTCGCCTGCCGGATACCTGGATTTCCATTCCTATGCTGCCCGCCAATCGCACCCCCGATTGGGTGCTCAATGGCTTGACCCCTACCGATTTCTCCGACAGGCCTCGGTCATTATTGCGCACCACCATGAACGATGGGATGGGTCGGGGTACCCCTATGGTATGCGGGGAACCACCATTCCGATTGAGGCGAGAGTCCTTGCCATTGCGGACGCATTCGACGCCATTGAAGTGGTCGACGCAGATGATCACAAGATGCGCGATGAGGCGGCCTATCGCATCATTCGATCCGCCTCGGGCACGCAATTCGATGCCCAATTGGTCGATTTATGTCCGCTCGCCTACAGCCACGAGAGCAGACCGTCTGAACACCCGCATCAGTCCTGTAGTCTGACCGTCTAAGAGGGAGTCATGATGAAACGCCTGAGCGTGCGATTCTTAGTGCCCACTTCTCCGATAGGACTTCTCCTCCTCACTTTCGTGGCAGCCTGCTCCAGTGGCGGTTCATCAGCGCCGCCTACGGCTCAAGTAAGCGGGACACAGGGGGCGGAGCAGGCTGTCGGAGAACGGTTGTTCATGGAAACCCGTTTTGCCCAAGCGTTTCAAGCATTTTTGGACGCCGGCGGAGACGTCAACGACCCCAACGCCGGTGATGCCGTTGTCGATTCAGTGGAAACCTTAGGAACTCCGATTACTGCGGAAGCGCCGTTCAAAGGGATGTCGATGAACTGCCGCTCCTGTCACTTCGTCGACGACTTGTTGACGGCTCCAGGAGGCAGCATGCGGAGCTATACTGACTTTGCCAAGCGGAGTCCAATACCGGCCCGCGCCGACGGCAAGACACATGCACCGCGCAATTCGCCTCCGCTGGTCAACGCGACTCTCGATCGCCCGGGCGGCATGCTTCTGCATTTTGATGCAGAATTCAACTCCATCGAGGAACTCGTCGCGGGAACCTTTACCGGACGCAATTTCGGCTGGCTTCCCGGTGAGCGAGCCCAAGCGATCGCCCACATCGCCAGGGTCGTACGGGGCGACGACGGGTCATTCGATCCATCCGGTCAGTTCGAAGGGCTTTCCTATCGTATTCTTTTCACCGGTAACAATCCGTCGATCCCCGATGAATCGCGCTTACCGCCAGAATTCCGTGCATTCGTCGGGTCCGCGTCGGACCAAGAAATCTTCGATGCGGTCGTCAAGGTCGTCTCCGCGTACGTGAACGGCCTCCTCTTTTCGCAAACGGAGGATAGCGGCGCCCTGATTCGTTCCCCTTTCGACGTATTCCTGGAGTTGAACAACCTTCCCCAGCAACCTGATCTGAATGAGACCCCGCTTGACTACACCCGGCGCCTGCGAACGCAGCTCAACAATCTGGCGAGTCCCCAGTTTGTGACTTCGAATCCGAACCGATCAGACGGTCAATTCCAGTTTCACTCTCAGCCATTTGAATTTGGTCCGAATGAATTAGCGGGGCTGAAGATATTTCTAGCGGAACCGGCGGCACCGGTCGCTTCGCCGGCGGAACTAGCAGCGGGAAAGATCGGCAATTGTATCGCCTGTCATCAGGCCCCGAACTTCACGGATTTCAAGTTGCACAATACTGGAACGACACAGAAAGAATTCGACGGCTTACCAAGTCATGGCCAGGGGGCATTCTCTGCTTTGTCGATCCCCACGTTGGCGACGAGGACGGCCAATGATCTGCCTGCAAGTGAGGCGCATCCAACAGCCAGTGAACGGTTCCGTTCCATTCCGTCTGATGGCACCACCCTGACGGATTTGGGAGTCTGGAACGTCTTCTCCAACCCTGACATGCCGGCCGCCCAAATGAAGATCCGGGCCATCCTCTGCGACGACCAACAGCCATGCCCCCTGTCCGATACCGTCCTCTTGGACCGCGCCATCGCCAGATTCAAAACTCCAGGGCTACGTGACCTGGATCACTCCGCCCCCTATATGCACAATGGCCAATTTACTACGCTTGACGAGATCATGACCTTTTACACAGAGATGTCGACACTTGCACGCGCTGGAACGCTGAGGAACGGGGCTCCCGAGCTGCGAGGTATTGCGCTCGCAGCGGCTGACGCGATGCCGTTGGTGAAGTTTCTCAAAGCGTTGAACGAGGACTATCAATAGGGAGATCGGCGGGACATCGGAGCGGGAGA
>Ga0209974_10000247_pt1 | contig 17468 bp, 15 predicted proteins | sample InoplaM3SPM_FD_187592 | JGI IMG/M metagenome (GOLD analysis project Ga0209974, IMG submission 187592) | Arabidopsis thaliana rhizosphere microbial communities from the Joint Genome Institute, USA, that affect carbon cycling - Inoculated... | ecosystem: Host-associated > Plants > Roots >...
TCCACTACGGCGGACGGGTGGACGTCGCACAGCGCTACGTCGAGCCGACCATCGTGCTCGACCCGTCTCCAGACAGCGCGCTGATGCAAGAAGAGATCTTCGGCCCGGTCCTGCCGGTCATTGCCGTCGATGACATGGGTGCGGCGATGCGCCTGGTGGCTGCGCGCCCCAAACCGCTCGCACTGTATGTCTTCACGCGCGACGAGGCGCTCGCCGATGCGGTTCGCGATTCGCTGTCCGCGGGCACCGTGTGTGTCAACGACGCGGTGATCTTCATGGTATCGCCCGAGCTGCCGTTCGGCGGCGTGGGTGCGAGCGGCATGGGCCGATACAGCGGCTGGTACGGTTTCGAGACGTTCAGCCACATGAAGCCGGTGATGACGCGCAGCCTCCGGTTCGACGTGCCGATCCGCTACCCGCCGTACAACGACACCAAGGCGCGCCTGCTCAAGCTGGTCCGCTGAGCGGAGGCGGACGAGCCGCAGGTCCGCATGGAGTCGGCGGACCGGGCATACCGCTCGCGCCCCTTCCCAGTTGTGTGACCCCCTGCACGGTCCGACCGGCGCAGCCGTGGAATCTTGTTGCCGTGGAGTCGGGCACGCTGACACGGACCGCAGGTCTAACGACCGCTGCATTTCTGGGCTTCGTCCTGGTGGACGTTGCGGTGCCCGCGCGTCTGGTATCCGGTGCATGGTGGCTCGTTCTGCTCCTTGTGTGGATCACGCGCTGGCCAGCGCCGCGTCCCGCTGCAGGCCACACGACATCGACCTTGATGCGCCTCATGGCCTTGCCGGTCTTTGCATGGCTCTTCTTCCGCTCGGTCAACGGTCTGGCGAGCGCCGCGAGCGCGTGGGAGCTTCTCGATTCGGACAGCCCGCTTGCGCTGCTTTCCTTCCCGATGAGGGACACGCTGGTCGGACTCGTGACCGCGGTATTGCTGGCCGTTCCGCTGCGCCGCACTTTCGGGCCGCGTGCCGCATCCGCGGCGTGCATCGTCGTGCTGCCCTACTTCATGCTCGCCGGTCTCGAGACCGTGTTCGTGCCGGCACGCTGGGCCGAGCGGCCGCTGGCGAATGCGATTCACCTGTTCGAGGCGGTGATGCCGCCGCTGCTGCTGCTCGAGGCCTGCGCCATCCGGATGGGTCGCCAGGTCGAACGCACGCGGGCACCGGCTCGGCTCCAGCATGACTTCGAACACCTCCGGCGCGGTGGTCTGGGTGCGCGGGGCACCGCGCTCCGCGTATTTCTGCCGGTCTCCGGCCTGGCGGCCGCGGCGATCGCACTGCGCGTGCGGGTCGACGGCGATCCGGATGCGCCGCTCATCATCGAGACGCTGGCGGCCGCGACCATCCCGCTGGTGACCGTGGCACTCACCGGCGCAGGCATCGCCCTGCTGCGGGCGCTGCGCGCCGTGCCGGCACAGCGCGGCTGGCGGCTATGGCTGGTGCGGGACATGCGGGCGACTGTATTCCTGCTGCTCGGGCCACTTTGGCTGTGGACCGTGCTCATCGATGCGCCGCAGACCGGCGCATACGCGAAAGGGGCGGTACGCTCGCTGCCGGGCTCTACCTGGGAGATTGCCTACGACGCAGCGACACGCACCATCCGTCTCGACGGCGAGTTCCAGTCCGGGATCGCGCGCGACTTCACTCGTGTGCTCGAGTCGGCGCCCGACGCTGAAACCGTCGAGCTGCAGAGCCCGGGCGGATGGGTCGGTGAAGCCGTCCGAATCGCCGAGCAGATCGAGCGCCGGGAGCTCGCGACGCGCGTCGCTGCGCAGTGCTCGAGCGCGTGCACGCTTGCCTTCGTCGGGGGTGTGCGCCGTACTCTCGCAGCCGGTGGCGCCCTCGGTTTCCACGCCGGATCGGCGGCGACGGGCATCGGCGACGGCAACCGCGAGTTCAACGCGTACATGCTGTACCGCGGTGTCGATCCGCAATTCCTCCTCGCGAGCAACGCGGTGCCACCCAAGGACATCTGGGTGCCGGATCTTCAGACGCTGCAAAACGCCGGGATCGTGACCGAATGAGCTAGCTCACGGCCGCGCGTCCACGCGGTCGACCGGGGCACGGTCCGACACGCGCTGCCGGATGTGCGCCGGCACTGGATATCCATACAGGCGAGTCCTATAGTTCGGCGCGATGCTCGCCTCCCACGATTTCGACTCGCTCAACGCCGCCCAGCGCGAGGCTGTCGGGCACGGCGAGATGAAACCCGAGGGCGGCCTGGCGGCGGGTCCGCTGCTTGTGATCGCAGGCGCCGGCACGGGCAAGACGAGCACCCTCGCGCACCGCGTGGCCTATCTGCTCCTCGCCGGTGTTCCTGCGGAGCGTGTGCTGCTCCTGACCTTTACCCGCCGCGCTGCGCTCGAGATGACGCGCCGGGCGCAACGGGCGATCGCGTCGGCAGTGCGCGCCCGGGGACCGTCGGCCGTACCGGCGGCGCTTCGCCTGCCCTGGTCCGGGACGTTTCACGCGATCGGCAATCGGCTGATCCGCCTGCACGCAGAGCGGCTCGGGCTCAACCCTGGCTTCAACGTCCTCGATCGCACCGATGCGGCCGACCTGATGGACATCGTTCGACAGCGGCTCGGCCTGGCGAAGACCGAGAAACGATTCCCACGCAAGGACACCTGTCTCGCGATCTACTCTCATCGTGTGAACGCGCAGTGGCCGCTGCGCCGTACGCTGGAGCTACTGTTCCCCTGGTGCCTCGAGTGGGAGGAGGCGCTCACGACGCTGTGTCGCGAGTACGTCGACGCCAAGCTTGCCCAGCAGCTCCTCGACTACGACGACCTGCTGCTCTACTGGCAGCTGCTGATGGCCGAGCGCGACATCGCCGCGGGAATCGGCGCACGCTTCGATCACGTGCTGGTCGACGAGTACCAGGACACGAACCGCCTCCAGGCGGGAATTCTCGCGGCGCTGCGGCCCGACGGCGCGGGCGTCACGGTCGTGGGGGACGACGCGCAGGCGATCTACTCGTTCCGTGCCGCGACGGTCGAGAATATCCGCGAGTTCCCGCGTGGATTCGATCCGCAGGCGCGCGTGGTGACGCTCGAACGGAACTACCGCTCGACGCAGTCCGTGCTCGATGCGGCCAACGCGCTGATGGTGGAGGCGGGTTCGCTGTACCCCAAGAACCTGCGAAGCTCGCGCGACAGCGGTCCGCGACCAGCCTACGTCGTAGTGCAGGACGACCAGGCGCAGGCGGGTTACGTGATCGAGCAGGTGCTAGCCGCACGCGAGCGTGGCGTGGACCTGCGCCGGCAGGCGGTGCTCTTTCGCGCGGCTGATCACAGCGACCTGCTCGAGCTCGAGCTCATGCGCCGCAACATCCCGTTTGTGAAGTACGGCGGTCTCAAGTTTCTCGAGGCGGCGCACGTCAAGGACCTGCTTGCGGTGCTGCGTCTCGCCGACAATCCGCGCAACCGGATTGCGGCGTTTCGCGTGCTGCAGCTTCTGCCGGGCATGGGCCCGGCGCACTCGGCACGCGTCTGCGATGCCTTCGAGTCCGCGGGGTTCTGCTTCTCCGCGCTCCGGGAGCTGCCGGTACCGGTCGCCGCCAGGGAGGCATGGTCGTCCCTGAGCGCGCTGCTGGTCGCGATCGGCGGCGCCGAGCCGCCCTGGGCCGGACAGATCACACAGGTCAGGGCGTGGTACGAACCTCAGCTCGATCGGCTCTACGAGCAGGCGGCCGTCCGTCGCACCGATCTCGAGCAGCTCGAGCGGATCGCGGCGCAGTACGCGACGCGCGAAGCGTTCGTCACCGAGCTGACACTCGATCCGCCGCAGGCCACGGGGGATCTCTCCGGAGAGCCGTTGCTCGACGAGGACTATCTGGTGCTGTCCACGGTGCACTCGGCAAAGGGGCAGGAGTGGGAGTCCGTGTACGTGCTCAACGTCACCGATGGCAGCTTTCCTTCCGAATTTGCAACCGGGCGGGCCGAGGCGATCGACGAGGAACGCCGGCTGCTCTACGTGGCGATGACGCGCGCAAAGCGCGACCTGCATCTGCTGGCGCCGGTGCGGTTCTACATCACGCAGCAGTCACCCATGGGCGATCGCTACGTCACCTCGGCTCGCAGCCGTTTCATGAGCGAAGCGGTGCTCTCCCGGTTCGAACGACGAAGCTGGCCCACCGAAGGTGAGGAGCCTCGGGCTCAGGCCGCGCGCGGGCCGCCGATCGACGTCGGTGCGCGCCTCAAGGCGATGTGGTGAGAAAAAGAAAAAGGCCCGGGAGTCGCCTCCCGGGCCCTTAGTCAGTAGTCAGTCGTCGACTTACCAGCGACGCTGGCCGCCGCCGCCGCCGCCGCCGTAGCCGCCACCCGGACGGCCACCGCCGCCGCCCGGACGACCGCCACCACCGCCGGTGCGCGGGCGATCCTGCGCCTCGTTCACACGCAGCGGACGACCGCCCATCGAGAAGCCGTTCAGCGCCTGCATCGCGCGTTGCGCATCGGCCTGCGGCATCTCGACGAAGCCGAAGCCACGCGGACGGCCGGTCTCGCGATCGGTCGGGAGGGCAACGGACTCAACCGTGCCGTGCTGGGCGAAGAGCTCGCGTACCGAGGTTTCGTCAGCAGAAAAAGGCAGGTTGCCCACATAGATCTTAGTCATTCAAACATCCTCAGAAAGTTACTCACGCCCCGGCGATCCCACTCCAGGAATGCACGCGGGGCACCATCACACAACAGGAGGATTCGTAGCCGAGGTCGTCTAAGAGGGCGTTTGCCTCACCGAGGCCAACGCTCGTGCGATGACTCCTGTCACCTGATCGCAGACAATTCGGCTTAACAAGACAGGCACCGGACGGGCGCCTTTCAAGACACGGACGGGCAACGATCGGCGCGCAGTCTATCACAAGTCCCTGCTTGTCAAGGGTTTATCGGCGGGGAAGGGCTCCTGGCTATGCCGCCAAAGCTGACACGCGAGCCGCGCCCGCCCACAGGCTGCGGGGCTCCAGGCGACCGGTCCGGACCCTAGAGCTTAGGGCCCGCCGGGCTTACCAGCGACCGCCACCTCCGCCGGCGCCGGGACCGCGGGGCGCACGCTCGCGCGCCTCGTTGACCCGTAGCGGGCGGCCGTTCATCTGGAAGCCGTTCAGCTGCTGGATGGCGGACTGGGCCTCGGTCGAAGTCATGTCGACGAAGGCGAAACCGCGCGGCTTGCCGGTTTCGCGATCGTTGATGATCTTCACGGAGTCCACTTTGCCGTGCTGCTCGAACAGGCTGCGAATCTCAGCTTCGGTTGCGCTGAAAGGCAGATTGCCAACGTAGAGAGTCGTCATCGACGGGGTCACTCACTCGGACTGGAACGGGAACAATACGGGTCCGCCCCGGCGACGCTGGGCATCGACGGACCGAATCCGCGGAAAAAAGGATCGCTGAGCACGAGCCGCACCGGACGAATATTAGGAGGAGCCCACCTAGGCGTTTCTTGCTGGGACGAGGATGGGGCGCTTTCCGGTGACTGTGCCGCCTTGTGCGGCGGCCTATGAATAGGTCTCGTTGGTTTGCGACAAGACTACTGAGGCCCTTTCCAGCGTGCAACTAAATCGTTGATGCGCCGCAAAAAACGGCCGCGCCCGTGTTTCTCAGCCGCGCAGAGCACCCCAGAGCGTCCAGAGTCCAATCACGATGAACCCAAGCCCGGCGGCGACCGTCAGGTGCCGTGTGTTCACGTGCTGCGCGAGCACATTCCCGACGAGTACGGCCAGCGCGCAGGCTGCGACCAGCGCGAGCGAGGCGGCGGCGAACACGAGCCACGCGCTGTTGGCGCGGTTGGCGGCAAACAGCATCGTCGCCAGCTGAGTCTTGTCGCCGAGCTCCGCGAGAAACACGGTGCCGAAGATCACGAGAAGTGCCCTCAGGTTCATGTCCATGTGTACCACCGCGCGAAGCGCGCGGAATGCTCGCGGGTCGGGCCGCGCATGCACTCAGTCCGGCTCGAGGTAGGTGTAGCCAGCAAGCTCGAGCTCGTAGAACCGGCGCAACGCCTGGCTTTCCTCGAGCGACAGCCTGCCTTCGCGCACCGCGCGCTCGCAATCGCGCGCGAACTGCGGATACAGCCGGTCGACGTCGTAGCTCATGTACTTGAGCACTTCGGCTGCCGTGTCACCCTTGACCGTCTCCTCGATCCACCAGCCGCCCTCGTCGTGCAGCTTGATGTGCACGACGTGCGTGTCGCCGAACAGGTTGTGCAGATCGCCGAGCGTCTCCTGGTACGCCCCGACGAGGAATACTACGAGGAAGTATGGCTCGCCATCGACGAGCTCGTGCAGCTCGAGCGTGCGCTTGGACTCGCGCAGGCTCACGAAGCGGTCGATCTTGCCGTCGGAATCGCAGGTGATGTCGGCGAGCACGGCATTGCGCGTCGGTCGCTCCTCGAGCCGGTGCACCGGCATGATCGGAAAGAGCTGGTCGATGGCCCAGCTGTCGGGCAGCGACTGGAACACGGAGACGTTGCAGAAATAGATGTCGCTCAGGACCGTCTCGAGTCCCTCGAGCTCCTCCGGCACCGATTCCAGGCGGCGGCAGCAGTCGCGGATCTTGGCGCAGGTCGCCCAGTAGAGCCGCTCGACGTGACCTCGCGCCTCGAGCCCGAGATATCCGAGGTTGAACATCTGCAGCGCCTGCTCCCGCGCCTGCAGTGCGTCGTGATAGCACTCCACGAGACGTCGCTCGGAGATCGAGCGGTAGGCGTCGAAGATGTCGCGCACCGGCTGCGGCACGCGGTCGCCGCCGGCAAAGTCCTGTTCGGCCTTCTCGTCGACGCGGAACCGGTCCAGCCGCGAGCAGCCGAGCGTGTTGAAGACCAGCAGGCTGTGGTGCGCGGCGATCGCACGACCCGATTCGCTCACGATCACCGGATGCTCGATGCCGCGGGCGTTGCAGACGTTGGCGATGCGATAGACGACATCGCTCGCGTACTCGGCGAGCGTGTAGTTCATGGACGAAGCATAGTTCGTGCGGCTGCCGTCGTAGTCGACGCCCAACCCGCCGCCGATGTCGATGTAGCGCAACCCCGCGCCCATCAGCTTGAGCTCGGCATAGACGTGCGCCAGCTCGTTGACGGCGTCCTTCACCCGGCGGATGTCCTGCAGCTGACTGCCAGGATGGCAGTGCACGAGCTGCAGGCAGTCCTCCATCCCGTGTTCCTTGAGCGTGCGGAAGAGATCGAGGATCTCCGTGACAAACAGCCCGAACTTCGACTTCTCACCGGAGGATTCGCGCCATCGCCCCACGCCCTCGGTCGCGAGCTTGACGCGCACGCCGATCCGCGGCCGGACGTCGTAGCTGCGCGCGTGCTTGAGGATCAGCTGCAGCTCGCCGAAGTTCTCGACCACCGGGATGATGGTGCGGCCGAGCTTGGTCGCGAGGATCACCGCCTCGATGTAGCTGTCGTCCTTGAAGCCGTTACAGATGATCATCCGCTCCGACTCGGCCTCGGTCATCGCCATCACCGCGAGCAGCTCGGGCTTCGAGCCCACCTCGAGGCCGAAACCGAACTCGCGTCCGTAGCCGTACACCTCCTCCACGACAAGGCGCTGCTGATTCACCTTGATCGGGAACACCGCCGTATAGCGGTTGCGGTAGTCGTTCTCGGCAATGGCGGTCGCGAAGGCGTCGTTCAAGCGCCTGAGGCGGTGGCGCAGGATGTCCGAGAACCGCAGCACGACGGGCGCTGCGAGATCGCGAGCCTCGAGTCCCCGGACGACCTCGTAGAGATCGATCTCGCGATCCGTGGACTGGTCGGGGCGCACCACGACGTGGCCCGCGTCGTTGATGCCGAAGTAGCCGTTGCCCCAGGCCTGGACGCCGTACAGATCGAGCGAGTCCTCGATCTTCCAGCCGGTGGCGGGACTGATCCTGCGAGCGGTGCTGTCCACTTCGTGCTTGACCTGCCCGGTCGGGGAAAAACTGGCGCGAAAGATAGCAGGAATAAGCGCCAGGAAAAGGCTTTCTATCCGCGCGCGATCGGCCGTCGCGGATCGCGTATCCACTCGCTCCAGGACCCGGGATAGAGACGCGCGCCTGCGAGCCCGGCCTGTTCCATCGCGAGCAGCAGGTGACAGGCGGTCACCCCGGAGCCACACATCGCAACGACATGCGACGGCGGCACGCCGCCGAGCGTCGCCTCGAAGCTGCGGCGAAGCTCCTCCGGTTCGCGCATCCGCCCATCCGCAGCCAGCGATTCGGTCAGAGGGTAGTTGACGGCGCCCGGCACGTGTCCCGCCACCGCATCAAGCGGTTCGACCGCGCCGCGGAAGCGCTCCGGCGCGCGCGCGTCGAGCACCCGACACCCCGCGTCGGTGGCGACGGCGAGCACGGTTGCCGCATCGACGGCGAGATCCGAGCGCGGATGAGCGACGAAGTCGCCGGGCGGGCACGACACGGTATCCGCGTTCACCGGGAGACCGAGCGACCGCCAGCGCGCGAATCCGCCATCCAGCACCAGCGCGCGTTCGTGACCAAGCCAACGGAGCATCCACCAGAGCCGTGCCGCGTACATGCCGTTGCCCGCGTCGTAGGCGACTGCGATCCCGCCGGCACCCAGGCCCCAGGCTCGAAGGCGCGTCTCGAAGTCGGCGGCGGAGGGGAGCGGGTGCCGTCCCGTATCGGGTGTGACCGCGGCGGAAAGATCGCGATTCAGGTCGAGGTGGACTGCGCCCGGCAGATGCGCAAGCGCGAAGTCGCGCGCGCCAGCGCCCGGATCCGCAAGATCGAACCGGCAGTCGAACAGACGCAGCGCGGGTTCGCCCAGCCGCTCGGCGAGCGCTTCTGCTGAGATCAACGGGCTCGTTGTGGTGCTCATCGCGGCCAGCCTCGTGTCCGGCTCCCAGCATGGTACCGCCGACGGCGGCCCGCCAGTACAATCGCGGCGCCGCGCGATCCGCGCGACGGGCCGGGTGGAGCCTGAGTGGCACTTGAAGTCTTCTGGGGCAGCGGCAGCCCGTTTTCGTGGCGGGTGCTGCTGGCGCTCGAGTACAAGCGCGTGCCGTATGAGTCGCGGTTGCTGCAGTTCGCGAAGCAGGAGCACAAATCGCCGCAGATGCTGCGCATGAACCCGCGGGGTCGGGTCCCGGTGCTCCGCGACGGCGACTTCGTCGTGTTCGAATCGCTGGCCTGTCTCGCGTATCTCGACCGAAAGTATCCGGATCCGCCGCTCTTCGGTCGGACCGCCGAGGACGCCGGCACCATCATGCGCGTCATCTGCGAGTTCCAGGCATACGCCGAGCCGTCGCTCAACCAGATCATCCAGGCAGCCTTTCTTGGCAACATAGAGGAACGCGCGGAGGAGATCACGCGCGCTATGCACATCGTTGGCGGCGAGGCGCGAACCATCGAGGGTCGGCTCAGCACATCGGACTGGCTGGTGGGCGCCGAACTCTCGGCCGCCGATCTCGCGGTGTTCCCGGGCATCATGCTGCTGCGGCGCGCGCTGGAGAAACGCGAGGCCGGTGAGCTGCGCTCGAGATTCCTGCCGATGGAAACGACCTACCCCGCGCTCGCGCGCTGGATCGGCAGGGTCGAGAATCTGCCGGGCTACGACCGCACCTATCCGCCGCACTGGCGCGAGGGCGCGCCACGCGGTTGATTGCGCGCGTCCTGGTGCGGTCGACCCGCGCAGGTTTCCGGTTACACTACATTTTCGTTTCCTGCACTCGCTGGTCGGCGCAATGAGCAACTACCCGGTACATGTGAATTTCCCGGGCCGCCTGATCATGGTCGGTTTCGGCAGCATCGGTCAGGGCGTCCTGCCGTTGATACTGCGTCACGTCGGTATCGCGACCGATCGCATCACGATCGTGACGGCCGACGACCGCGGCTCGGCCGAGGCGGCCGAGTACGGCATCAAGTTCGTCAAGCAACCGCTCACGCGTGAGAACTTCAAGCGCGTGCTCGACCCGCTGGTCGGCCGCGGCGACTTCCTCCTGAACCTGTCGGTCGATGTCTCGAGCATCGCGCTGATCAAGCTCTGCTGGGACAAGGCGGCGCTCTATCTCGACACCTGTATCGAGCCCTGGCCGGGTGGCTACACGGATCCGACGATCTCTCCAGCCAAGCGAACCAACTACGCATTGCGAGAGGAGGCGCTGGCGCTGCGTGAGGGAAAGACCCGCGCCCCGACCGCGGTGCTGACACATGGTGCGAATCCGGGCCTGGTGTCCCACTTCGTCAAGCAGGCGCTGCTCAACCTGGCTGGCGATCTCGGGCTGGACGCCGCCGAGCCCGCGACCCGCGAGGAGTGGGGGCGGCTTGCGCAGAAGCTCGGCGTCCAGGTGATCCACATCGCCGAGCGCGACACCCAGGTCGGCACCCGCCCGAAGGAGCTGGGTGAATTCGTCAACACATGGTCGGTCGATGGCTTCGTCGGCGAAGGCGCGCAGCCCGCCGAGCTCGGCTGGGGCTCCCACGAGAAGAACTGGCCGCGCGACGGCAAGAAACACGATTTCGGCCGCGGCAGCGCGATCTACCTGATGCAACCCGGTGCGGCCACCCGCGTGCGCACCTGGACGCCGCTTGCGGGGCCGTTCCACGGGTTTCTGATCACACACGGCGAGTCGATCTCGATTTCCGACTACCTGACGATCAAGAAGGGCGACAAGGTCGAATACCGTCCGACCGTGCATTACGCGTATCACCCCTGCGATGCCGCCGTGCTGTCCGTTCACGAGCTTGCCGGGCGCAACTGGGAGGTGCAGGAGCGCAAGCGTGTGATGATGGAGGAAATCGTCAAGGGCGTGGATGAGCTGGGGGTGCTGCTCGCCGGTCACAAGCGCAACGCCTACTGGTACGGCTCGCAGCTCCCGGTCGACGAGGCGCGGCGGCTCGCGCCGCACAACAGCGCCACGTCGCTGCAGGTGACGGTCGCTGCGCTCGCCGGGCTCATCTGGGCGGTCGAGAACCCGAACAACGGTGTCGTCGAGCCCGACGAGATGGACTTCCGGCGCGTGCTCGAGATCTGCATGCCGTATCTCGGCCCGGTGGTCGGCGAGTACGGCGAATGGCATCCGCTGGTCGCGCGCGGGCGGCTGTTCCCGGAGGATCTCGACGAGACCGATCCCTGGCAGTTCAAGAACGTCCGCGTCTTCTGAGGCCGAACCGTGGTGCGCGACGCGGTGGAGGGCGGCTGTCAGTGCGGCGCGGTCCGGTTTCGCATCGGGCTGCCGTCCAAGTGGTGCGCGCATTGCCACTGCTCGATGTGCCGGCGTGCGCATGGCGCCGGGTTCGTTACCTGGGTGGGCTCGGCAAGCGAGCGATTCGAGCTGCTGTCAGGTGAAGCCGAGCTTCGCCGCTATCGATCTTCGGAGCTCGCAACGCGCAGCTTCTGTGGGCGTTGCGGCACGATGTTGTTCTTCGAGTCGAGCCGATGGCCGGGCGAGATCCACGTGACGCTCGCGCATCTCGATTCCAGCGAGGGACTCGCGCCCCAGGCGCATGCCTACTGGGGCAGCCGCGTCCCGTGGGCCGATTTCTCGGATACCGAGCTGCCGAAGGTCGAGCCGACCGGGCACGCGTAAACTCTGCCGCCGTCGCTCACCCTGTCGCCGCGGTGTAGCGGATCCCGATCACCGTCCACATACGCGCGCCCGACGGCGTGTCGATCCCGACCTCGTCATCGCGACGGCGGCCCATGAGCGCGCGGGCGAGCGGCGAATCCATGCTCACGTAGCCGCGCACCGGATCGATCTCGTCAGGCCCGACGATGCGCAGCTCGCGCTCGGCCCCCCCGTCGTCCACGAGCTGTACCCAGGCGCCGAAGAAAATGCGGTCCGGATCGTCCGGCGGTCGGTCGACCACCACGATGCCGTCCAGCCGCTTGCGCAGGAAGCGCACGCGCCGGTCGATCTCCCGCAGCTGCTTCTTGCCGTAGATGTATTCGGCATTCTCCGACCGGTCGCCCTGCGCGGCGGCTTCCGAGACCGCCCGGGTGACCTGTGGCCGCTTCACGCGCCACAGGTCGTCGAGCTCCGCGCGGAGCCGTCGGGCGCCTTCTGGCGTTATGTATTTCGAGCCGGGCGGCTGTGGTCTGCGGTATCGCGTCATGTTCTCAAGCAACCCGCCGGTGCACGCCGCGGAGTGTGGAACGGGTCACGGAACCCGGTCACCCGCATCGGTAATTTCTGGCCACATGAGCATCAAGTACTACGCGCACTTTCTGGTCGACGAGCCAGGTCCGCGTGGGCTGCAGGAGTACCGCGGCATCGTAGAGCTGGACGGCACCCCGCGGCGGGACCGCGAGATGAAGGAGGCGGTGATGATCATCGCCCGCAACTTCGGCCGCCAGACCCGCGACGTGAAGGTGCTGCAATGGGCGCGTCTGCATTGAGAGTAATGGTCCCCTAGCGGACTCTTCCCTTCCCTTCGACCAGAGTCCGCTCCTCGCCCCGGGCCACAAACCCGGGGCATTTTTTTGCTAGTAGTGCCAGGTCGCGCTGACCCCAACGGAGCGCGGCCGGAACGTCGCGGCTCTCGTCCACGGATCGCCAGGCGAGGGCAGTAGGATCGGCTGCGTGTCGAGTGCATTGCTGACGAAAAGCGCGGTGTCGAAGCTGTGATGGTGCAGGGTCGCCCGCAGGTTGAGCACGTTCGTTGCCGGGTTCCCCCGGCTCTCCGGCACATAAAACGGCGACGCCGGATGACGGGTATGGAAGGGCCCTGGATTCTCGCTGTGATACACATCCTCGGCCCGCAGCGTGACCGTGGCGTCGCTGCCTGCGGAGAAGTCGTATTCGACCGAGGCCGTAATGCTCCAGGGCGATGGCACCAGCGGCGGCGTGCCCAGCGCATCGCCGTCCTCGATGATTACGTCACGACCCAGCTCCACCGTCTCGCTGTAATGCGCGTCCAGATATCCGACGGCGAGGCCGAGTCGGATGCGGTCGGACGGGAATACCCGCGCCGCCAGGTTGAACCCATCGCTGACGGAAGAGCTGATCGGCCGATAATTGTTGGGAACGCAGTCGTATCCGGGCGGCGGCTGATCGTTGTCCCAGCGAATATGGAAAACGCTGGTGTCCAGGTTCAGGCGGCCCTGCAGCAGGAACGTCTTGGCACCTACTTCGTAGCTCCAGAGCGAATCCGAGGCGTAGGGGAGTGGGTCGTACCCGCAACCGAGGACGGGCGCGTAGGTTCCGCCGCTACGAAATCCCTTTGCGACCGTCAGGTAGAACAGATTGCGATCGTCGGCGAGATAGGACAGAGCGACCCTGGGAGTAAGCGAGTCTTCACCGTCCGCCACCCGCCGCGACGGCGGCACTTCGGTGACTGAATCGTATTCGGAGCGCCCAACGCGAAATCCCGCGGTCGCCGTCAAGTGCTGCCCGATCCGCAGCGCAACCTGTCCGAAGCCAGCGAGGTCCGTCAGATCCGTGATCGTCGACCTGTAGGAGTCGTCGAAGGTCCCGACGATACTGGCCTCGGCAACGCGTGCGCTCGAGAGCCAGGCGCCGGCAAGCCAGGTGAGCGGGGCCTCCGGATCCGCAGAAGCCAGTCGTGCCTCGAGCGAAAAAACGTCCTGCTGCTGCGTCGCGACAGCGCTTAGCGGGTCGATGACGTCGATTGGACTCAGATCGAGGGCCGCCTCGACCGTACGGTGCAGATACGAAATCACGGTGCTGAGGTCCACGCCTCCGTGATCCGCGACCACCTCGAGCGCGGCCAGGTACAAGGCATCGTCGACGGGCTGTGGCGTCTGGCTGCCGTTGCGGAGCTCACCGGCTGCGGGGTCGGAGAGGAACTCGTGGAAGACCGACGGATTGCTAATGTGGGTCGACTGGTAGGTGATCAATGGGGTCACCCGCAGGGAGTCGGTTGGCTGCCAGGTGACCGCGGCTCGGAAGCTGGCGGTCGAGATACGATTGGCATTGTCATCGACGCTGGTGCCGGTCAGCGGATCGACACGGTCGATGTAACCGCCGTCCGACCGATACCAGCCACTGACGCGAAAACCCAGAACTTCGGCGATCACGGGGCCGCCGAGTGCGGCTCCGCCCTCGTAGCTCGGATCTCCACGCGCGGTCGCCGCAACCTCGGTGCGCACTTGACCCGAGAATGTAGTCACGCTCGGTTCGTTGACGACAAATCGAATCGCACCGCCGAGCGCATCCTGCCCCAGGAGGCCGCCCTGCGGGCCGCGCAGCACCTCGACGCGGTCGAGGTCGAACGTGACAGGGTACAGTCGATGAAAGGTCTCGCCGCGGCCCGGAGGCAACGGTGTATCGTTCAGAAACAGGCCGGTCGTGGTGCCGTGCATGTCCGTCACGCCGCGGATCACGATGTTGGTGAAGAAATCGCCGAGGTTCGGGGGGAAGTCAAATTCGACTCCCGGCGTCAGGAATCCGATCTCGTCGATGCCCTTGACGCCGGAGGCCTCCATGGCTTCCTGCGTCCACACCGCGGCGCTGATGGGGACCTTGCCGAGGGGTTCGCTGCGGCGCTCCGCAGTCACCACTACTTCCTCGAGCGCCGCTAGGCGCACTCCTGGCAACCCGCCTTGGTCGGCAACGGTCGGTCTCGCGTCCGGCGTCGGCGCCGACGGCGCAAAGATCCGCACGCTGCGCTCGTTCAGGAACGCAAACTCCAGCCCCGTCCCATCGAGCAGCCGTTCGAGCGCGACGCGCACCGACAGGCCGCGTGATGCGCCCTTCGACACCTGCTGCGCCGCGATCTCGGTGACGTAGAAGACCTGCAGACCCGTCTGCGCCGAGAACTCACTCAGCGCCTGTGTGAGGGGCTGCGGAGCGATGGATATAGCGAGCTCGGACGCCGAGTGCGCGATGGCGGGCGGACCCGCAAGCAGACTGGACGCCATCCAAGCTAACAGCGAATGGCGCACCGGTCTCATTGCCTTCGACCGTGCGGGGGTCGGCGTTCAGGAACCGCTGGTCTGTGCCTCCCGGTCCGACACCGGCGAGCGAAGAACGCGGACGCGCGTGGGACTGCTCTCCACCCGCACGCCATCGAGGGTTGCCACGAAAGCCACGAACGACGCCGGGTCACCCGTATCGAACGCTCCGCTGACGCGGAGCGCTCGCAGTGCAGGGTCGTCGATCTCGAGTGGCACACCCGCATAGCGGTTGTACTCGTCCGCTATTTCCCCCAACGGCCGATTCTCGAACTCAATTCTCTGCTGCAGCCAGGCGAAAGCCTGATGCAGGTCGACCGGTACAGCGTGGGCCGACAAAACTCCGGCGTCAATCCGCACCTGATATCCCGCCTCGACCTGCAGCGCCCGCGGCGCGGAAGCGTCCGCGTTGGCCCCACGCGGTGGTTCCCCCGTGAACACGGCGACCCGTCCCTCGGCCACAGTCACCACGGTGCTCGCCGGCTTGCGGTAAACCTCGAACCGGGTGCCGACCGCAATCGCTCCGGCCTCGCCGGCTGCGACCCGAAACCGCCGCCGCTCGTCGTGCGCGGCCTCGAACAGGACCTGTCCTCGCTCGACTTCGATCAGGCGCTCGCGGCGGGAGTAGCGCACTCTGACTGCAGAGTCGGTATTGAGCCGCATGATCGAGCCATCCGCGAGCCGCCACGCGTTCTGCTCGCCATGGGCGGTCCGGTACGCCGTCGGCATGCTGCCGAATCCGGCGCCAAGGGCCCACCAGACCGCCGCTGCGAGCAGTACGGCGGCGGCAGATGCTGCGAGCGCCCATCGCGATCCGAACCGCAGCCGCTTCGCCTCCGGCTCCGGTGTCGCGGGACGCACGCCGATGGCCACGACTCCGGCGCTGTCCGCACGCGCCTGCTCGAGCAGTGCCTCCGGCGAGCCCTCTGCGTCGCGCGTCACGGTTCGCAGGTCGCGCGTGACGAGCGCCATGCCGAGATACTCGTCGACGTGCATCGGCGAGGCCTTCAGCCAGGCGACGAAGTCGGCGCGCTGCATCTCGTCGGGCATTCCGTCCTGGTTGGTCACGACCCAGTCGGCGGCCTGCTGCGAGACGACGGCACGAATCTGGTCTTCCTTCGGACTCATGGATTCAAGCCAGCCGGGTCATGCGGCGCCGGCAAAGGAGCAGCGACTGGGCCAGATACTTCTTTACCATGTGCGACGATACGCCGAGCCTGCGCGCGATGTCCGGGCAGCTCAGCCCGTCTCGGTAGTGGAGCACGACCGCGGCCCGGTGAGTTGGTCGAAGGTGGGCGAGTACTTCGCGCAGGCGGGCCATGCGCTGTGTGGCGTCGATGTCTGCGTCGAATGCCGGTAGCTCCGCGAGCTGCTGTTGCACCGTCGTGTCGTGGACATCGATAGCACTGGACTGGCGGCGGTCGAGAACGGCATGTTCCTTCACGAGGTTGTTCGCGACGGTATAGAGGTACAAGTCGGGATTGCGAATTGCGTCCGCGTCGCTGACGCGCAACATCCGCAGATAAACCTCTTGAGCCAGGTCGGGTGCATCGGACTTGGTTCTAATGCGCCGCTGAAAAAACGCCTCCAGGGCCGAGCGGTGCTCGGCAAACAACCTTTCGACGAGCATCTTGGCCCGATCGGACATGATCACTGCGTCGTGCGAGCAGACACCCCCATCATGATGTATGAGTCCCGTGCCGCGACACTGGCTACCAATTTTTTTCGTGCCGCAAACATTCTGGTAGCCGGATCGGGCATGCCGCACTCGTGACCATTATCAAGGTCTACGGTTCGGAGTGCCAATGCAGAATACGGTTTCGGCTTTGCCGCGCTGGTGCAGCCCTACCGCTTTCGGTTTCGGCGCGCGTCCTGCGGCTCAACCGAGGTCGGATGGCACAATCGGACGCACGATGCTGCTGGCCGCGGCATTGCTGACACGTGCAGCGCCGGCACCTGCGGCTCCCGGCGATCTTGATGCCACCTTCGGCGATCACGGCCGCGTCAGCCTTGCCATCGGTGTGTTCGGTGCGCAAGGTCGGTCGGTCATCGAGCAACCTGATGGCAAGCTCGTCATCGCGGGGGTAGCCGCGGGTCAATTCACGATCGCGCGGCTGACCCGTGCTGGGGCGCTCGATACCGGATTCGCCAGTGATGGTGTTGCATCGCTCGACTTTGGCGGGTTCGACGACGTCGCGTACGTCGTCGTTCGACAGTCGGACGGCAAGCTGGTCGTGGCCGGCGCGGCGGGCGTGGCCGGAGCCGCCGACGAGGCCGAGGATTTCCACGAGATCGGCCTCGTTCGCTTCACTTCCAACGGCACTCTCGATGCCAGTTTCGGCACGAACGGCAAAGTCACTCTCGACCTGGGCGGGACCGACGATTTTGCGAGCGGCCTTGTCGAGCAGCCGGATGGCAAGCTGGTCGTCGCAGGCGCTACGAACTCGTCCGGCACGTATCGGATGGCGTTCGCCCGGTTCAACGCCGACGGCACCACAGATACTTCGTTCGGTGACGGCGGCGCCAACATCGTCGATCTCGGCGCAGGCACCGAGTCGCGGGCGACCTGGCTCGTCAGGCAAGCCGACGGCGGACTCGTGGCGGGCGGCATGGCCG
>Ga0209974_10000249_pt1 | contig 17461 bp, 19 predicted proteins | sample InoplaM3SPM_FD_187592 | JGI IMG/M metagenome (GOLD analysis project Ga0209974, IMG submission 187592) | Arabidopsis thaliana rhizosphere microbial communities from the Joint Genome Institute, USA, that affect carbon cycling - Inoculated... | ecosystem: Host-associated > Plants > Roots >...
GATCACGTTGCCTGCGTCATCGTAAACACGAATCACAGCACCATGTGAGCGGCTATAGAATTTTCGCGTAGTCAATTGCTCGCCACATTCGGCCCGCATACCACAACCCGCCAAACCGCAGCGCATGAAATTAAATCGACGCCGCGTTAACACAGCGTGATCAGCGTCATGCGCTCCGGCAGGTCTTCAGCCGCGTAGGGATTCGGTTATGCTCTAATTCCTCTGGGCTGCTGGCCAATTCGTCGATCGGTCCCGTGTTTCAGTCATGGTGGGACAAGAGTCTCGCCTTTCAATTGGACGGGAGGACGTTTAGCTTGTCCTTGCTGCATTGGGTAAACGACGGGCTGCTGACCGTTTTCTTTCTCGTCGTGGGGCTGGAAATCAAGCGCGAGTTCACCGTGGGTCGCCTGGCGACCCGCCACGCTGCAGCATTACCGGTTGTTGCGGCATTCGGCGGCATGACCGTACCGGCGCTCATCTACCTGCTCGTGGTTCCACCTGGACCGCTCCAGGCTGGGTGGGGGATGACGATGGCCACAGATACGGCTTTTGCGGTCGCGCTGATGGTCCTGCTCGGAACGCGTGTTCCGGTAGAATTGCGCGTCTTTCTAACCGCGGCGGTCATCATAGACGATCTCGTAGCAATCCTCGTGATCGCGTTGTTCTACACGGATCACCTCGACGTGTCTTATCTGGTTGCCTCCGGTGCCGTCACGGGCTTGCTGGCGGCGCTCAACCAGTGGGGGGTGTACCGTTCATTGCCGTATGCGGTACTCGGTGTCGTGCTCTGGATCTGTCTACATGGCTCGGGACTTCATGCGACGTTGGCGGGAGTGATCCTTGCCGTTGTAACGCCGACGCGTCCTCCGGCGAACTTGCGTGCCCTGTTGGCGCAGGCCGAAGCCGTCATTCGAGTCGAGACCAAGCGACGGGACGAAGGCGTCATGCAGCACGGACCGTCGGAACCGGCCCTTCAGGCCTTGGATGTCATACATGACAGGATTGAGTCTCCAGCAAGCAAGCTGTTGCGTGCTGTCGAACCGTGGTCCAGCTATGTCGTACTGCCTGTTTTCGCGCTGGCCAACGCCGGTGTGGTCTGGTCTCTGGCCGTGCTCGAAGGGCACGGCCGATTGATGGTGGGGATTATTCTGGGACTTGTTGTTGGGAAACCCATTGGCATGTTTACCACTGCCTGGCTTGCCGCTCATCTCGGCATTGCCGTGAAACCGGAGGCCTATTCATGGCGACAGCTGTTTGGCGCCGGCGCGCTAGCGGGAATCGGTTTTACGATGTCGCTTTTCATCGCGGGTCAGGCCTTCCCTCGCCCCGAGGACTATGCTGCCGCCAAGGTTGCTGTCTTTGTCGCCTCGTTGGTGGCAGGAATCGCGGGCGGCTTCATTCTCTGGCCGCGAACGACTGAAGAAGCCGGCTAGCAGGCGGTCCTCATCTTTCGGACTGTATCGCGTTGGCTGTGACGGTCAAGCAGAGGAACCGCAGCAGTTCTGACCGCCAGGGTGATCGGGGATCAGTCCGATTCACAGTAACGGCGAGAGGAGCCTGGCGACCGAGTCACGGAATCGAACGGCGACGTTGCGCTTCTCATAGGAGGCGAGGTCGAATTCCGAACAGTGAGTAAGATCCCGCTCGAAGTCCTGCTCAAGTTGTGTGGCGAGCCGGTCGTCGTACAATACCGCATTCAGTTCGTAATTGATGCTGAAGCTTCGGATGTCGATATTCGTCGAGCCGATGGAGCAGATCTCGGAATCGATACTGATGGTCTTTGCGTGGAGATAGCCTTTCTCGTAGAGAAACACGCGTACGCCGCTTGCGACGATATCGGCGATATACGTGTTGCCCGCCCAATCCGGTAACCGGTTGCCCGAGGGTCGCGCCGTCAGCATAATCTTGATGTCGACGCCCGAGAGGGCGGCGGTTTTGAGAGCTTCGGCCAGAGTTGCATCGGGAATGAAGTACGGCGATTGAATGCGCACATGGCGCTGGGCCGAGACAATCATGAAAGAGTAGAGCTGCCTGATCCCAGCCCACTGTGAATCCGGTCCCGACGTCAAGATTTGAACCGGGACGTCGCCTTGCGAAGAGGCCATAGCGTCCGTCGGGAAATAGACGGCAGCAAACAGGTTTTCCTTCACGGCGTTGTACCAATCGACCATGAACACTGCCTGCAAAAGCGCCACGCTTTCCCCGACCAGGCGCACCTGGGTATCGCGCCACGAATCGAACCCCTTCCCACCGTCGATGTGCTCCTGTCCGATATTCATGCCGCCGGTGTAGCCGATTGCCCCATCGATGACGGTGATCTTGCGGTGGTTGCGATAGCTTATCGTGTGCAACCGGTAGAGGGGTGAGGTGGGCGCCATTTGTATTCCCGCCGCTAGCATGTCCCTGACATAGGCCCGGCCGATATGGGCCTGGGAGCCTATCGGATCATAGAGCAGACGGACCTCAACACCCCGCCTCGCCTTACTCTTCATGATCTCTTTCAACCCGTCCGTGAATCGATCCGCCCCCCAGATAAAATACTGGAGATGGATGGAATGCTGCGCAGCTTCCATGTCCCTGATCAGGCTCGGATAGAACACCGCCGCGTCTTGCTGGATCTCCACACAATTGCGCTTGGTCAGCGCGGAATACGAATTGTGGCGCACGAGGTGCATAAGCTTGCGGCGGCCCGTGCTCGCTCGTTCGAGCCGGGCGATCTCCGCATCCTGACGGGACAGCATTGGACTGAGAAGAGGAAGCGCGTTCGTTTCCAGGTCCTGTCGAAGGAGCTCGCTCTGCTTACTGAAGGCTTTCCGGTCTCTGCCGAACAGCACGTAGGCCACCAAGCCTATGCCGGGAGCAAAGATGAACGCGAGCATCCAGGCTAAGGTCGCTTGTGGCCGCCGGTTTTCCAAAATCAGGAACACACCGGTGCCGAGCGCGTAAAGAGCCAGCGCGGCGGTCAGAATCGCACCGATATGATCCATCATCCATGCTCTACACATCGCTAAAGAGTCCGCCGGATAGACCATTGACCTGCATCATTCAAAACGAGTCACGCGAAGCTTCGTACCGCAGCGACTGGGCCTGATAACTCTAAGCACCAACCAGATTAGAACATCTTCACGATCTCTTCATAGTACGTTCATGCAGCGTGAGCATAATGCACTCATCACAATGTTAAGCTTGATTCTCAATCCGATTCGTGGACATGATTCACCGAGCACTGTTCCAAGAAATAGTGCATTAGGTGAAGCGATCATGCGAATCCTCCTTGTCGAAGACGATCTCAATTTGGCTCAATTCATTCTGAAGGGGTTGAGGGAAGAGGGCTATGCAGTCGACTCCGCGGCAGATGGAGAAGAGGGGCTCGAGTTAGCCTTCGCGAACCCCTATGATCTTGTGATTCTCGATATTATGCTGCCAAAACTTGACGGCCTCACACTCTGCCGGAATTTACGCACGGCCGGAAACATGACGCCGGTGTTGTTACTCACAGCCCGGAATACCATAGAAGACAAGGTATCTGGATTCGATATTGGTGCGGACCAGTTTTTGACAAAGCCTTTTGCCTTTGCCGAACTGCTAGCCCGAGTCCGCTCTTTGCTCAGGCGGGGCGGGGCTCAACAGCCGACGCGTCTTACCGCCGCAGACCTCCACCTGGATCCGGCTTCGCGCAAGGTGACTCGCTCTGGCAAAGACATCATCCTCACGAACAAAGAGTATGCTCTGCTGGAGTTTCTGTTGCGAAACAAGAATCGGGTTTTAACGCGCACGGCGATCATCGAACACGTGTGGGACATCAGCTATGATCCCATGACCAATATCGTGGATGCACATATCCGCGCCCTGCGCGCCAAGATTGACCGAGAGTTTTCGCCCCCGCTGATCGTGACCGTACGCGGCGCGGGGTACATGCTAGAGGAACCGAAACCCGTCGAATGAAATCTCTGCGTGGTCTGATCCGGCAATCCGCGCTGATTCTCATAGCAGGACTCCTCCTCGTCTTTTCTATTTTGGTCTATGCCGGCGGCGATGCCTTGTTGCGCCGTTTCGTCGATGCCAGGCTGCTGGGAATGGCCGAGACAGTGGCCAAGATAGTTGAGCAGTATCCCAACTTCATGAAAAGTCCCGTAGAGGGTGGTGTCGTTTCTGCCGAGATGAGCCGAAGCGAGGAAGAACACCTTCAACTGTCTGGAGTGACCCATTCTCTTCGCGTCTTCTCCCCAGAAGGCGTGCTCGTGTGGAACGGGTCTGACGCAGAGCCACAGCGGCCGATTACCGAACAAGTGTTTGAACAAGCTCGTCTTGGGCATGTCGTACTTGAAACCGTTGAGTCGATCGATGGCACTCCTGTTCGTCATCTGTTCTTGCCCATTGTCCGGGAAGGAAAAGTGCAATACGTGCTGCAGGCCGAAGCATCCCTGCGACTTTACCGAGAGACACTCAAGGGACTCGTGCTTCTGCTGACGATGGGATCGGCAACCATCCTTCTTGTCGCCTGGCTAGGCAGCGGTTGGCTGGCCAAGAAAGTGCTCAACCCACTCGATGTGCTAAGTACCGAAGCGGAAACGATGTCCGAATCTGATCTCGGGAAACGACTGATTCTCGGTTCACCCTATCAAGAATTTCGGCGGCTTACCCAAGCGTTCAACTCCGTGATGGACCGGTTCGAGCGGAGCGTCGAAAGTCAACGGCGATTTGTCGACCATGCCGCTCACGAGATGCAGACGCCCCTTACCGTTTTGCAAGGTCACTTGGAGGTCGCGCTCCTCAAAGCCAGGACCCCCGACGAGTATCGCGAAGCCCTCATCAACAATCTCGAGCAAGTGGGACGCCTCATCTCGCTGACCCGTTCCCTCCTGACGCTGGCGAAGTTCACAGGCGATACGCCACCCGTTCGTCTGGCGCCACTCGCCCTGGGAGCCTTGATCCACGATCTCTTGGCTGAACTGAACCTCCTTTTCGATGAGCGCCGAATCACCTTATCGTTTGAATCCCAACCGGTGCCAGACGTCTACGGTGATGCGCAGTGGATCAAGCAGGCAGTGATTAATCTTCTCGACAATGCTCTCCGCTATACACCTTCTGGTGGAAAGGTGACCGTACGCTTGCAGACAGCCGGCAAATGGGTAACTGTAATTGTAGAAGACACGGGTCACGGGATCGAGCCTGAGCACCTTCCTCACCTCTTCGAGCGGTTTTATCGGACCGATTGGGCCCGCGCAAAGGACTCGGGTGGTACGGGTCTCGGACTCCCCATCGTGAAAGGAATCGCGGCAGCCCACGGCGGAGCGATCGAGGTTACCAGTCGTGTCAATGAGGGTTCGGTCTTTACCTTGCGTTTTCCTATCCCCGTTCAGGAGACGATTCCTGCCTAGTTTCAGCTGCCCTCCGAGTTCTTAACCTCTTCCTTCTTGCCGCGGCGCTTCCGCCTACCTGCGCACAGCGCCACATTGAGCGCAATGTTGATGAAAACTTCTTCATGATCCCTTCATGGAACACTCATGTGAGTGAGGTAGAGTCTCATCAACGACTGAGCATTTTAGTAGTGCTTTGCCTGGACATTAGCCAATGGAAGATCGGTCAATGGCCCGCCTTTGGTAAACACTCCGCTCCCGGTTGTAAATTTGGGATGGAGGACTGGTGGGATCTCTGAGAAGTCGGCTTTAGTGAGAGAAAGAAGAACCTTGTGAATCTAAAGGGCCTTGTACATCGGGAGCTCAGCGAGGGCGTCACCGAAAGGGAATTGGCCTCTGTGGTTGGGGTCTCCATCCGGACGATCGGCGACATTTTAGCCGACAAGCTTCCCGAGGATCCCGCTATCTGGGAAACGTTTGCGCGGTATTTTCGGATAGAGGCGGATTTTCTCCGAGCCGGCGGTCCGCCATTTCCACCGGGAGTGTTCAGACTAGGAGAGAGCAGACATGGCGCTTCAGTCGGTCCGATGAGGAAAGTGCCGCTCTTGCATAGCCATCAGGTGGATCAAATGTTGACGAATGATGAACCACCTGGTGTCGTCCATGCGGAAGCGATGCTCGAGACAGATGTTCCGGGGAAACGTACGTTTGCCGTGATGGTCAAGGACGACTCCATGCAGCCACTCTTTAGCAAAGGGGAACTTGTTTTTGTGAATCCTGATCTCCCGGGTCAGCCCGGTCATTACATCATGGTGGACGGCGACCCGCGAGGGGCACTGTTACGGCAGCTCAAACACGTGGGCGGGCAGGCGGTTCTTCATCCGCTTAATAGTCGATATGAAGATCTCCTCCTCACTCACCGGCATCGCGTGTGGGGGAGGGTCGTGCGCTTGCGGAAGAATCTTTGAAGCCAACGAAGGGCGTTGAGAAGTCACAATCGAAAATGCGGAAGGAGTAATCCATGAGACACAAGATGATATGGCAGCTGGCGCTAGTGGTGTTGGTTATTGGGGGATTCTCAGCAGCATCAGCCGGCGAGGCCGCTTCCGGTCCTGAGCAGGGTCACCCTCAACTACTTCCCGGTGATCGCATTCTCATAGGCACCGTCGTTGAAGTACGAAGCGGTCAGGCGCGGATTGATACTGGGGAAGAGCAGCCGCGTTTTGTTCCAACCGGAGTGCGAGAAGCCAAGGGCCTCCCGGACTTGAAAACAGGAGACGGAGTAGAAATTACCGTCAATGATCAAAATCTGCTGGTTGATGTGCATCTGACCGGTGAGGAGAGCCACCATCGCGTCGTTGAAGGGCAACTCATTCAGCCGCTGGTGACGAGGCATGATCGAGCGGTTCTGCGTACGACGGGAGGCAAAGAAGAGTCGTACTCTATCCGTCCGGTCGCACGAAGCAAGATGACCTCCGTACCCGTGGGTGTGGTTGCCGTGTTTCTCATTGATGAGTCGGACAGAATTGTGGATGTGACTTTCGGGGACATGGCCGCGGTGAGGCGGGCGGCAGAGCTCTGGGAGAAGACAACACCCCTCAAAGGAAATTTCGACAGAGTGATCGGTACGATCCTGACGCCATTGCAGAACAATCGGATTGCCATCAGAACCGACGATGGGGAGGAGCAGCCGTATGAGGTGCGTTCACTCGCGCAATTAAGGTTGGTGAAGTTGTCCTATGGCGATGCGGTAATACTATTGGTGGACGATGAAGGCAAAGTGACTGGCGTGGCGATTCCTCCAAGGTCAAACGAGGGCGAAAGAGGATAAGATTACGGCGCGAGGTCTTGCGCATGTGTCCCAGCGAAGATAAGGCAATGATGACGTTCCTGCCCAGTTTCGCCCCAACACGTGCCGATGCTCCTGACGGCAATCGTTCATAGGCTCCATATAGCCCACGAACCACCGGCTTGCTGGCACGGCGGTTCGGAAGATGAAGGTTTCTTCATGGCCCATTCATGGCCAGTTCATCTTCCGTTGTTACGTTGACGGTGAACAATGCAGATAGGCTTTCAAGACCGAGGAAGGGAGATGCACCATGGGCGATACCATAATTCTGATCGTGTCGTTTCCACTTATCATTGCAGGGATGATTTTGACGATCACGTGGGGCATGAGTGCCGCAGGTGTACGCGGGCAGGACGGGCGCAAGCATACATAAGAAGCTCGAGAACCGAACCTTTTACGCGAACCACTTAGCCCCAATAATACATGGAGGGTTTATGAGTCAAGTACATCATTCTATCGTAGCCATAGCACTCGCGGTCGTTGGCCTGGCGGGCTGTACGCACGACACGCGAGCAGTTGCAGAAGCCGATCCGGTCCACGTCGCTGACACGAAAGCAGCGATGCGCGATCTGTGGACAGGACATATTTTCTGGATTCGCAATGTCGTTTCGGACAATGCGGTACACAATGCCGCCGCCCGGGATGCTGCCGAGCAGGAAGTCGTGGTCAATGCCAAGAAGATTGCAAACACCATCACTCCATTTTATGGCGAAAAGGCGTCTGAGAAACTCTTTAGCTTACTGACCGGCCATTATGGTGCAGTGAAGGAGTATTCAGAAGCGACCGTCGCGGAAAACCCGCTACAGCAAGAAGCCGCATTGACGCGTTTGGCTCGGAACACCGACGAAATCGCAGTGTTCTTCAGCGAAGCGAATCCTCACCTTCCAAAGGATACCGTTCGCAGTCTGATTGCTGCACATGGAGCGCATCATGTCCTCCAGATCACGCAGTTCAAGGAGAGGGATTATGTGCACGAGGGGGAAACGTGGAAGGTCATGAAGCAACATGTCTATGTGATCGCGGATGCTCTGACAGTGGCGCTGGCGACACAGTTCCCAAGTAAGTTTTCATAACTGAGTGAGGAATCTACGAAGCGGGCGATGAAGAATTCTTCATGATTCATTCATCGCCTCATCATCTGAGTGGACTACGGTGATGAGGGAAGGAGGGTGAATTTGCAACGTAGGGCTTTTAGGGGAGGTCGAAAGGAGTGGAATCTCTAAGAATTTCTTAAGTCGAAAGGAAGGTAACATGAGACGTAATAAGCCCTTACATCTGGCCATAGTGACGGTCAGCTGGTTGCTGCCGATCTCTCTCGGTTATGGGGCAGCCGGTTTCGAGCACGCTGACCATCACTCTTTTCCCGGCAATCGGGTTCTCCTCGGCACGGTAGAGGAGGTCCGGAGCGAGCAAGCAAGAATCGATACCGGTGAAGTGTCGCCCCGCTTCGTTCCCATGGGGGTACGAATGGCCAAGGATCTGCCGGCGATCAAAAAAGGCGACCGCGTTGAGATCACCGTCAATGATCAAAATTTGCTGGTCGATGTACATTTGGTCGGAGAATCAAGCTACCACCGTGTCGTCGAGGGCCAACTTGTCCAAGCGCTGGTGACGGGCCATGATCGTGCCGTTCTTCGCACGAGCCGAGGCCAAGAAGAGTCGCATGCCATTCGCCCGGTCGCGAGAAGCAAGATGGCGTCTATTCCGGTCGGTGTTGATGCGGTGTTCCTGATCGACGAGATGGAGCGAATCGTGGACGTGACCTTCGGGAATAAGGAATCCGTTCATCGCGCAGCGGAACTGTGGCAAAAGAAAACTCCCCTGAAGGGCAACTTTGACCGGGTGACCGGCATGTTTGTAACACCATTGGACAATAATCGGGTCACCATTCGAACCGAAGACGGTGGCGAGCAGTTATTTGAGGTGCGTATGCTCGCTCAGCCGAAGCTCGCAAAATTGATGGAAGGTGATGCGGTAGTACTTTTCGTCGACGATGAAGGCAAAGTGACCGACGTGGCGATTCCACCTCGGTCCAGTGCGAGCGATCAAAGATAAAGAATAATGGCCGCGGATTCTTTCGCGGCCTTGACATCACGAAGGTGGGATTCACCTGAAGGAGGATTCATGAACACGACGGGTGTACCGGTTGGGGGACTAAAAACAGTAGGTCAAATAGTGGCCACGAACACGTTGACGTTTCAGGCGGGGCAGAATGGGTTGGCGATTGCGGTGGAGTTGTTGTCTACACATACTGCGGGGGCTCCGGTGGTAGATTCAGAGGGCAAGTATCTCGGGTTCATCAATGAGTTTGACGTGATGAAAGCGCTTTCGTTGGGCAGGGAACTAAGCAGCCTCGTAGCCGAAGACCTCATGCGGATCGGGCCTATTGCGGTACATTCATCCACGACCATCGCAGACGCTGCGCAAAGAATGGATGAGCAGTGCGTGCTGAATCTTCCTGTCGAAAAAGATGGAAGAGTGGCCTATTCGGTAAGTCGCCACGATCTGCTGCGAGCCTGGATTGGACTCGGGTTGGGAATGGGGCTTGACCCGTAACAAAGCCCCCGAATGCCACCGGCAATGCGGACTTCAAATTGTGGCTCTTTCTAACCATGTTACAAGTCCTTCGGTCTCGCGATGGGTCATGCCTCTTGGTAAAACACCGCCATATCTTGATCCGCAGAGCCAGGAAGCTGTGTATGAAGTCGACGTGAGTGGAATGCCGCTCAGTTTCTCTTTCGATCGGCATCAGAGTGAACAGGAGGAATCCGGGCCGGTCGTTAGGAATGAAGACATGCCATGATCCGCATCAAACGAGCATATAGCCAACCCAGTTCACGCGACGGGATGAGAATCCTTGTGGACCGTATCTGGCCACGGGGAATCACTAAAAAACGTGCTCGCATTGTTGACTGGCGAAAGGACTTGGCTCCGACCACGTCGCTCCGAAAATGGTTCGGCCATGATCCCGCCAGATGGAATAGCTTTCGCAGGCGTTATCGAACGGAGTTGAAACGGTCGATGGAGGAACTGGAAAAGCTGGCGTGCCGCTCAGGTAAGCGGACGATCACGCTCGTGTACAGTGCCGCCGATGAGGAGCACAATCAAGCCGTGGTCTTGAAAGAACTGATTGAGGAATTCGTGAAATAGTGTTTACGCAGATACAAGGAGAGCGATCATGAGTCCCATCGCGAATCAGACGTCGTATCTACTGAAATTGCAAAACCGGTGTTACGTCGCAGAGCGCACTATAGCGTTTGAGTTTGAGAAGCCGGACGGGTTTGTCTTCAAAGCGGGCCAGTTTGTCGATATGACGCTCATCAACCCGTCTCAAACGGACGCTGAAGGCGATGGTCGTGCGTTTTCCATTGCGAGTGCCCCGGACGAAGATAGGCTCTTGGTTGCGACCCGGATGCGAGATACGGCCTTCAAACGGGTGCTCGCAAGCATGCCGATTGGTACACAAGTGAAAGTGGAGGGACCATTCGGTAATCTGGTTCTTCATAACAATCGGGCAAGGGCTGCGGTGTTTCTGGCCGGAGGGATCGGTATTACCCCCTTTCGCAGTATCCTGCGACAGATCATCAAAGAGCGCTTGCAGTACTCCGTGTTTTGCTTCTTTGCGAACCGTCGGCCCGAGGACGCGCCGTTTTTAGAGGAATTAGAGGCCTTGCAACGGCGCTATTTGCAACGACCCTACTGGATCACCATTGTCCCAACTATGACGCACATGAGCCAATCAGATCAGTCATGGGATGGAGAAACCGGCCGCATCGATCATTCCATGCTTGCAAGGCATCTCAAAAGTGCCGCGTCGCCGATTTACTATGTAGCCGGACCTCCAATGATGGTCAAAGGCCTGCATGAGATGCTTAATGAGGCGGGGGTTGACGATGACGATATCCGTACGGAAGATTTTACGGGCTACTGAAGTGCGGTCCCTCATCCACGGGTAAATCTCCGTCGGGTGAGAACACCAGTATGGAAATTCGTTGGAGCGGTAAGACTATTTAACGCCACTAGGCCTTGAGAACCTTCGCGTGTGCCATCAGTATGAATGATGGCTGCAGTGAGAAGGTGAAAGTCGACCCAGTTCAAGCGGCACTCGACCGTGCCCCGACTTTAAGTGGTTTCATGCGCCTACGCTGCAAGCTTCGGCGTACAGCACGCTCGGTTCCAGCCAGGGCGCTGCCGATCACGACATCGAGGGATGCGTCCTGGGCTTCGAACACCACACTCGAAAGGTTGCTCAGGACCACTTTGATCCGGCAGACTTGGTCGATGCCGCCGCGCGGACCATTGATGTCCTTCACGCGAACGCTTACCCGCTCGATAGCATGTGCAAACTTTCCAAGCTTCCTGTTCAGTTGTTTTCGGATCTCAGTCCGTTTGTCCTTGCTGATGGTAGCTCCTAACACGCGGATGTGAGCTGGAACCATTCGCACACCCTGAAGGCTGGATTTCTGCTTGAATGCTCTCGGGATCCAGCCTGGGAATGAAGAACGTTTTCCGTCCATGACATGTCTCCTCGCAACTAACGGCAGGGCGTGCGATGTGCCATGCAGGGCGCGTCCCTGAATCGGCTCTTTTGAGCTAGAGGCAAGCCCACCTGGCCCAGGCACGCATAACTGACCTTCCAGCTACAAGTTATAGTGACCTGCGGCCTCAGGTTGATACAAAACCTCTTCGATCCGGAACTTCCTGTTCCCGCCAGGCACGCGCCATTGCACCTCGTCACCAACGCCATATCCAAGCATAGCAGTGCCCATGGGAGCCAAAATCGAGATCTTTCCTTGTTCGAGATCGGCCTCGGCTGGAAATACAAGCGTGTACAGCATCTCCTCATTTGTCTCCAAATCTTTGAGGCGGACGCGGGAGTGCATCGTCACTACATCATGGGGCACTGTAGCTGGCTCCACGATATGGGCACGGTCTAACTCACTTCGCAGGCTGTCCAGTAACTCACGATCCCGTTCAGCGGAGCCTATCCCTACTTGAAGGAGTTGCTTCAACCTCGTCAGATCATGCTCTGTGATATAGATGTCACGCGCTTCCATTCTCTCCCTCCCGATTTGTCAGATCTCACTGAGCGTCCCGGCATCACGGCGGCGGTGAATAGCTTGTATTCTCGCGCGGTCTATCCCGCTAGCAGTTCCTCTTCCGACTCCTGTCACCCTAAGCTTGTCTTAGAACCCGATAGAACTGTGATTTGCCCTAGTGGTTGCAAGAGACCAAAGAAATACGGAATTACAAAAGGACAGCCGAGCTAAAGTAGCTCAGCCAAGCGATATTCGTAGTCAAATTTTGACCTAGGTACCACCGTCTAACACCTGTCAGTTTTTACAGTATCGCTGACGCTCTGCAGGACTTACTATGACGACCGGACATTCCGAGGCCGGGACGCGAAAATGCCTCACTGACCGTTGAGAAATGCGGTTGGCGATGAAAGATCGCTCTGGATCAACGAAGAGGGCATGGTCATCGATGTTCAAGGAAAGGAAAGGCACAGAGCCGGCGCTTAACATTTGATTTTCGGCAAGTTGATCTACACGGGGCCGAATAAACAACAAATAGGACTGCAGACTCCGGAAGGCGAGAAAGTGCCTCCGGTGGAGCGGATGGAAGTGAAAACCAAGCCAATTGAGGAAGGCTCAAACATTGTGGTCGAGCTGAATGAAGAAGGGAAAGTCATTGACCTCAGGCAGGCTCAATGAATCATCTCATACGGGCGTTGCCTGAACACAACATCTCAGCTATGGGGGAACGCCTAGTTACCTAAGACTTCTTCTGCATACAATCCTGTCCTTATGTTTTACGAGAGATAGAAGGGGACCTGAGCATCTACCGAGCGAAGGTTTAGATGCTCACGCAGGACCGCTGCCATTCACGTGTGATGATGATCATAAAGATGTGACATGGCAGAAACGACCCTCAACTCTGAGCTGGTCGATAAACCACTCGTCAAAGCCTGGGCATGGTGGTCCCTCGTCTGGCTCACGGTGTTCCCTTTCGTCGGCATTCTCGTTTCGATTCAATTCCATAATCCTGAATTCCTGGGCGGTCTACCATGGTTCACGTTTGGCCGCCTGCGGTCGGTCCATCTTGGGGGCGTGCTGTTCGGGTCTTTCACTACCGCGTTCATCGGGCTGCTCTATTATTTTGTTCCGCGGCTGTGCGGGACGCCGCTCTTCAAGGTCGAGTGGGGCTGGTGGCTCCTGTGGATATGGAACGCCTTCCTTGTGCTGGGCTCCCTAACGCTCTTCATGGGGTACATGGTCGGCGTGGAGTACGCCGAATATGAGTGGCCGCTGAACCTCATGCGGTTTGTTGTCGTGGCGACGGTCGCGATGCAGGTCGTCGGCACGATTCTCCGGCGCCGCGCTTCTCGATTCTACGTGTCCCTCTGGTACACGCTCGCCGCAGGCATTTGGACCATCCTCAATCTGCCGCTAGGGGCTGTCCTGCTCCCGTACGGCCCCGTCAGCGGCATCAACAGCGCAGCGATCCACGGACTATACATGCACAATCTGGTGGGCCTCTGGATCACGCCGGCCGGGCTGGCCACGATTTATTATTTTCTACCCTTAAGCGCGAAGAATGCCCTGTATAGTCACAAGCTGTCGCTCTTGGGCTTCTGGACTCTCGCCTTGTTTTATCCTCTCACCGGAACTCATCACTACCTCTATAGTCCGATTCCCCATTGGACGCAGACGGTCGCCGTCGTCCACAGCTTGTGGATGATCATCCCGGTCATCACAGTCATCGTCAATTTCTTCGGCACCATGCTGGGACGCTGGGGCGCCATCCTGGGCGGTGGAGGAGGCGACAACTATGCGGCGAAGTTTCTCATGATTGGGGTGGTCTATTACTTCATCGGCAGTGTGCAAGGCTCCATCGAAACGCTGCACCGCTTTCAGCAATTGACTCATTTCAACGATTTTGTGGTCGGCCATGCCCACCTGACGGTGTTTGGCGCCATGATCATGTGGGTGGTGGGAGGGCTGTATTACGTCTGGCCTCGGCTGACCGGGAGACAACTCTGGAGCGATCGACTTGCGAGCTGGCATCTGTGGCTCACCATCACCGGGTTCACGGCGATGGTCCTCGGGCTCACGGCACAGGGCTTTATCCAGGGGGCGATGTTGGACAACGGCGCCGACTTCGTGGATTCGATCAGAGAAATGCAACCGTGGTGGGTAGCCCGAACGATTGTCGGCACTATCATGGATGTCGCGCTCGGCTTCATGGCCTACAACTTCTATAAGACGGGGCGCGAGGGTGTGCCGGTGGAAAGCGAAGATCGTGATCCTCTGCAGAGGGCGGCGCAACCGATGTCCCTGACGACGACCAAGAATTGGCTGGAATATCCGTCGACGGTTGGCATCCTGGCCGGCGTCGTTTTCTTTGTCGGCTCCTTCTTCATCCTTGGCGGCCTTCCCTGGCTTCAGGCCGCAACACGCACCACCATGGTCAGCGATGCCGTCACCGGCCTGTCCGTCAGGGTGAACCAGTATTCTCTTCTCGAGGAGCGCGGACGGCAGGTGTACATCAAAGACGGCTGTTGGCAATGTCATTCGCAATACGTCCGTCCGGTCACGGGAGAATCGCTGCGATGGGGGCCGGTCTCTCAAGTGGGTGAGTCAGCTTTTGACCGGCCGCATATGTTCAGTACGCGCCGCATCGGCCCGGATCTGACTCGTGTGGGAAGGAAGTACGGCGACGACTGGCACATTGCGCATCTCTGGAATCCGCAGGAGGTCGTGGCGGATTCCATCATGCCGCGGTTCACGTGGTTGTTTGAGGAGCGGCAAGGCGATGCTGCGCCGCAACTGACGGAAGATGGAAAGGCTCTTGTGGCCTATTTGCAGCGGCTCGGGACGGCAATCGGCGATTGGCGAGCCGGTTCGGTATCCTGGCAGCAGAACTCCGGAGCAGTCATGCTGCGGGGGAGTCCTGAAGGCAGAGACGCGGTGCTGTCTCTTGGCCAAGCGGTCTACGAACGGCGTTGCGCCGGCTGTCATGGTGTCAAGGGCGACGGCAACGGTCCCTCGGCGAAATTTCTTGATCCCAAGCCTCGAGACTTCACAAAAGGCCTGTTCAAATTCCGATCCACCAAGGGAAAAGACAGCTTACCGAGCGATGCCGATCTCTATGTCACCATCACTCATGGTCTTTGGGGCACATCAATGCCCTCTATGCACGAACTTCCCGACCGGCAGCGAGGGGCGGTGATTCAGTTTCTGAAGTCGTTCTCCGATCGATGGATAAAGGAGCCAGCGGGCCAGCCAATCGCCATCCCTCCAGAGCCGCCGGTCACACCCGCATCCATTACCAAAGGCAATGCGCTGTTCCAAAGCAACTGCGCGCTCTGTCACGGAGAACAGGGCAAAGCTGATGGTGCGCTGAGCGAACCAGGCATGCTGATCGACGATTGGGAGCATCCCGTCAAGCCGGCGCATTTGTCCCTCCCGGCCGGTGCGCCAGGTGGCGTGAAACTTGGCCACGGCAGCCCGCGTCTATATCAGACAATCATGGCAGGCATCGGCGGAACACCGATGCCGCCGTTCGACAGTCTGACTACGGAAGAGGTCTGGGACCTGGTGCATTTTGTTCAGTCTCTCCGAGTGACGGCTCACGAAGCTGAACTTGTTGCGGTCGGCCTTGAGGAGCAAAACCGGAAGACCGCACGAGACAGAATTTGGGCGGCGATGTCCGGCGGCGCACTCGGCGAGAGAACCGTCTCAGTTGAGACAGAGCGCGGGGTGCCAGTCGGCCTGACGCAGCAAAAACCTTGAGGTGTCTATGGTGAAGGACCCCGTTCCAGTCCACTCAACGACGAACGCGCCGCCCAGAGAGGCACTGGATGAGACGGCCATCTATCGGTATGAGCCGTCTGGAATTTTGGAGCGAAGCGGCTCCATTCCAGTCTGGCTGAAGCTTGTCGTGTTCGGCTTGATGGCGTGGGGCATGTATTACGCGTGGCGCTATGCGTATTGAGCGATGAACAACATTCTAAGAAGGGAGGACATGATGCGTCATATTTCTCGGTCGATCGTGCTTGGTTGTGTGCTTGCGGCATCAGGCTGGTGCGTCACAGCGCAATGGGTTTCCGCTGCCGCCGGTGATGCCGCCAAAGGCAAAACGATATTTCAGTCCAAATGCGTGACCTGTCACGGACCGGAAGGGAAAGGGGACGGACCGCTTGGCAAAAAGTTGAAGCCTCCAGCGGGCGATTTTACCAGCGCTGAATCGAAGAAGAAGTCCGACGCGGAGTTGCTCGACGTCATTCAAAACGGGAAACCAAAGACCTCCATGGTGGCATGGAGCAAACAGCTCAACGAGGATGAAATCCAGGACGTGTTGGCCTATGTGTTGACACTGAGAAAATAGTCAGGACGCGTCGTCGTGATAGGGAGAACGGGACATGACTGATGAAGTAAGGGTGCTGGGTTTTGCGGGAAGTCTCAGAAGACAGTCCTACAACCGAGCCGCACTCCGGGCTGCAGTCAAACTCGTTCCTTCCGGGATCACGCTCAGCACGTTCGATCTCGACGGCATTCCACCATTCAACCAGGACCACGAACACGAGCCGCCTCATGCGGTGCAAGAGTTTAAAGCCTCCATTTTGCGGGCTGATGCCATCCTGATCGTGACGCCGGAATACAATTATTCCGTTTCAGGCGTGCTCAAGAATGCCATTGACTGGGGTTCCCGTCCTTATGGCGAAAGCGCCTGGGACGGGAAACCCGTGGGTGTCATGGGCGCCTCCGTCGGGACGCTCGGGACCTCCCGGGCGCAATATCACCTGCGGCAGATGTTTGTCTTCTTGAACATGTTTCCGCTGAACCAGCCGGAAGTGATGATCGCCAATGCTGACGACAAGTTCGATGAGAAAGGCAATCTGAAGGACGAAAAGACTGCTCAAAAAATTCGAGAACTGCTTGACGCCCTTGCCGACTGGACGAGAACACTCAAGAAGGCGAAGGCTTAAGCGATGAAGAGAGACGACGGGCGCATCGTCAAGAGGCATCGGTGAGGCGTCAGGGCCTGGGCCTCTCGATGCTGGGTCTCGCCCTGGTCGCGCCCATGCTTCCCATACTGACGGTGCTGGTCGCCGTCGCGGCACCGTCAGGCAAAGGCGTGAGTGTGGCGGACGGGCGTGAGGAGGTTACGTGATGGAAGAGAAGAGTCTACTCGCCGGGGGGTGGGTGAATTCACACTTGGTGGATCAAGTGTGTGTGGGTGGTCAACT
>Ga0209974_10000250_pt1 | contig 17437 bp, 19 predicted proteins | sample InoplaM3SPM_FD_187592 | JGI IMG/M metagenome (GOLD analysis project Ga0209974, IMG submission 187592) | Arabidopsis thaliana rhizosphere microbial communities from the Joint Genome Institute, USA, that affect carbon cycling - Inoculated... | ecosystem: Host-associated > Plants > Roots >...
GAGAGAACGTTCACGGGAGGACGGCAAATGCCCTGAAGAAAGGCGCGACTTCGGAGGAGCAGTAACCATGATCAACCGACGGGGCGCGTGTAGGTGGCGGCTTGGACCATTCAGGCTTAGAACGTTCAGGACAGCGCTGCAACTTTGACGGACACGATATCTTTGCTCGACTGAATGGTGTTCAGTACATGCGCCGGGAACGCTTGATCCGAGCCGATGATCAACAAGGCGTTGCCGCCGCGTTTCTCAAGCGCACATTGCATACGGACAATGTTGATGTTGTTGTCACCGAGAACCTTCCCGACCATGCCAATGACCCCCGGACGGTCAATATTATGGATGAACAGCATGTGCCCTTCCGGCACGACTTCGACTTTGAACTGGTCAATTTCGACGACCCGCGGTTCCTTCTTATGGTAGAGCGTGCCGGCGACGAGACGGGATTGCTTGCCGGCTTCCACGCGAACGCGGATTAGGCTCGTGAAATCTCCCGCATCGGTGCTTTTCACTTCTTTGACTTCAATACCCCGCTCTTTTGCGACGATGGGGGCATTGACGTAATTTACCGGGGCCTCCATGATCGGCGTCAACAAACCCTTCAAGACGGCAATGGTCAGGGGGGCAATGGAAAGAGTCGTCACATCACCGCTGTACTCGACCGTGACCCGTTCAAGCCCGCCTTCGCACAGTTGCGTTTCCAGCCTGCCGAGCTGCTCTGCCAGCGACAGATACGGCTGCAGCCTGGGCAGTAACTCGGGCGACACCGATGGAATGTTGACCGCTCCACGGGCAATGCCCTTTGTAAAATAGTCCACGATCTGTTCGGCAATTCCCACCGCCACGTTCTCCTGAGCTTCGGTCGTCTGTGCGCCGATGTGAGGTGTGCAGATGAAATTGTCGAGGGAGAGCAGCGGGTTGTCTGCTTTGACCGGTTCCTCCTCGAACACATCGAAAGCGGCCGCCGCCACACGCTTGCTCTTGAGCGCCTCGCACAAATCGCCTTCGTGGATGATCCCGCCTCGCGCGCAGTTGACGATCATGACCCCCGGCTTCATCGTCCCGATCGCCTGCGCGTTAATGAGATTTTTTGTTTCAGGCGTTAAGGGCGTATGGACGGAAATGATGTCGGCCCGTCGAAACAGTTCGGCGATGGACACCATCTCAACTCCCATCTTCTCTGCGCGGTCGGACGCGAGATAGGGATCATAGGCGATGACGCGCATCCCGACGCCCTGGGCTAATTTCGTCAGGTGGCTGCCGATTTGTCCGACACCGACGATGCCGAGCACTTTGTTGAAGAGCTCGACACCCATAAATTTATCTTTTTCCCACTTGCCTGCCTTCACGGACGTCGTCGCTTGCGGGATACGGCGGCTCATCGCACAGATCATGGACATCGTGTGTTCAGCCGTCGTCACGGTGTTCCCGCCCGGTGTGTTCATGACGACGATCCCGCGGCGGGTCGCTGCCGGCGTATCAACGTTGTCCAGACCCGAGCCGGCGCGGCCGACGACCTTCAGCTTGTCAGCGGCGGCGATCAGTTCCTCGGTCACCTTCGTCCCCGAGCGCACGATCAATCCATCGGCATCCTTGATCTCCCTGAACAGTTCGTCTTTCGGCATTTTGGACTTCACCACAACGGCAAAGCCTGCCCGTTCGAGAAGTTCGACGCCTTGCTTCGAGAGACTGTCGCTGACCAAAATTTTCATCATGCCTGCCTACTTCACCATCAAGATTTCTTGCGCCTTGGCCACGCCACTTCCGAGTTTCACCGGATGGCCGAGTCCTTTCAGCACCATTTCCGTCGCGGCAACCGCCGTAATGACGTCGAACCGGTCGGCGTATCCCATGTGGGACAATCGAAAAATCTTACCCTTAAGATGATCCTGTCCGCCGGCGGCGGTGATGCCATACTGGACCCGCAGGTTCTTATAGACGGCTTGTCCATCCACGCCCTCGGGCGCTGACACGGCCGTTAAGGCATCGCTGGGTGATTCTTTGGGAAACAAGGCAAGACCTGCCGATTTCATACCTTCCCGCATGGCTTGGGCCAATTGTCCCTGGCGGGCGAAAATCTTATCGAGGCCTTCGGCCTTCAGCATTTTGATGACTTCCTGAAGCCCGATGATCAATGAGACCGCCGGGGTGAAGGCAGTCTGATTTTTGACCTGATTCTCTCGTTCCTTCTTGAAATTAAAATAAAAGGCCGCATTTTTGGCCTTGTCCGCCAGGGCCCATGCTTTCTCGCTCACGCTCACGAAGGCAAGGCCGGGCGGCAGCATCAATGCCTTCTGCGACCCGGTAATGACGACATCGAGTCCCCAGGCATCGGTCTTGATGTCGAACACGCCCAACGCCGTGATCGCATCGACAACCAGAATGGCCTGATCATGGGCCTTCACAATCTCGCCCAACGCCTTGACGTCGTGCGAAACTCCCGTCGAGGTCTCACTCGCCTGCACATAAACAGCCTTGATGGCGGGATCCTTTTTAAGGGCATCTTTCACCAGTTGCGGATTGATCGCATGCCCCCATTCAACTTTAAGTTCGACGGCCTGAACGCCGAAGGTTTTGCAAATCTTGCCCCAGCGCTCTCCAAATTTTCCGCCGTTGATACAGAGCGCTTTGTCGCCTGGCGACAGGAAATTCGAGACGGAGCCTTCCATTCCTCCTGTGCCGGAGGCGGCCAGCATGAGCACGTCGTTTCTCGTTTGGAACAGCCATTTCAGCCCCTCCCGCGCCTCGGCAAAAATCGGGTCGAACTCGGGCGCCCGGTGGTGGATCATGGGCCTGGCCATGGCCAGCAACACTTCCGGCGGGACAGGGGTCGGCCCGGGGGCTAGCAGGTACCGCTTGAGCATTGACGACTCCTCCTGGAATGGAAATGCGGGGATTGCGGCTCTGGGAAGGGCCGACGATAACACCGCCCTCAGAAGACTGTCAAGGCAACGACTGACGCTGACGATCGGGAATTTCGATGTGTTGCAGAACCCGCCGGCGACGTGAAGATGCCACGGCTGCGGGAGGCGTCTCCTACGAAAGGATGGCCTCGTTCCCGTTGCAATTTCTTGACAACTTTCCCCCCTATGGATAGTCTAGCTGCACATATGTTGAATATTTTGCAGATTCGACTCCACGATCAGGTCTTGGAAACGCTGCTCAAGTGTCAAGCAGGTTTTCTCGGTCTCCTCCTCTGTCTTGCCCCGGCTCCTGGACTCGCCGTGACGCTGACGGAATCCGACACGGCATCTCAACTCGCCGGAGCGCCGCCTGTCATCAATTCAACCGACGAGCCGGCCGTTGATCCTGCGGACGAACCGGACGCCAATCTCGTTCCGGTCGAAACCGAACTGCCCCCCGACAGTGCAGCATCCGCAGCATCGCAGCCGGAAAGCCGCGTGCCTCGGGCTGAAGACCTGCTGGTCGTCACGCCCCCGCAGCAGTCATCCACGGCGCGCTTCACCGACGCATTCGATGCCCCTGCTGAAACGGCGGAAACGGTGCCATCCCTCGGGGGCCTGATGGGGCCAAGCGAACTCTACAACGTGCCCATCGTCATGGATTCATCGGTGCAAAGTCACATTCGGTATTTCAACACCTCCATTAGAAACCGTTTTGAACAATGGCTGCTCAGGTTGAGCCGGTACCGCCCCCTGGTCGAGAATATCTTCGCCGAATTCCACCTCCCGAGCGATCTCGTCTTCTTGTCGCTGGTGGAAAGCGGGTTTAATCCCTATGCCTACTCGCGGGCGAAAGCCACAGGGCCATGGCAGTTCATGAAAGGCACGGCCAAAGTCTACGGCTTGCGCGTGGATGCGTACGTAGACGAACGGCGTGATCCGATTAAGTCAACCGTCGCGGCAGCCCGCTATCTTCGGGATTTGTACGATTTGTTCGGCGCTTGGCCGTTGGCCATGGCGGCCTACAATGCCGGCGAGGGGAAAGTCATGCGGGCGCTGCACAAGGCCCAAGCCGAGAGCTTTACCGACATCTCAAAGACCCGGCTGATCCGTCGTGAGACCAAAGAGTATGTGCCCAGGTTCATGGCCGCAACGATCATCGCGAAAAATCCGAACCGTTATGGCTTCCCACAAGAGGCCAGTGCGCCCCATGAATTCGAGGAGGTCGTGGTCACTAGACCGCTGCACTTCCATGCCATCGCGAACGCCACAGGTATCCCGTTCTCCGAACTCCGACTGCTCAACCCTGAGCTTCGTCGTGATGCGACTCCGCCCGGCGACGATGCGTATCTGCTCAAAGTTCCAGTCGGAACAAAGGCCAAGGTGGAACAGCTCCTCGATCGCGTCCCCACCTATAAGTTCCCGCGGGAGGCAAAACCTCAATTTGCCTCGGCCGGCTCCCGCTGGTACAAAGTTCGCGTGGGGGACACCTTGGAGAAAGTCTCGCGCCGCTTTCGAATTCCGCTGAAGACCCTCAAAACCAGAAACAATCTCACAGGCCCGACGATCAGACCGGGCGACTTTCTCGTCATCGGCCGCTAACCACACCCGGCGCGCCTCTTGAACGGCATCGTGTGTGTCCCGGACGCACGGCTACGGCTTTTTTTCTGGAGAGGCAGGGGCTGCTGAGGATGATTGGGGAGAGGCATCCTTGGTTGGCTTCACGTCGAGCACTTTGGTTCTGATCGTCGCTTCGCTGGCGAAGGGTGAGGTGGGATAGGTCTTGATCAGTTCCTGATACCGGGCCAGCGCTCCTTCGGGACGCGACTGCGATTCTTCCAATCGTGCCAACTCAAACAGCGCCTGATCCTTGAGCAAGGCTCCCGGGCGCTCCACAATGTCGGCAAATGCCTTGGCCGCTTGGTCGCGATCTCCCTTTAAGAGATAACTATAGGCCAGGCGTTGCTGGACGAGTCCCGCAAGTGGAGACTGATTGCCGTACAGAAGCATAAAGCGTTGATACGTTTCGATCGCCGCCGGCAGATCGTTGGCCTGCGCCTGCGTATTGCCAAGATGATACATGGCCAGCGGCGCCGTTGAGGTACGAGGATACTGCTCGATAACCTCACGATACTTCGCCATGGCCTGCGTCAACAGTGTGTCGGAATTTTTGGGGTCGGCCGTTGCACGGGCCATCAGCAGGCGCGCGGCTTCTCGCTCCAGTTCATGGGCTTTCTGGGATGCCTGCCGATCCATCCAGAGTACGCCACCCACCGCCGCGACGGCGAGAAGCAGCACGGCGAAGCCGACCAGCAACGGACGCCGGTATTCCTGCAGGCGGTGGAGCTGATGCTCCAATCCGCTGAGCAGGTGCGCTTCGTCGACTTGCAGCGTCTTGGCGGGAATCTTGATGCGATAGCTCATCGGGACATCAGACAACGCAAGAACCCATTTCCTCGACCTATCCTCGCGCCTTATACTAAGGAAGTTACGAACTTGTCAATGCAATGATGGCCTGCAATGCCTGCCTGCAGCCATACACGGCCGTCCCGGAATCGTCATTCATGATGTTTGAAGACTACCTCGCGCAGTTGGCTTCGAAGCATCTGACAAGGAGGTTGCTGCCGCTCGAATCAGGCACGGGACCCATTGTGCGCATTGGAGGACGCGACGTCTTATTGTTCGCGTCGAATGATTACCTGGGACTTGCAGGTCATGCCGAGGTTATCGCTGCCGCCGTGAGGGCCGCTCAAACCTACGGAGCGGGATCGGGCGCGGCCCGATTAGTGTCCGGATCGCTGCCCCCGCATCAACATCTCGAGGAAGCCCTCGCGCAATTCAAGGGCACAGAATCCGCACTCACTCTGGGATCAGGCTATCTTGCGAACATCGGCGCCATCCCCGCTCTCATCAGCGCCGGCGGATTGATCCTTGCAGACCGCCTGTGTCATGCCAGCTTGATCGATGGCTGTCGTTTAAGCGGAGCCGACGTGCGAATTTACCGTCACAACGACATGGAGCACCTGGCCAGACTGCTTTCAAAAAGACGCGTCGGCCGCCGAACCATGATCGTGACGGACGGGGTCTTCAGCATGGACGGCGATCTTGCTCCTCTCGGTGACCTGGCCGCTCTCGCTGAGACTTATGAAGCCGACCTCTACGTGGACGATGCGCATGGTACGGGCGTCATGGGGGCACACGGACGCGGAACAGTAGAGCACTTTGGTCTTGAAAAGCGCATTCCCCTTCACATGGGAACGATGGGAAAAGCTTTGGGATCAAGCGGCGCGTTTATAGCGAGCAGTCACCTTGCGATCCAGTACCTCTTGCATCGCTGCCGGTCATTCATGTTTGCCACGGCGTCGCCGCCCGCGTCTGCGGCGGCCGCGCTCGCAGCCCTGCGCATCATCGAGCGAGAGCCTGAACGACGCCGGCGGCTGTGGGACAATCGCCAACGCCTGTTTGAAGGACTGCGGCAATTAGGCTTTACCATGGCGGCCACTGTCTCTCCGATCATCCCGATTTTGATCGGACGAGCGGATACGGCCCTCCGGTTTGCCGAACACCTGCTCGCCAACGATGTCTTCGCTCCCGCCGTTCGCCCCCCCACCGTTCCTGCCGACACCAGCCGAATTCGTATCACGGTGACGTCTGAACACACCCCGGCGCAGATTGATCAGGCGCTCGCCGCTTTCGAACGAACCGGACAGGGCACTGGAGTGCTCTGACCTCGTCGGAATCACGAGATTTAATTGCTTTCCCGTCAACTTGTGGCATCATCACGTCCTGTATTGACCGCCGCCCTTTGTAACGCAGATCGTCCCACTAAGGAGCTGTCTTCATGGATATCTCAAAGCTGTTGACCTTTTCAGCCAAAGAAGGAGCATCGGATTGTCACATTAGCGCCGGCGAACCGCCAATGATCCGCCTCCATGGAGACCTCAAAAAACTCGACCATCCCCCGTTGACCTCTGAAGAAACGCATGCGCTCGTGTACGACATGATGAGTGACGCCCAAAGAAAGAACTTCGAAGAAAAGAGGGAATGCGATTTCTCTTTTGAACTGGGCGACATTGCTCGATTCCGCGTAAACGTCTTCGTGCAAAACCGAGGACTCGGCGCCGTGTTCCGGAACATCCCCACGGAAATCATCCCGATGGAAAAGCTCGGCTTGCCCCCGATCGTCCGTCAGCTCTGTGATAAAGAAAAGGGACTCATTCTCGTTACCGGTCCGACGGGTTCCGGTAAGTCGACGACCCTCGCCTCGATGGTGGATTACCTCAACAATACGTTTGAGGGCCACATCATCACTATCGAGGACCCGATCGAGTTCGTTCATAAAACGAAGAAGTGTCTTGTAAACCAGCGCGAACTCGGCGTGCATACCCTGTCCTTCGCAAATGCGCTCAAGTCTGCGCTCCGTGAAGATCCCGACATCATCCTCGTGGGTGAAATGCGTGACCTGGAGACAATCCAGCTGGCCCTGACGGCCGCCGAAACGGGACACCTGGTCTTCGGCACGCTCCACACCTCTAGTGCGCCGAAAACAATCGACCGCATCATTGACGCATTTCCTCCCGCTCAGCAATCGCAGATCCGAACCCAGCTCTCTGAAGCCTTGGAAGCCGTTATCACCCAGACCTTGCTGAAAAAGAAAGCTGGTGGCCGCGTTGCAGCTCTCGAAGTCATGGTCGCCACCACTGCCGTTCGGAACTTGATCCGGGAAGGAAAACTTCACCAGATCCCGGGCATCATGCAGGCCAGTCAGAAAGACGGCATGCAGACGATGGATATGGCGTTGGTCGAGCTGGCCACGCGCGGCCTCGTGACCAAGGCAGAAGCTCAGTCGCGCAGCATGAGCCCGAACCTCTTCGGCGGCTCGACTCTAAGCGGAGCCGCATAAGACACCGCGTACGATATTAAGGGAGTGACGATGGATATTCGCACGCTGCTCAAGGTTATGGTGGATCAAGAAGCTTCCGACATGTATCTGACAGTGGATTCACCGCCGTCTTACCGTGTCCACGGTTCAACCCAGCCGGCCAACACACCGCCGTTCACCAATGAACAATTGGAAGCGTTGGCATTGGCACTGATGCGTGGCCAGCAACGCAGCGAATTCGAAGAAAAGATGGAGATGAATCTGGCTCTCTATTACAAGGAGTTGGGCCGGTTTCGGGTGAACATCTTCCGGCAACGTGGCAACGTCGGGCTGGTGTTCCGGCATATCAAAGCGGAAATTCAGACGATAGAGCAGCTCCGCCTGCCGCAGATCATGAAAGACATTGCCATGACGAAGCGCGGTCTCGTGCTCGTCGTCGGCGCCACGGGGTCGGGAAAATCAACGACTCTCGCCGCCATGATTGATCATCGGAACTCTGTGCATCCTGGCCACATTGTCACCGTCGAAGATCCGATCGAGTTCGTCCACAATCACAAAAAGTCGCTGATCACTCAGCGGGAAGTCGGCTTCGACACGCTGTCATTCCAAAACGCGCTCAAGAACACACTCCGCCAGGCGCCTGATGTGATCCTCATCGGTGAAATCCGGGATACGGAAACCATGGAGGCGGCCATCACGTTTGCCGAAACCGGCCATCTCTGTATCGGGACCTTGCACTCCAACAACGCCAATCAGGCAATCGAGCGCATCATGAACTTTTTTCCTGTTGAGCGTCATGCGCAGATCTATCTCCAACTCTCGCTCAATCTCCGCGCGATCGTGTCCCAGCGGCTGGTCCCATCCACAGACGGCAAACGCATCCCTGCGCTGGAAATCATGATGGATACGCCGCGCATCAAGGATTTGATCAAGAAAGCCGAGGTAGACACGCTCAAGGAAGCGATGGAACAAGGCATCGAGGAGGGCTGCCAAACATTCGACTATGTCTTATTGCAACTCTACAAGGAAAACAAGATCACCCTGGAGCAGGCGCTCATTAACGCCGACAGCGCCAATAACCTGCGCCTGAAGATCAAGCTCGAGGGCCTCAAAGGAGATGACGCCATCAATGCCCTCCTGGACAAAGGCCCTCATGCGACGGGTGAAAGTCCGTTCAAAATCCAAGGCGGGGCAGCGGGCAACGTCAGGCCGATTCGCAAACTGTAACCTATCCGGCCCGGAGCGGTCTCCTCGCTACTGCTTCTGGGTGTCTTCTACCGTCATTTGCTGTTCGAGATAGGCCGCTATCTTTTCGAGCGCCAGCGCGCTTAGCTTTGCGCCATACCAGTTGGGCATTGTGTCAGGCGGATAGCCAGGCACCACAAACACGCCAGGCTCCAAGACCGACTCGACCACATATTCGTGTACGGTCTTTGCTTTTCCTCCATACGCGGGATCCTGCAACCGTTGGGGCCCCAAAGTTCCGAGTAGTAGCGGCGGCCCGACCCGTCCCTCCGCTCCGGGAATACCTGGAATCCGATGACATACCGGGCAACCTGCACGGATAAACATCGCGGCGAGCGGCTCCTCGCCGGTGACCAGTGGAACCATCTCGGGTGCAAGCAGAGATACCGGCCGAGCCGTCTGCACGGCTGGATCGCGCGCAGAAAAGTACGCCCATATCAGACCGATAAGCAGAACGCCCATCACCAGGACATTGACCTTTCGATCAGACATGTGATGATGGACGACGAAATAGATAAGACCTGAGGTGACAAAGCTCTCGCATGAGTGCGAGCGACGGTGTAACGGAGCGGGTCACTGACCAGTGGCCGACATGGCACATCGAAAGCCGATCGTGCGGTCCTCGAACTCGGGCTCAGCCGAAATTCTCGCCGTCACACGTAGGGCCAGCGGTAAGTCCGCCCAAGAACCGCCACGCAGTACCCGTTTTTCACCTTGTGCCGGGCCGGCTGGATTCTTCTTTGGGCTGTTTTGATAGTAGTCCCGGTCATACCAATCCGATACCCACTCGGCGGCATTTCCGGCCATGTGATTCAATCCATATGGGCTCTTCCCTCCCTCTTTCAGGCCATGACGCACGCTCATGCCTTCGAGACCGCTCGTCACCGCCGCCAAGGTGACCGCTTCACTCACCCAGAGGCCGCGGTTGTAATTGGCGATGTCAACGAAGGGTTGCATCGATCCCCAGGGATACCGCCTGGCGTCGGTACCTCGTGCGGCTTTTTCCCACTCGGCCTCCGTCGGCAACCGCTTGCCGGCCCATTTACAATACGCATCTGCGTCTGCCCATTTCATGCCGATTGCCGGACGGTCTCCTACAGTTGTGGCGGCTTCGTCGTCCCAAGTCGGGGGCGAATCATGCTTTCCCGCGTCCAGAAATTTCCGGTACAGCGCCAAGGTCACTTCATACTGATCGATGTAGAATGCATCCAGTTCGACGATATGTTCTGGGCGCTCGTTCGGTAAGCCCTCGTTGCTACCCATCGCGAACGGACCTGCAGGGATCAGGATCATCGGCGCGCCGTCTTTTCCTTTGACCGTTCCGGCTAATGGCGCCTGCGCGTCTGTGGCAAAAAGAGACGGCTCGGCAGCAACGGTCAGCGCGCCCGCAACAAAAAGAGCGAGCGCCCTTAGGATCAAGCCAGAATTTCCCATTGTCCCCCCTGATGTCTCCGTCCCATGCAAAACGGCGGTAGGTAAGTTTACCGAGCTTAGAAGGCAAACTCAATGGAAACGGGACCATCGCCGACTCCGCCCGTCTCTCTCATGGGAGAGCCGAGATCGCTGCCGGGAGTGCCCAAGGGCAGGAATCACATATGCAAGAGGGATGATCAACGGGAGGAAAACCGAACTGAACGGATCAATTGCGGACAAGCTGAAGAGTGCTCTAGAAGTATCAGGCAATAGAAAAATGGGAAGAATCAGTAACCAGCTACGATACGAAAGAGCGAGCTAGAACCACGAACCCCTGGCCCAGCTTCAGTGGTACACCAGCCACACCGTAGGTCTCCCATGACCATTGTTGACTAATGAATCGCTGCGGAACGCCGATTGACCGATTCAATGATTTCATCACGCAGTTGTTCGACGGCCTCCTCCTTCGATATGACGGTGGTAGCCCCGGCCGCCGTCATGGCTTTTCGCGTGTCGTCATTGGCATAGACCGAAAGTCCTACCACGACAATATGTGGATACACCCTCTTAATGAGGGTGGTTGCCTTAATACCGTCCAGTCGAGGCATGTTGATGTCCATTACGACCACTGATGGTTTCAACAACTGCACGGACTCTAAGGCTTCTTCTCCATTGCAGGCTTCCCCGACAATTTCAAAATTTGGATAGGTGACGAGGATGCTCCGAAGTGTCTGACGTACACTCTCCACATCGTCGACGAGAAGCACTCTGATAACGTCTGATCGCGTAGATTTGCGATTATAACGACGCGACACCTGAGACATTGAACGCCCCCGTTTATTCGTTATTTCCTAAACGCCGGCCTGCGGTTGGAATCATTAGTGTTATCGGAAGTAGTCCAGCACGCCACCTAGGACAATACCTAGGAAAGTCAGCCGGTTAGCGAAAAGCTTTATGACTCCGGGACATGTCTGATGAGCCCTTCTAGTTTCCGTCTGCCTAACGAATCTAAGTACCTAATCAAAACTAGTCAGACAAAATCTGAGTCATATAGCGGCGGAACTTATCTTTCCCTTGTACGTCCTTGTACTGGGGATACCCCTAGTATAGCCTCTTACCTAGAAGATGTCCGGGGCAACATTATTGCTTGATGCCTCTGTAGTAGCCCACACCATTAGAGAGGGAGCTACGACCTCTTCATGAGCAACCATCGTTATAAAGGTCATACTATTGTTCTAATTCCCAGTATGGAAGGGCTGATGTGGGCCTGCCAATACGTCATCATGAAGGCCAATCAGACCGAGATAGCCGGTTTCCCCGATGGGAACACCTACGACGATCGAGAAAAAGCGGAACTCGCCGCTCTTGCAAAAGCAAAATCTTTAATTGACGAATCGGCCCTCAACAAAGATCCATTGGGGAGTGCAAGATAGAGAAGCCTTGTCCACGCAATGACAATCCTTCCACTTTGCCCACAGAAGCAACCGATCCGGGACGTGGACCGTGCAGACCATCCTAGTAGCATCCTCATTATCTCAGTGTCTTGCTCGCTCACTGACACAATCGATGCAAGGCGCTTCCCCAGTAGTGAGTTGCACGGGATGCGTATAGTGTGGAGGGGATACGCAGCCACACATATCTTACATAGAGTTGACTCGGGGGCGTACTCAGACATTTCTGGAGATCGATCGATTGCTTCGGTGGGCTCTGTGCTCTAGAAAAGACGGACTATGCTGTGAGGCTCCCTCGCGCCTCGCAATCGTGGTGAAAGTAATATGGCAATCGGACCAGACGTACTCGTGTTCATCTCGGCATCAAGAGCACTTCTTCAATCCATCAGACAGCAGCCGCTCAATGAGGAAGAACAGACTGAGTTAGCCTTCTGCCTTCAAGAGTTGCTCGTCCTTCTGCCCCAAGATTACCGGCGAAACGCAGCATAACCGCGAGTAGGGCTGGCACTGTCATGAACTTCAGTGCCATGTTCACCCTACGTCGAACGATACATTCTTCCATGAAGAATTTACCGGCAGCAGGGCTCGGTATGCGCACTACACTTCTGTCGCCGAAAGGTGAAAACCTCCGGCCCCCTGTGGCAAAGGAATCACTTAGACTCATCCTGCCTTCGATCACTCCATGTCGTGTCTATAGACACACCAGACACACCGTACTTCAGGCGCGCCTCTATACGAGTCTGCTGCTGAATACGGCTTGTTCTCTCCTCTCACGTTTGCAAAAAATGCGTTATAGATTGTCCCACCACTACACCTATGTTAGAACGCAATTGGCAAATTTTTCTCTGAAGTGCACATAACCTACGGAGGGCATGTATGTGGTATTTTCGGCGACGGGTGTGGTGGGTGCTTTTACTAATCGTCTTCTCAATGCCCCATACATTGGTTCAGGCAGAAATGTATGTCGCCGGACAGGTGGGTGTGACACTTCCTCAGAGTCTGAGCAACGTGGAGGTTAGCGACCCATCCATCGGCCTTCCGGCCGGAAGCACTTTCTCAAATCTCGATCTCCAAAATTCGGTGATGTATGGAGCAAAGCTGGGCTATTATTTTGAGTCGCTGAAGTGGTTGGGAGTGGAAACTGAGGTTTTCAATACCACTCCGCACGTCAAGCAACAACCGATTACCGTGACCGCACCGGGGTTCGGTTCGACAACGTTTACTCCCGCCGGTTCGTACTTACGCGTCCTGACCTGGGCCCCGATCAACCTTGTCGTACGGTATCAGATGGGAAAATTTGAGCCCTATGCAGGAGTCGGCATGGGCATCTTCTTTTCACGTCTAAAAGACGCCGGCACCAATGATTCCACTTCGAGCACCAGCATTGGACTTAACACACAAGTCGGTTTGCGCTATCGCGTCACCAACAATGTTGCACTATTTGGCGAGTGGAAATTTAATCACGCGCGTCTCAGCTTTGACGCCACACCGAATGCGTTCACGAACGCAGATGCAACCTATAATGCGCATCACCTGGTCTTCGGCGTAGGGTACCACTTCTAAGATCTTGGCATTCCTTTAAGCGTGGACTTCAGAGGCAGGATTACTTAACCGGCGTTAAACAAAGTCGGATCAAAGAGAAACCACTCCGTTCTCACTGAACGGTTCAGTGCAACGGAGTGAGACCTCTCCGTGTTTCAGGCTAACAGCGGCTGCAATCTATTGTTGCCTAGCACGCCGGTGCCAGGCGGCAAGCACACCAAAGCCTCCGGCAAACAATGCAAAGGTGCCAGGCACAGGTACGCTGCGTGTTTCAGTGTTTGTCGTCAGTGTCGTGTTTCCCTGCACTCCCGCAGTCGACGAGGTGGTGTTGGGGCTCAGAAAATCACTAATAGGGCCTTTCCATCCGTCCGCGTTCGCCAATGGGGCCACCCCTAACACACCGACCAGAGATAGAACCGCCACACTCGCCATTCTCATTTTGTCACCTCCTTAAATTTGAAAACACATTGCAGATATGGCCCTACGGTAAATTAAATAGATAAGATATGACAACTATTCTTCCGTAGTATGTTGGTTTTACGTACTGAAACTACATTTCCGGCGGTGTCGCCAACCTAATCAATCTATCGGAAATCAATAAACATCGAAGCGTGTCCCCGGCCTTCTGTGCTACCTGATAAACCTAAGAAGCCAGGCCATCCCCTAGTATGACTTTCTGGCGACCTATGCTGTAGTGAGGGGGAGCTGACCTTCCATGGAGGTGGGAGCATGAAGAATTGCGCAGTCCCGCTATGCACGTGCCAGATCCCCGAAGGAAAGGAATTCTGTAGTGACGAATGCCGCAATGGTTTGCCATCTGGTCTGTGCCATTGTCCGCACAAGGAATGCCGGGGGCATGTACAACCGAACCCATCGGAGCGCGGCCGGTAGCCCATCTCACCCTCCATGATCAAGATGAACTTCCGTTTATGAACTAAGGCTCTGTCAACCGACCTGATGGGAAGCGCTGCAGACAGAGCCTGGTCTCCTCCTTTCTAGCCGCCGTTCTAGCTGCTGGTTCCAAGCCTTCATTACACTCCATCGGTGACTACTACGTTCAGGCTTATGCCGAATCCAGCTTCAATTTGTTTGGGAACAACTCAAGAGGGCATTCTAAGGAGACAGTCGGCTTTGCAATACGAAGGATTCTGAGCTATTCATTTGTCGGAGCTTAGGGCCAATGACCTGCTAACCCAAATGAAACTAGTGAGGGGCTCCGACCAGGATCAGCGGATCTTTCTTGTATGAGGTATGCGACTTCAAACGACAGGTGGAAAGAACCGATGGGTCGGCTCATAAACCTCATTGCATGTTGTGCCATGGTCAGCGCCTGCTCACCTTCTGTCTTCCCTTACAAGGCGTTGGACGGTGTGAATCATGACTTTGACTTCTTAAGCTGGCAATTGCTTCAAGATCCAACTCCGCAGCAGAAGGTGCAATTGGGAGGACGTATCGTTCAGGCTGAAATGAAGGAAGATATGGTCACGATTACAGCAGCGCAGCTGTCGATACCCAACGATCCCACTCAAGAGCCTGAGGAGACCAAATCAAGCGGTGAATTCCTCATCGAATATAGCGCTGTCATTGATCCCGTCGTTCTTCGTTCGGGAAACAAGCTCATTGTTGTAGGCGAACCCGGCAGCCCAGGACAGATCGAGGTCGAAAAGAAAATTCGGGTCTTACCAAGGATAATCGCCTTGTGCATTCATTTTTGGAACACCGATGGCAAAGGGATTGCGTTGCGAGGATCTTCAAGTTCTGACACGAAGGTTGTAGCTGAACTGACCTATTGCAAGACCGCACTGTGAGTGCGGTCTCTGGAAAAGTATCACCACAATGGCCCTTCGCATGAATCCCCAACACAACAATTCACTGCACTCGTAGCCGACTTCCGCCTCGCAGGAGCATTCTCATGGTTACAACCTCTCTCTTCTCTCGGTAAGCGGCTTTTAAGGTCGCTTTAATCTTTACCTAATTTCACTGATTTATTTGTAAGCATTGGAGAGGCAACGAGCCGGCGAGCCTATTGGTCAGCGCTGGGAATGGTCGCATCGCTCCTTGCGAGCTTTAGACCGAACGGGAGTAGACGCTTTCAATGGACTACGATTGGACAGCTCGGAGGAATCATGTCTCAGCGGATTAAGACTAACTACAGCTACAAAGGATGGAATATCACCTTGGTCATGAACCTTGAAGGTTACATGTGGACCTGTCAGTACATAATCAGGAAGTCGGGCAGGACGGTGATGGATGGATTTCCAGGAAGTACTTACCTCTCGTCCGAAGAAGCGGAAGAGACGGCTTTAGGTACCGCCAAAACCCTGATCGACCAATGTCAGTTGGACAAGAATCCGCTAGGTATCTAAGTCAGGCGATGCGCCACTGCGAATTGAAGTTGGCTCCTCCCGTGACTCGCATTTGAAAAAGCTAGACAGTCACCCACAAGTATCATGTCTCAGACTAATGAACTTCTCTTCTCTTGTGTGTACTCAGAAGTTTCGCCATTTGTTCCGTGTAGAACTCAAGTAACCGGTGTTCTTCCTTGGAAAACGGTGGACTGTTGGGTACTGAAGCAACAGAGATGAGATATTCACAGGAGCGCACGTAGTTCTCTACGTCTTTGCGAGGGGCCTTCTGTGGTGGGCGGAGGGACATCGAGACATTCACTCGCTCAGAGCCGTTGACACCTGGAAATTACTCTAGGAGGTCACCGATAGTGTGTCAATAGGAATACAAATCTGTCGGTGCCTATCCGTCAGTTGTTTCTTACGCTATATTCGAAGTAGCGGGGGCTTCGCAAAGTGGCTATTGAGGAGGGCAGCGCTCTCACTTTGCATCGTGCTGTTGATTTCAGGAAATCAGTGGGAGTATGGTGGCATCAATGTGGCAAAGACTTTTGGAAGCGACGACCATCACGACCTTGGTAGTTCTCCTCAAGCGCTTGTTCACCCGGAGTAAATCCACATTACCCTACCGCCACCCAGTCTCTCGGTGGCCTACTCGTTCATATCGCAAACCATAGGGACGAGTGGAAGTACGGGGGAGTCCATGCCCGGCTACTCGATCCACCACTGATAACAGTCGCCCCGTAGAATCGCTTCGTTACAACAGTCGATCATCATAAGCATGCCAAGCTGAAACTGAAATGCATCGCCTCTCACAAAGCCACAGTCCAACATGTCCACCGCATGATGGAAAGCCATTTGTTCCATTACTACGGCAGGAGCGCCGTGGATACGCGTGAGAGCTATTTTCCATGCTCGCCGCCAATCATTTGCGTTCCATTCGACAGTGGCAGTGCGTACCCGTCTCCGACGCGCCATCTCCCCTCCGAGACTCAAAATTAACATACGCATCGGCAGAGCTTGTTAGTGGCTGCTCTAGGAGAGGTAAATTTGTGCGGTCGATCACGTAAAGATTCTTGCTATCCCAGGGATGGCGACTTGACGGTCAGAAAGTATCGGGATTCGGAATCAGATGCTGAGGTCCGTAGACGCGAGAACAGGCTTGCGGCTGGCACAAGCTCGTCTCGGGACCGAAGACAAGTCGTCGATGCGGTCCTTGGAGAGTAGGGAAACGGCTCCTGCCGTGAGGAGAGCATCCCTCGTATGAGGGTAGCTACAGAAAAACCTTACTTTTGCAGCGCAATTTTGGCGGGGTGATGGGATTGGCACAAAAACGCAACGAGTACTCGGCCAAACTCGGCTGCGAGGAGACAACAAGCCTGCTCCCGGACTCCAGCGAAGTGAAGTCTGTGGTCAGGGCCGAATTACCTGACGGATTTCAACCGTACCATGTTCCTACGTCCTGCCTTGTGACGTGCTGCTGATTTTACGATAGCCGAACAGCACGACAATCGCCCCGATCACCGCCATGATAAAGCCGACCGGATCGCCTTCGCCGTACCACCCAAGCATGCGACCGATGAAGCCGCCGATGAGCGCTCCGACGATACCCAAGAGGATCGTCACGATCATTCCTCCAGGATCGGGGCCTGGCATGAT
>Ga0209974_10000251_pt1 | contig 17436 bp, 17 predicted proteins | sample InoplaM3SPM_FD_187592 | JGI IMG/M metagenome (GOLD analysis project Ga0209974, IMG submission 187592) | Arabidopsis thaliana rhizosphere microbial communities from the Joint Genome Institute, USA, that affect carbon cycling - Inoculated... | ecosystem: Host-associated > Plants > Roots >...
CACACTCACCAACGGGGCCGTCACCTCATACGACTCTGTCTAGGCGAAGCATGCATTGCAAACCGAGGGATGCGACTCCTCGCTGAATTAACTGACGAATTACGAATCGGATTCGGAGGGACGACCATCGATGGCCGAGTTACTCTGGAACGTGTGTATTGCCTGGGTAATTGCGGAGTCGGACCGACCGTGATGGTGGACGATGTCATTTACGGCCGTGTGACGGGGGCGGCATTACGAACCCTCCTTCAACGCTGCCAAGGTGGCTCACAAGAGCCAGCAAGCTAAGTGGTCAGGGACGGACGGAAACCTATGACGACCAGAGTGTATCTTTCTAATGATACTTCGGCACGCGCGGCCGGTGCAGATCAGTTGGCTGAAGCCTGGAGTCTGGACTCTGAAATCCAGATTACGAGGACGTCGAGCCGTGGCGCGTTGTTTCTCGAACCGCTTGTGGAGCGGGACGGGACCAATGGCCGCCTTCTATGGCCTCTGGCCAAACCCGATGATTTGCCCCGTATCAAGGCTGGACTGGGAGGGATCGAGATTTCTAAGGTCCCGTTCCTCGCACGACAACAGCGAGCCGTCTTTGCCCATTTCGGCATGGCGGAACCCTTATCACTGGCGAATTACCAAGCGACTAATGGCTGGCGTGGAATTGAACGAGCGGCGGGGTTATCGCCCGATGGCATCATCGCCGAAATGAAGGTGTCGGAGCTGCGCGGCCGAGGCGGTGCTGCGTTTCCTGTCTGGGAAAAGTGGGACATCGCCCGTCGCACTCATGCAGAGTGCAAATATGTTGTGGCCAATGCAGATGAAGGGGATGCAGGCACCTACTGTGATCGCATGATCATGGAAGGCGAGCCCTTCCGGCTCATCGCAGGAATGCTGATTTGTGCGAAGGCCATTGGGGCTGATCGAGGATACATCTATTGCCGATGGGAATATCCCGCCGCCGCGGCCACCATGCAAGCGGCCATCGATGCATGTGAACGGGGAGGGCTGTTGACCGTCGATGGCAAGAAATTTCAGCTGGAGGTATTCCGGGGAGCCGGCTCCTATGTTTGCGGAGAAGAAACCGCCTTGCTTTCGTCCCTCGAAGGGGGACGCGGAATGGTCAAGGTCAGACCTCCGTATCCTGCCGTCGCGGGCCTCTATGGCAAACCGACTATTGTCAGCAATGTGCTGACGTTTGCCACCGTCACTGAAATCTTTTCGCGCGGAGCTGCCTGGCATGCCTCGTTGGGGACAGCGCGATCCAAGGGCACCGTGTCCCTTCAACTGAGCGGCAGAATCAAACAGCCCGGCCTGGTAGAAATTCCATTCGGCGCCTCGCTCGGAGAGGTGATCGAACAGTTTGGCGGCGGCATGGCGGACGGTGCACAATTCAAGGCCGTGCAAGTCGGGGGACCACTCGGCAGTCTCTTCCCAGCCTCACAACTTCACATCAAACTGTGCTTCGCCGAATTTCATGAAGCCGGTGCCGTCCTTGGCCACGGCGGCATTGTCGTATTCGACCATGAGACCGACATGGTGGAGCTGGCGCGTCATTACATGACGTTCACCGCAGACGAGTCGTGCGGGAAGTGTGCGCCATGCCGCATCGGATCGATGCGAGGCCGCGAACTGTTGGAGCGCATCCACAATGGACAGGGAACTGCTGCCGATCTGGCTTTGCTTGCCGATCTAGGCGACACGATGAAAGCCACCAGCCTGTGTGCGCACGGCGCCCGCGGCCCATACCCCGTCTTGACCGCCATCGAACATTTCGGAGATGAGTTTCAGAAAAAACTTCAAGCAAGGAGCGGTCACATCTAGGGGGTACTCGCGACGGTGACCGTCGAAGCTATAGGCATGCAGATCACGATCAACGATCGAACGGTTCAGGCCGAGTCAGGCGACACTATTTTTATGGCGGCCGCAAGGGGCGGTATCCGCATTCCCAGCTTGTGCGCCTCCGCACATCTCTCGCCATATGGATCCTGCCGTCTCTGCCTGGGCGAGATTGTCGGGTTGGCCGGCCTTCATGCCACCTGCTCGATGCCGGTGCGCGACGGCATGGTTGTCCGGACGGAGTCTGGGACGTTGGCGCGGCACCGCAGGAACCTGCTCGAGCTGTATCTTTCAGAGAGTCTCGACCCGGCATCCACCCAAGAGCTCCAGATACTTGCGCAGGCTTATGGTGTCACGAGCGTGCGTTATCCCGCCGGAGCGACACGCGCGCCGATACGCGACGAATCAAGTCCTTTTTTTACTTTCGATAACGCCCGATGCATTTCGTGCGCGCGCTGTGTACGAGCTTGCGATGAGATCCAGCCGGCATTTGCTCTATCAATGGTGGGCGCGGGTTTTGCCATGCGCCCTGCCTGGGGTCGCGGCGGTGTCTCCGGCAGCAGCGACATCGCTTCGTCTACCTGCGTCTCGTGCGGCGCCTGCGTGAAAGAATGTCCGACGGGGGCGCTGACTGAGAAGACCGTGTACAGGCAAGGGGCGCCCACCACATCGGTGCGGACCACTTGTGCCTATTGCGGTGTCGGCTGCGCCTTCAACGCCGGTGTGCGGGACGGGAACGTGGTGCAGATGGTGCCTGCCGATGACGGTCCCTCGAATCTCGGTCACGCTTGCTTGAAAGGACGGTTCGGCTGGACGTATGTCAACGCACCGGACCGTCTAAGAACCCCACTACTGCGGAGCGACGGAGCATGGAAGCCGATATCGTGGGGGGAAGCACTGGATCGCATTGCAGAAGAGTTGACGCGGATCACCACACAATATGGTCCGGACGCCCTGGCGACTATCTCGTCCAGCCGCGGCACGAATGAAGAGAATTATCTTTTTGGCAAATTTATGCGATGTGTCATCGGGACGAATCATATCGATAACTGCGCGCGGGTCTGCCACAGTGCAACCGTCAGCGGCATGATGGAAACGTTGGGAGCGTCTGCGGCCACCAACTCAATTAAGGATCTCGACCTGGCTAAGTTGATTCTGGTTGTCGGAGCCAATCCCACGGAATCGCATCCGGTCCTCGGTGCGCGCATCATTCAGGCCCATAGAAGGGGAACTCCCTTGATCGTGATTGATCCACGGCGCACCGAATTGGCTCGCCTGGCTGATCTGCATCTGCAATTGGAGCCGGGGACCAATGTCGCCTTATTGAACGGGATGGGGCATGTGATCGTCGAAGAAGGACTGATCGACCGAACCTTCACCAGCGAAAGAACGCAAGGATTGGAGGAATGGGTCAAAGCCGTCGCTGATTATCCTCCCGAGAAGACCGAACGGATCACGGGTGTGCCTGCTCGTCTTATCTGCGAAGCCGGCCGCCGATTCGCCTCCAGCGGCGCATCGCTCTCAATCCATGGACTGGGTATGACCGAGCATCGTTGGGGCAGCCATGGCGTCATGTCGCTGGTGAATCTTGCATTGGCCACGGGAAATATTGGGAAACCTGGCACCGGCATTAATCCGCTCCGAGGCCAAAATAATGTGCAAGGCGCCTCCGATGTCGGGTGCCTGCCTACCTACTTTGCCGGATACCAGCCGTTGGATGACCCGGGACTGGCGTTGCTGCACCGGCGGATCACGGGCCGTCCATTGCCCGCCAAGCGTGGGATGAAAACGCCGGACATGTGGGATGCGGCGATCGCCGGGCGACTCAAGGGTCTCTGGATCATCGGCTATGACGTCGCGCAGACAGATCCGAACTTGAAAAAAGTTCATCAGGCGCTTCGCAACGTCGAGTTTCTCGTCGTCCAAGACCTCTTTATGAGCGAGACGGCTAAATTGGCCACGCTCGTCCTTCCCGCCGCATCCTTTCTGGAGAAGGACGGCACGTTTACAAATCTCGAACGGCGCATACAGCGGATTCGTAAGGCCGTTAATCCTCCTGACGGAATTCTTCCAGAGTGGCAGGTCGTCTGCGAGGTGTCGGCACGGATGGGTTATCCGATGACCTACACTCATCCATCTCAGATCATGGACGAGATCGCCGAGCTCACCCCGATGCTGGCAGGCGTGTCTTACGACCGGCTGGATCATCATGCCGGACTACAGTGGCCGGTGTTATCGCCGACCCATGGCGGAACGGAACTGATGCATGAGAACGCATTTCCACTGGGCAGAGCTCACTTTGTGGCAGTGGACTATCTCCCACCGGGCGAAACGGCAAGCGAACACTATCCGTTCATCCTGACGACCGGTCGCATTCTTCACCATTACAACTGCGGAGCCCAAACTCGCCGGACGGCCCTTCTGAACGTCGTCGACGCAGATGTGTTGGAAATGCATCCGATCGATATGGAGCGTTTGGAGCTGCATGATGGGGCAATCGTGCGATTGCTGAGCGCCCGGGGCGAAGCGATCCTTCCGGCGGTGAAAAGCGCACGAGTACTGCCTGGTCATCTTTTCACGAGTTTTCACTTCCCTGACTCAACCGTCAACGATCTGCTCTCGTCCAGCGCAGACGAAAGCTCGAAATGTCCCGAGTACAAGGTGTCCGCGGTTCGGGTGGAGCCCGTTGATCGCGATGCGGCGGACAGCGATGACCTCCCACGGAATCGACACCGATTGATTGTGTGAACGCGCGGAAGTGGCGACTGCTGTAGCCAAGACCATCTCACCGCTGTCGGCCGGCATTAATCCTAAGACTGATGTGGTCTGTTGTGCGCCGAAACGCTGGTTTGCCGGTCCGTTTTGGATGACGCGGAATCGCGCATTCCAGAGCGGCCTGATAAAGCCGGAAGTCTTCTCGCGGATGCAGTCCGAGGTCGGCTGGGCCGCGACGCGATTTATTTGGATTACCGTACTGGCAAAATCATGCGGCGAGCAGAGTCGCCGAACGGTAGGTTGCGTACAGCCAAAACGGGACAGGTCCCTCGCCGTAACACTGCTTCGGTGACACTTCCCGCCAGGAGATGCGAAAGTCCTCGGCGGCCATGGGTGCCCATAATGATGAGATCGCTGGCTGATGTCTTGAGGTACTCGAGGATGGTATCGGAGGGCATGCCTCCCCGAATACATGTCTTGGTGGCGACTCCTGCTTTCGATAGGTTCGCCGACAGATCCTCTAAAGCCTGGGCGACCCGCTTTCGCTTCTTTTCTCGCTCATCGGCATGCTCGAAGGCGAAATCAATCCCATAATAGACGGGTTCTAAGACGTGCAGTAATTCGACAGACGCCTGTGATTGCACCGCGACGACCGCAGCATATTCCACTGCATCCAACGAGCAATCGGACAAGTCAGTCGGGACAAGAATGCGTTTGAGGCTGATGCTCTCTTCTGTTGACCGATCGTCCTTCGGCGCAGGAATCGCCAGTACAGGGCACGGTGCGGAGCGTATCACACGTTCTGCGGTGCTTCCCAGCAACACATGAGCCAATCCTGACTTTCCCCTTGTGCCTACGACGAGCAGATCGGCTTCTTGGGATTGAGCCGCGGCAATCACTCTTTCACTTGGAATACCCCTCGCTATATGAGTGGTCGTCACGATCCCCCGCCTGCGTGTCCTCTCCTTGAATTCCGCCAGTCTATTGGAGGCGTCATGCATGCGATCGGTCAGGTACTGCTTATTGACGGCATAATCTGGATCCATGCCGGGCGGGAACTCGAGGACAGTCATCACGGTGAGGGGAATCCGCCATGTGGCGGCCAAGACGCAGGCATACTCCTCCGCTCGGCGGGCCCAATCTGAGAAATCAGTGGCCAGGAGCAGATGCGTGATGGATGTCGGTTTCACAATACGATGTCTTTTCTTCGCCTTTGGCTGGGAGGCGGAACCGTGAGTACCGCGCATCCCGCCGTCCGTACGACCTTGTCGGCGGTGGCTCCAAAAAATATCTTTTCCATATTGTCTGACCGGCCACCATAACTGCCGAGAACGATCAAGTCGACTTGCTCTGCACGGGCAAACTTTGCGATCTCAACAAACGGGGTGCCTTCCACCACGATGCGCTTGATCGGCTGATCATGTGGTTGTGACTTGAGGAGCTGTCTCGCTTTCAGCCGAGCATGATGCCGGAGCCGCTTTCGCTGTTCTGTCGCATCCGACGGGACGGCCAACAATCCAAGACGATTAAAGGCGTCTACCGTGTTCACGTCAATGACATGCATCATCGTAACCTCCGCGCCGAGAGCATCCGCAAGCTGCAAACCGACACGAAAAGCCTCTAACGAACATGTCGAAAAATCAACCGGAATAAGAATCTCTTTGAAGAGCGGACCCGCCATACATCAAAAGCAGACAGCAAGGACAATGCCCATGGCTGCCCCGCAGTCACAGCTCAAAATGCTTCGTTTTTGGCCAGGACAAGAGCAACGCCTTACTCCGAGTGGAGCCGTGCTACAGCTCAGCCATTTTGCCTGTAGCAGAACGGGGCATTTTCTTTGGTGGAGATGTGCGATGCCCGCTTTATCAATCAAGTGGAGGGCGGGCCCCGTGGCACTGCTATTGCTCACGGGCAAAAGAATAGAGAAGACATAAGAGGGTGTAATGACGAAAAAGAAGTGGCTGGTGCTGGGGGCAATCGTTATCAGTCTCCTGGTCGTGCTCTATCTTGTGTTGTTGTGTCCATCCGAGTGTCATTGATCCCGCACAGATGGGCAGGGACCTCAGAATGAGACGAGAATCATTGATGAAGATATGGCTGGTACCGGAGGTCGCCAAAGTTCTCCTCTCGTGATGCTGATCGTGGGTTCGACTTAGAGGAGGCATGAACTGGACCGCTTCCTATTGGGAAGCGTCTAGGTTTTGATAGGTAAAGGCGAGTTGATGGCAACGGCTACTGATCTTATGACCACGGCGGTGCCTACCGCGTCGGAGCGGCACGCGGTGTCCGAGACGTTGTCGGCACTTCGCTCACGATCATGGGACGAAGTTGGGCATATCTATCTTGTGGACGGCCTGCATCGGCTTGTAGGCCAGGTGCCGATCGAACGCGTTCTTGTTGCCGACGAGACCAAGGCGCTTTCGACACTTCGGGGAGCCCCGCCAATCGAAGTGCAGCCGGATGAGGACGCCGAGACGGTGGCGCTGAGAGCCGTTGTCCGCCATGACGCGGACGTCGCCGTCGTGGACCGGCACCAACATTTCCTGGGGGTCATCCCCATCGGGCGGCTCCTGGCGCTGTTGCATGAGGAGCACGTGGATAACTTTCTTCGGCTCGGAGGGGTGAGCGAACGTCATCCTCATCCACTGGACGATCAGAATGCGTTGAAGGCCTTTCGCGCCAGAATTCCGTGGTTAGCCATCGGGCTCATTGGCGGGTTTTTGGCGGGTGGAATAGCGGCGCTATTCGAGGTGGCGCTCAAAAAGGAAATTACGCTCGCCTTTTTCCTCCCCCTCGTGGTCTACATGGCCGATGCCGTAGGGACTCAGACGGAAACCGTCCTCGTGCGGGCGCTGGCCTATGGCAAAATTTCGATCGTCGATCAACTTCTTCGTGAAAGCAGGGTCGGCTCCATGATCGGAGGAGCCATTGGGTTATTGGCCGGATTGGCTCTGTGGATCGTGGAGGGAAGACCCGCAGTCGCGCTCGTCGTGGCGTTAACGCTCGCCGTGACGGCTCTCGCTGCTACGGTGGTCGCAAGTCTCCTTCCCCTCGGACTCGACCGTCTTGGAGTCGATCCGGCGCTTGCGAGCGGGCCCGTCGCCACCGTGATCCAAGATATGTTGAGTGTCGCGATCTATCTTGGCATCGCGACGGCGGTTCTTGGCTGATCAAGGCACCCGGGGTCAGGAGAGGTCCTATGCCCATGTATGACTATAAATGCTTAGACTGCGGAAAAGAATCGTTGGTGGTTCTGACATTGAAGGAGCATGAAGCGGGCATCGCGACATGTCCGGCGTGTAACAGTAAGAACATGAAGCAGCTGTATACCTCTTTCATCGCCCATACCACCAAAAAGAGCAGACACGACCACCCATGCATCTCTTTGCACGCCTAAGTGTTCTGACGATCGCCTCTCTCGCATGGCCGGCCGTGCTCCCGGCTCAGGAGTATCCTCCCGACCTTGCGCGCGGCAAGGCGGTGTACGAACGCCATTGTCTGAGTTGTCATGGCACCAACGGGGCAGGCGACGGACCGGCGGCGGCCTCATTGAAAGTCGCGCCGGCCAACCTCCAACGGTTCAGATCCTTCCTAAAATCTGACGAGGAACTGTTGAGGACGATCGAGCACGGCGTCGTGTTCAGCCCGATGCATTCATGGCGTGGCCAACTCACGGATGAGGAACTGTCTGACGTCTTGGCTTACGTTCGCTTCCTGTCTCAGCAGACTCGGTGATTGCCTTCGCACGCATCTGTCGACCACAAAGGTCGTTCTTGATGGTTTCATGAGGCCGTTACGAAAAGGAAGGTCATATGATACGCGCGCATTGGGTTCTGGGTTCGGCAGTAGTCAGACTTGGTGTCACCGTTATTCTCGTCTGCGCAGGTGTGTCGGAGACCTGGGCGGCGGACATGCCGAATGCATCCGGTTGCACCAGTCCCCATAAAAAAAAGGCGGTTGCTGCGAACAGGCTGCGCGCGATCGTGCAATCGCATGCGCGCTGGCTGGAACAGTGGTATGAGGCGGGTCAACGTGCGGACCTCTGCCAATCGGATCTTCGTCAAGCCGCGCTCAATGGCGCCAATTTGGAGCGCGCGAACCTGGAAGGTGCTGTGTTACGGCAGGCCAATCTTTATCAGAGCGTGCTGACTCAGGCCAGCCTCGCCGGCGCGGATCTGACAAGCGCGGGTCTGGAGGACAGCAACCTGTCAGGGGCCGACGTCCGCAAGGCTCATCTGTCGCACGCCAATCTCTTTCGAGCCATAGGAGATGAGGCGGCGCTATTCGACGCGATATTGATTGGCGCGAAACTGCACGAGTCCAGCTTCGAACGGGCTCATTTTGAGGGTGCAGACCTGACATCGGCCGATTTCAGCAATGCGAACCTCGTCGAGGCTTTCTTCTACGGCGCCAATCTCCGTAATGCCATTCTGTCGGGAGCCGATCTCCTCCAAGCCGACCTCCGCCGGGCGGATATGACGAGGGCCATCTTCAACAAGACCAATATGCAGGGCATCCTTCTCGATCATGCACAACTGTCGGGCGCTCGTTTGATCGAAGCTGATTTAGAAGGCGCATTTCTCGATGAAACCGACTTGACGAAAGCCAGCCTGCGCGATGCTCTGCTCCGAGGCGCTGACCTCCGGTTCGCAAATCTTCGCGCGACAGATCTGCAACGTGCCGATCTTGAGGGAGTAAATTTTGAAGGGGCCCGTCTGGTCAAAGCCAATTTGCAGTCGGCGAATCTGAAAAGAGCGATTTTCTTCCATGCGGTGTTCGATGAGGCTGACTTGCGCGATGCCAGACTTCAGCAGGCGGTTCTGATCGGTGCGAGAGGCAGCGGCGCCGTGTTTATCCAAGCAGACCTGAGCGACGTGTACGCCCCACAAGTGGCGTTGCAAAAGGCGATCTTCAGCGAGGCGAAGCTTGAATCGGCTAATTTGGTGGCCGCAGACTTAAGACAATCCAATTTGAGCAGTACGAACCTTGCTCATGCCAATCTGCAGGAAGCCAACCTCCAAGAGACTTCATGCCCAGGGGCCGATTTTACTGGTGCGCAAATGAATGGTACCGATCTCCGATTCGCCGACTTGCGCGGCGCGAAGCTGGCAGGGGCCATCGGTTTGACACAGGAGCAACTTGATACAGCCTGTTTGAATGAGCAAACGACAGTGCCTCCTGGCCTGAACCGGCCGTCGCCTTGCACCGCACGCAATGAGAGGCGTCGTCGCTAAAAAGCAGTCGCAAGTTCTCCTTCCTGGTCACGCCTTGTCTTCACAGCAATCTGGCATCAAGCCCGGCATCACTCTGAAACAGTCTGGTCTCCTTGGCTTGAATCAAGGACGATGTACGACCGCCCGTGGAGCGTATGACTACCAATAGTCGTCATGGTGCGTCAGGAATCGGCCGGAATAGCCGTCTCGCGAATAATAAAGCTGGTTCGTTCGGCACGTTGCATCGACCAGTGCATTCATGTCTTCGGTGACAATCCAACGAACGCATTTACACGGCTTCCGTACTAAGCAGTAACAGCTCACCCTTCATGTTTGGATGGATCGAACAGCGAAACGTGTGCCGTCCGGGTCGTTCCATATTGAACCGAATCGTCGCATCTCTCTTGGCGTCCAGCATGACCCCCCCAAGCCCTCGCCCGTAGACAATGACTCCGTCTTTCTCAACCTTGGCTTGAAGACCCTCAAACATGGTGGAACCAAAATCATGACGCTCGCCATCTTTGTTGACGATTTTGATCATGGTTGGAAGCCCTAATCGGAGAACTTCTTGTTTAGTGATGAAACTAAAGTCCTTGATGACGACTTCGACGACCTGCTCGGATTGAGACTCAACGGGTAGGGCTGTTGAGAGGGCGAAGATACATAGAAGCAGAAGCACAGATGTGGCCGAAAGTGTACGTATCGACATGAAAGCCTCCTTCTCGTTATTGGTGCTTACGTTTCGGGCTGTTGCCGGCAGTGACTTCCGGCTTGATTCGCTTTAGAGGATAGATAAGAAGTGCGACAGCTCATGTCCAGGGGAAAAGTCATTGAGACATTTCACCGAGTTTTCGCACGTTGTCTAGCCATGTTGTTCGCTGGTCCGGCCGCAAGCCTTCAACATTTCCGATGAGTGTCGCCTTCACAGGAGTAATACCACAGAACTCGAGGATATTGCGTTTGAGACTCTTGAGGCTATGGGCGAAGAAGAACCAGCGATACAGGAAGGCTGGCATGCCCATAGTGACAATGACGCGCGCTGTCTTCCCAGCAAAGAGTTTTCTGGGCATCTTGCCGTTCGGTTGATATTCAAACGCCACTCCAGGCCGGAAAACCTGCTCGAAGAATCCCTTTAAAAGCGCCGGCATAGAACCGAGCCAGAGTGGGTAAATGATCACCAGATGATTGGCCCACTTGATTGCCTCCACTGCCTGTTCGAGTCCAACCGGTAATGCGCCCTTCTCGAAGTCTTGCTTCGTTCGGAGGAGAGGAAAATCCAGCTCCCCAACATCTACCTTGCGCACGTCATAACAGCCGTCCCTAGCGCCATTGGCATACTCGTCCGCCAATGCATGGCCAAAATGACGGGAGTCGGAATCCGGATGCCCCTGAATGATGGTAATGCGCTTCGTCATCAAGGCATAAAATGGAGTAGAGTCGTCCAAGACATGGTGTAAGCAGAACCGAGCAAGAGCAATGCCATCTGGTGGCTTGGGTTGCAAAGCTTGCTGGCGAGGGGGTGACACATCCGGCAGGGCACTGGCACGCGCTCTGTCGCCTTCCGCCACAGTTTTGTGAGGCCCAGTGTAGCAGGACCCCCCATTGAATCGGTGCTCATTCGCAGGTGATCAAGGGCACTGCGCACTCCAGGCAGGCGTTCTCGCTGATATTGCCAGCAACCTGACATGCGTAATGATGGCATCGGCTTTGCTGAGCTGATGTCTCTTCTTGATTTGGAGAATCAAGACAGGATATCGGAAGTAACGTGGAATCTGATCTCGCGAAAGGGCGTATGAGCTTTAGGAACAGCGAGGAAGACAGGACGGCAAGGAATTCTGCGATCGGCTCAATGCTGAAAGAGTAAGTGAGGGAACAGAGTAATGGGCAAGTTAGTCCATGATCAGGTAAGAACATTCGCTCCCTCCAAGCCACCTACTCTTGAAGCAATGCTTGAGAGGCTGGAGTCTCTCTCGTTACAGTCAGAATTTGCTTCACAACGGGAGCTTGCACTCACGCGAGCGTTGAAGCCCTATAGCGAACAGCGTGAAGGATCACTTCTCACTCCCCTTACCGAAGAAATAGAACTTGCAGAACTCATTCTTTACTGTGATTTCTATCCAGAAGACGGACAACTGACGCTGATTGAACAGCTGCGGGATGTGATCACAGAACATATACCTCAAGAGGAGCGAGTGTGGCTCGACCCTTTGAAGCACTCCTATCTCGATCTCCTGGAGGTAGTGCGTACGCCGAAGGTGGACGAGACCCTGGTGCTTCGCTCGCTCGGAGATCAAACGACATTCCATTTGCCCGGCGGAGATTTCGCTCAGGATTTCACAAACGGGCAAGTGTTGCTGACGCGCGTCGTCCGTGATCCAAGCGATGGCGATTCCGGTAAGGCAGTGTGGGCCGGTGGAGGCATGGTTTTATCGCCCTCCGATGCCAAGCTTCTCATCGAACAGACGCGGGAATGGGAGCGCAGCCTCGAGATGTCCACTGGCGAACTCGTACTCGGGGAATGGCAGGAGTACATAAAGCGCTTTGGCCATGTCCTGCTCTGGGCGTTTGCTTCCTTGCGCGTATCGGCCTTACGCGATGCTCTCGCTCATATTCAATACCGTACTCCCGACGGAGCGCCCTACCTGTATGCCATAGCAGTGTATGATCACCACGACTATCCACTGTTTGCTCAAGGTCTTTCTGGAGTTGAGGGCGTGGAACCGGAAACGTCAGCTACGCCGATACGGAAAGACACTTCAGACTCAAATATTAAGAGTCTCAGATCGTGGGTTATACGTCACGCAGACGCGCACACGACGGCTATCGCGACGAGGTTCACACTCACTTCTTCGCAACTTTTCCTGGAATGCGATAGTCCGGAGCGATTGAATCAAATGAAGCATCTGTTGGCGATGACGTTCGGGTTTGCATTACATTTCCGGCAGGAAACTGTCACGCCGCCGACGAGTGGCTTCCGTATGGACCAACTCGTGGCTGAACAGCCAGTGACCGTAGTGGTGACGCAGGAAGAGGAACTGGCCTTGCTCAGGGCTTTTCTTGAAAAAGCATACCTTGAATGGTCAGATCAAGGGCATGCGATGTTGGGTGGGAAAACGCCTCGCCACGCTTCAGCATCGATGACGATGCGGCAAAGTGTCGTAGGCTTGATTGATGAGATGGAACGCAACGATCTTGGCCTACGACGAGTGGGCCGGCGAGCCTACGACTATAATGTACTGCGCGGGCATGTAGGATTAGAGGAGGTGTGACTGCACAGATAAGTTCCACGGATGCCCTCGACCGTCTCACGTCAGCGATTGTCGGTATGCGACCCTACGTGTCATGCATGGCCCTTCGTCAAGTGCTCCCTTCGGCAACCGGTACTGCTCAGAGCGGGAAGACAAATAGCAAGGTGTTGTTGCCGTGCCCTCCCCTAGACACTCTGAAGCGTTAACATGCCTGCAGACCAATGCATGCCCAGAGAGGCTTTGACGGTCTGGAACCACTGGATTTGCCCACCTCATTTTGATATTAGTGGCTCGCGTGCTGGAGATATCTATGCTCAACGTCGCCCGCAATGTGCTGGTAGTCGACGATGATCTCGAGATGCGGGCGTTGCTTCGGGACGTGCTGGAAGGACATGGCTATACCGTGACTCTCGCCTCCAATGGACAGGAAGCTCTCGCGAGTCTCCGAGACAGAGAGTATCCGGTCGTGCTTACGGATTTACGGATGAAGGGCATGCAAGGGATTGAGCTTCTCACCCAGATCAAACAGTCGTGGGCCGATACCAACGTAATTCTGATGACCGCCTTCGGAAGCGTGGAAACTGCTATCCAAGCCATGAAGCAAGGCGCCTATGATTATTTGATGAAGCCGGTGAAGAATGACGATCTCCTGAGAGCCACCGAGCGCGGCTTCCGTGAAGCCCTGCTGAGAAGCGAGATCAACCGCCTCCGACGTGAAGTAGGTAAGGAATTCAGCTTTAATCAAATTCTTGGAAAGAGCAAGCCGATGCGGGAGGTGTTCGAGTTGATCCGCCGAGTGGCGAACAGTCCGACCAATATACTGATTACGGGAGAGAGCGGGACAGGTAAGGAACTTGTGGCGAAGGCGATTCACTACAACAGCGATCGTAAGGACGCCCCCTTTGTCCCCATCAACTGTGCCGCCATTCCCGACCAGCTCTTAGAAAGCGAGCTGTTTGGCCACATGCGCGGATCGTTTACCGATGCCAAGGGAGACAAGCACGGTTTATTCGAGGAGGCGCACAAGGGCACGCTGTTTCTGGACGAAATCAGTGAATTGCCAATCACGTTGCAGGCCAAACTGTTGCGTGCCATTCAGGAGAAGGAAATCCGGCGGATTGGCGCCACCAAGCCGATCTCGGTGGATGTGCGGATCATCGCAGCGACGAATCTCCATCTGGCTGAAGAAGTCAAAGCGAAACGATTCCGTGAAGATCTGTACTATCGACTGAATGTCATCGAGGTCAAACTGCCGCCGCTCCGAGACCGCCGCGAGGACATTCCGCTATTGGTCGACGGCTTTCTTAAAAAATGCGGTGAGGCGCGGGGAAAAGAAGTGAAAGGCGTCACGGAATCCGCCTTGGCCATGCTGATGGACTATATGTGGCCTGGAAACGTTCGAGAGTTGGAGAATGTCGTCGAGCGAGCGGTGACGCTCAGCCGAAGAGACAAGATCATGCCCGACGATCTGCCGCCTAGCGTGCAGGGCGCACTGGGAGACCGACGGGTGTTGGAAGAAGCTGCGGAAAAAACATTGCCGCTGCATAAGATCGAAAAGGAATACATCAAAAAGATTCTTGAAAAGACCGGAGGGAACAAGTACCAGGCCGCCCAGGTCCTTGGCATCGACCGCAAAACTCTGTATAGAAAGCTCGCCGAAATCGAAGGCACGCTACAGCCCGAAGGATGACAACGTTCTGGCCGAGTCGGCCGGGATCGAGCCCATGCAAGTTCCCATTGAGGTCGCGCCCCGCCGTGCGCGCTGGATGCTCATTCTTCTGACCATCGGTATCTTTGTTGTCGATCTACTGACTCCCGTCGGAATAGCTGTCTCGGTCCTCTACATTATTCCCCTTCTTCTGACGTTCCTTTCCAAACGGCAGCGCGATCCGTTGTATTTCTGCCTCGTTGCGACCGTGTTGCTTTGGGCCGACTTGGCGTGGAAACCGGAGGGACTGCTTTTCCAATACAGCGTGACCAACCGTGCATTAGGGATGTTCGTGCTTTGGCTTGTAGCATCCGGCCTGGTCAAACTTAAGCGGATGCAACTCGATCTGCTGAATGCCGAGGACACGAAGACAAAAGCCGTGCAGGACCTTTTATCAGAACGTATCGAGCGATCGCACGCCGAGGGGTTGATGGAGGCGGCACAAGAAGCGAGGGCTCATGCGGAGACCGCCGTGATGGGTGCGGTCGCTGGCCGACAACGGGCCGAAGAGCAATCCATGCTCAGCAAGCTCCGGCTCCAAGGCATTATCGATTCTGCGATGGACGCGATCATCACGGTCAATCATGATCAGAAGGTCGTCGTGTTCAATGACGCGGCCGAGCGCATGTTTCAATGTTCGTCGGATGACGCCATCGGTCAACCACTAAGTAAATTTATTCCGGCCCGTTTCCGGGAGGCTCATCATCATGACGTCCAAGCATTTGGGCAGTCCGGAGTGACGAGCCGAAGAATGGGGCAACTGGGCACGGTCATGGGTCTGCGGGCGGACGGCGACGAGTTTCCCCTCGAAGCCGCCATTTCGCACATCACCGTTCAAGGGAATCAGCTCTTCACGGCGATTCTGCGTGACGTGTCTGAACGCACACGATTGGAGGAACAGCTTCGCCGGACCGAGCGCGTCGCTGAGCTGGGTACGCTGGCGTCCGGCATGGCACATGAGATTGGCACGCCGATGAACGTCATCCTCGGCCGCGCCGAATACCTTTTGGATCGGGTCAGCGACGAGCCGGTCAAGAAAGGGCTGCAAACAATCGTGGCTCAGGTCGAGCGAATCACGAGAGTTATGAATCAACTCCTGACATTTGCCCGAAGGAAACCACCTCAGCCTGTCCCCGTGGCCATGCAAGAGGTGGTCGAGAACAGCCTCGACATGTTTCGTGATCGACTCTCCAATCATGGCGTACAAGTCGTTACCCAGATGGATCCGGATTGTCCAAGGGTCGTCGCGGACAGCGATCAAATGAACCAAGTGTTGATCAATCTCATTATGAACTCCCTCCATGCCATGCCAGAGGGTGGCACCCTTCGGTTGGAACTCGGTTGTGAGAGGGACATGGTGAAACTGACCGTCTCCGATACCGGACACGGTATCCGGAAAGAGGTCATCAACAATATCTTTGACCCGTTCTTTACCACCAAAGAGTTCGGGAAAGGCACCGGCCTGGGATTGACGGTGGTGAAAGGAATTGTTGAAGAGCATCGGGGTTCGATCGCAGTTGAAAGTGAGGAGGGAAAAGGCACCACATTTACCATTCATCTGCCCATCAGCGACTGACGGCGATGAACGCGCTGATCTGCGTTCTGCCACGCCGGAACAGCGCCCACCGTACTGGTCGTCGCCGCCCACTCACCCGTATGGAATCCACGTGTCCTCGAGGACCGAAAGACCTCTGTGAGCGTCCCCTTTACTGCCTCAGTAGGAGGCCCAGCCCACCGCCACGCTGCGGTCGGCGGCGCAATCCCGGTAGCAGGGCAGTGCATGTGATAAGAGTCCGTCCTATTGATCCAACACGAACGTGACCTTCAGATCGACGCGATACATCGTGATCTTGTTGTTTTCGATGACGACCTGCTGTTCCTTGACCCAGGCGCCTTTGATGTTGTGAATGGTTTTTGAGGCGCGCATGATCCCACTCTGAATGGCATCCTCAAAGCTTTTGGACGACTCGCAACTGATCTCGATGATTTTGGCGACTGACATGGGCAACCCTCCTCATATGGATGAATTTTGAGACCCTGGAGAACCACCATGATGATCTCCGTTTTATGTCCGGCGAAGCGGACTTCTTTGCCACTTTCCTTACGCAAGGGCAGTGCCATTCCGCAATCTCTGGGTATCCTTCCCGATGGTACCCGCCCACTGTCGCGATTCACCACGCTGCTATTGACAGCGCCGTGGCAAATAGCCACGGAATATCATGTTTTCATTCGGGAAGTTCAGTAAATTTGCAAGGCATGCCTCCTGCTGGTGTTAGGGGCGGTATTTCATGTGTGATGTGCATATGGTTCACAGATGTCTAGGAGCATTGCCTTGTGGCCATTAATCCATTGAAGGGGCCAACCGTTAAATCGATTGGCCGTCAGACAGGGTTCCTAGTGGTGGCCTTCGTTGCCTGCGCGATGGGCTGTGGGAACACCCAGCAAGACAGTTCGTCGGCCATGCCGATGACCGCCAGCGGGCCGGCCGGGCTCTTGCGTCTCAGCCAAGAAGAGCTTACCCGGACTACGATTGAGATCCTGCCGGTCGCACGCGGCCAGTTTCAGCTCGTCCGTGAGTTTCCTGCAACGATCCAACCGAACGAAAACGAACTCGCGGAAGTCACGACATTAATTCGTGGCCGTGTCACGAAAGTGCACGTGGATGTCGGAGCTGATGTGAAAAAAGGCGAGCTCCTGGCGCTTCTTCACAGCACCGAAC
>Ga0209974_10000254_pt1 | contig 17341 bp, 20 predicted proteins | sample InoplaM3SPM_FD_187592 | JGI IMG/M metagenome (GOLD analysis project Ga0209974, IMG submission 187592) | Arabidopsis thaliana rhizosphere microbial communities from the Joint Genome Institute, USA, that affect carbon cycling - Inoculated... | ecosystem: Host-associated > Plants > Roots >...
CCGCCTCCGGATCCCCTCCGCCCGCATGGACTGGGTCGTCTTCGCGGGAGCCGACGACGCGACTCTCGAGAAGGGCCCGGGTCACGTTCCCGGGACCGCGATGCCGGGTGTCGACGGCGCCTACGAAAACTGCGTGATCACGGCGCACCGCGACTCGCATTTCCGGAATCTCGGCTGGCTGCGCCCCGGTCATGCGATCGAGCTCGAGACCCCATCGGGCGGTGTCCGCCGGTATCGCGTGGTCTCGCGGGAGATCGTCACGCCGAAGACCGTCCGCGTTCTCGCCCCGACGAAGAAGCCGCGGCTGACGCTCATCACGTGCTATCCGTTCACGTACGTCGGTCCCGCGCCCAAGCGCCTGATCGTCGTGGCGGAGCCGCTCGACGCGGCCTCGCGCGCCCGCGATTCGGCGTCCAAGGCCCGCTGAGCCGCCGTCGCTGGCACTCCTTTTGAAGTCCCGGTCCCCCGGGGGGAGGAGACCCTCGGAAAGGACCTTTCATGTTCGTCCGGTCGACGGCTGCAATCGTTCTCGCCTCGCTGCTCGCGGCGGCGGCTCTCTCCGCCGAACCGGCGGGAAAGAAATCGCGCCGGAAGGCTCCCGCGCGGACCCCCGCTCTCTCGTTCGAGGCCGCCAACGACCCGGCGACGGCGCCGCCGCTCCGCCGCGGTTCCTCGGGGAGCGCCGTCCTGCGGGCGCAGGTGCTGCTCGACCGCGCGCGCTTCTCGCCCGGCGAGATCGACGGAAGCTACGGGAGCAATGTCTGGAAAACCGTCGCGGGCTTCCAGAAGGTCCGCGGGCTGCCGGCGACGGGGAACGTCGACGAAGCGACCTGGAAGGAGCTCAACTCCGGCGCGGAGACGCCGGCCCTCGCCCGCTACACGATTCGGCCCGAGGACGTCGCGGGACCGTTTCACGAGATCCCCGAAGACATGATGGCGAAGGCGAGTCTTCCCGCCCTGTCCTATTCGAGCCCGCTCGAGCTCCTCGCCGAGAAGTTCCACGCGAGCCCGAAGCTCCTGACGAAGTTGAACCCGGGCAAATCGTTCGACAAGGCGGGGGAAGAGATCCTCGTTCCGAACGTCCACGCGTCGCCCCCCGGTCAGAAGGCGGCGAAGGTCGTCGTGGACAAGACGGCCTCGACGGTGACGGCCGTCGACGGCGAGGGAAAGCCGATCGCGCAATACCCTGCGACGATGGGAAGCGAGCACGATCCGCTGCCCATCGGCGAGTGGAAGGTCAACGGGGTCTCGAAGAACCCGCCTTTTCACTACAATCCGGACCTGTTCTGGGATGCGGACGCGCAGGATGAGAAGGCGACCATCAAACCGGGGCCGAACAATCCGGTCGGCGTCGTGTGGATCGACCTCTCCAAGCCCCATTACGGGATCCACGGAACTCCCGAGCCGTCCACCATCGGAAAGACGCAGTCGCACGGTTGCATCCGTCTGACGAACTGGGACGCGGCGGAGCTCGCGGAGATGGTGGCGCCGGGGATCCCCGCCATCCTGAAGGAGTAGGCGCCCGCGCGCGGGGCGCGGCCCTGTTCGTCGCCGGGTTCCTGCTCGGCGCGCTCGGCCTCTACTACGCGCTCTGGAGGACCGGAGGGCTCGTGCCCGGTCACTTCGCCTCGCGCACGACCGCGGACCTGACGGGCGCCATCCGGGCCGCCACGCCCGCGCCCATCGCGACGATCCCGTTTCCTTCCATGACGCCCACTCCGTTCACGCCCGCGGGAGCGCTTTTCGAGACGCCGGGAGCCACGCCGACCCCTCCGGTCGCGGGCGAGGCGACCCCACCGGCCACGTCGCTCGCGTCGGCGTTCAGCACGCTCGAAGGACGGACGCTCGCGATGCCCGTCGTGGGTGCGAAGACGCTCGATCTGCGCGACAACTTCGAGGAATCGCGCGGCTCCCGCAAGCACGAAGCGATCGACATACTCGCGGCGCGCGGGACTCCGGTGATCGCGGTCGACGACGGAAAGGTCGCGAAGATCTTCACGAGCAAACAGGGAGGGCTGACCGTCTACCAGTTCGACGCCGACGAAACCCACACCTACTACTACGCGCACCTGGACCGTTACGCCGACGGCCTGAAGGAGGGCCAGTTCGTCCGCCGGGGCGATCCGATCGGATACGTCGGGACGACGGGCAACGCGCCGCCGAACACCCCCCACCTCCACTTCGCGATCTTCGAGCTCGGCCCCGAGAAACGGTGGTGGGAGGGGAAGCCGCTCAACCCGTATCCGTTCCTGATGAAGGTAAAGTAGAGCCGCTCCTCGCCAATGAACGACCGCAAGTACCGGCACCGCGGGTACCAGGACTCCTCCGACGAGGTCCGACCGCGCGGACCCCGCCCGGACTCGCCCGGACGCACCGAGGGCGCGCCCCGCGGCCGGGGCGCCGACCAGGACAAGGCCGTGGTGTTCGCGTGCAAGTCCTGCGGCGAGAAGCGCCGCGATCCCGAGGAGATCCGGTTCGACTCGACGTGCGGCAAGTGCGGCGCGGCCCTTCATGCGTGCGCCCAGTGCGCTCACTTCGACACGTCCGCGCGGTTCGAGTGCACCCGGCCGATCCCGGAACGCATCCCCTCGAAGAAGGCTCCCAACACGTGCCCGCTCTACTCCCCCGCCCGCTCCTTCGACCTGACCGGTACGCGCGCTTCCGGGACACCCGACGACGCCCGGGCCGCGTTCGATCGGCTCTTCCGCAAGTGACCGCTCGGTTCGCGTAGGCGAAATCCGAGCGGTCATCCCGAGCGAAGCGAGGGATCTCTCCCCGGAGCGCGACGGCGCCCGGTCATCCCGAGCAAGCGAGGGATCTCCCGCCCGGGCCGGAACGCTTCCTGCATAGACAGGGTGTCCACTGAGAAAGGAGCCCGTCTATGAAAGCCAGTGATGTCATGACGCCGAACCCGACTGCGCGCCGTCCCGAGGACGACCTGAAGTCGGTGCTCGAGGTGATGAAACGGGAGAACGTCGGGATCGTCCCGATCACCGAGGGCAACGGTGAGCAGAGAGTCGTCGGCGTCGTCACGGATCGCGACATCGCCCTCTACCTGGGCGAGGGCGATCGCCGCCCCTCGGAGGTTCGCGCGTCGGAGACGATGACGACAGACATCGTGTCGGTCGGACCCGACGCCGACATCCACGAGGTGAGCCGCAAGATGCAGAACGCGCAGGTGCGCCGCGTGCTCGTCACCGAGGGCAAGCGGCTGCTCGGCGTGATCGCGACCGCGGATCTCGCGCGCGTCTCGGCGAGCTCCGACCGCGACAAGGTCGGCGAAGAGGTCGAGAAGGTGATGGAGAAGGTGTCGGAGGACACCGGGAGAAGGCCCAGGGCGTAGCCGCGCGATCCCTCGACCACCGAGGGTTGCACCCTCTCCCCTCCGGGGAGAGGGTGCCGGGGGTGAGGGGTCCTGGCTACGCGGAGATGTCCTTCGCTTCCCGCGCCGCCCGTCTCAAAACCGCCCGCAGCATCGGCTGGGTGAGACGCCCGGTGAACGTGTTCTGCTGGCTCGGGTGGTAGGAGGCGTAGAGCACCGCGTCCCCGATGAGATATCGCGCTCCGTGCGCGAACCGCGGCTTCGGGCGGGGCCGCGGCGCGCCCGTTTCCGCCAGCGCGAGCAGGCACGACTCGAACGCGAGGCCCCCGAGCGCGACGAGCACCCGCGGGCGGGCGATGAGCGACGTCTCTTCGATCAGGTACTCGCGGCAGTTCTCGAACTCCCCCGGCAGCGGCCGGTTGTCGGGGGGCGCGCACTTGACGGCTGCCGTCAGCAGCGCGCCGTGGAGCGCGAGCCCGTCACCCGCGCGAACCGACTCGGGCCGGTTGGAGAGGCCGACCGCGTGGATCGCGCGGAAGAGGAAGTTGCCCGACTCGTCGCCGGTGAAGATGCGCCCCGTGCGGTTGCCGCCGTGGGCCGCCGGCGCGAGACCCACGATCAGGAGCTGCGCGTCCGGATTTCCGAAGGCGGGCAACGGCCGCTGCCAGTAGGTCTCCCCCTGGAAGCGGCGGGGGGCGCGGCGCGCCGCCTCATCGCGCCAGGCAACGAGTCGTGGACACCGCCGGCAGGTGACGACGCGGTCCTCGAGGCGGCGGAAGGCGGTCCGCCGGGCGGTCAGCGCCGTGAGTACTTGCCGGTGAGCCGGCCCTCGGCGAGAACGTGCCCGCGGATCGCCGCGCGGACCTCCTTCTTCGCGGCTCCTCCACGGAGGCGGAGCATCCGGTCGAGGGCGTAGAGCGCGAACACGTAGCGGTGCGTTCCCCCCGGCGGACACGGACCGCCGTAGCCGATCCTCCGGAAGTCGTTTCTCCCCTGGCGGCCGCCGCCGGCAACGTCGTCGGTCGAAGGGACTCCCTCGGGAAGCCCCGTGGAGGTCGGCGGCAGGTCGTAGACGGTCCAGTGCACCCAGTCGCCCGCCGGCGCATCGGGGTCCTCGCAGATGAGCGCGAAGCTCTTCGTCGCCTCCGGCGCCGCGCTCCACTCGAGGGCGGGAGAGACGTCGGCCCCGTCGCAGGTGTGCTGCGGCGGGATACGACCACCTTCGGCGAATGCAGGGCTGGTGAGCTTCATGGGAGAGATCCCTCGCTACGCTCGGGATGACCGCTGCGCGGTCACTTCTTGGTCGAGCCCGCCGCCGGGAGGGCCGGCGGCACACCCATGTCCCTCCAGCGCTTCTTCTTCTCTTCCCAGTCGGCGAGAGCCCGCTTGCGGTTCGCCGCGGCCGCGGCCGCGCGGGCGTCGTCGTCGTCGACCGGAGTCGTCGGCTTTGGCTGTTCGGTTTCTTCCTTCGATTCCGACATCGCGCGAATTCTACGCGACGGACGGTCACTGGATGATGATCGCTCCCGCCATCCCGCGATGCTGCTCGGGGTCTCCGCCGCAGCTCTCCTGCGTGCAGCTGAAGGGGTGCGTTCCCCGCTGGAAGGGCTGCGGGGTGAAGGCCGGCATGACGACGTCGTGCCCCGGCGAGATGTCGTCGGTGCCGGGAAGGCCGAGCTCCGAGATGCCGGCGAAGCCGTGACGGGGATTGGTCGTCCCCGGCAGGTCGACGTTGTGGAACACGAGCACGTACGTCGTCCCGACGGTCAGGGTCAGCGGCGGCGAGTTTGGCCCGCCGGGAGAGAAATCCCAGGCTCGCACGTTGATCGTGACGGTCTGGGGCGCCGGCGCGCGCTCGTCCTCGACGCCGATGACGAAGATGGGATCGGTCGTGGCGTTGTCGATGACCGCCGCGTAGCTGAAGACCGCCAGCGACGGGTCGCTCGTTTCCACGACCGCGTGGGCGTTCGTCGTCGTCAGACCGGGATGGCCCGCGGCGTCGAATATCCGGTTGATCTGCGTTCCCGACCGCGCAGGAAGGTTCACCGTCTGCACGCCGAGCTGCGCCGTCCCGTCGAAGAGACGCACGGTCACGAAGACCGCCGCGTCGTTGCCGTTGTACATGCCGACGTTCGTCCGGAAGGCTCCGTTCGCGAGCGAAGTCAGGACGGCGACGGAGTGCGCGCCCGAGGCCTTCAGACCCGGGACGGACATCCCGACGGTCGCGAACGGCGCCGTCGAGTACAAGCGGCTCGTCACCCGGAGCGATGTCCCGCCGCTCGTGAGCTCGACCGCCCCCGCCGAGGAGGGCGCGTTGAACGCGGTCAGGACCATGTCGTCGAAAGCCCGCGACTCGCGGGGCGCGACCGTGAAGGTCGCCTGCGGAGCGGAGGCGGGACACGCCCCCAGGAAACACCGATAGACCGCGGTGACCGACGCCGCCGCCGTGTACGACGTGTTGAAAACCCGCACGTCCGAGAAGAAGGGGGACGCTGCGGACCCGGCGGGAAAGGACGCGACCGCCGGAATCGTGAGGGTATCGGCGGAGAGAGCGCCGGCGAGCGCGGACAGCAGTACACCGAGAAGGGGCGCGCGACGCATGGTCATCGTTGGACGACCCGCCGGCGGCCGTCGTTTACCGATTCTACGCGCGGCGGGCTAGGCTAGGGGACGACCTGGATCGAGCCTTCGAAGCCGTGCCCGGCTCCGCACTCGATGTCGCACGGGAAAGTGTAAGTCCCGACCTGGCCCGCGGTCGGCCGCACGATCTGAACGATCTCCGTGGGGCCGAGCGCCGTCTGTTCCATGCCGAGCTGCGGGATGCCCGGGAAGCCGTGCGTCACGTCCAGGCTTCGCATGTGGACTTCGTAGGTCTGGCCGGCCTGCATGACGAAGCTCGTCCCGCCGCCGTTGAAGCTCCAGCGGAACGTCTGGGCCGTGAGGTTGACGGTGATGGCGGAGGCCGGTGGGGTCGGCGTCGGGGTGGGGGTCGGTGCGGTCGCTGGAGGCGTCGCCGTCGCGACCGGCCCGCTCGGGCCCCGCTCGTCCTCGGCGCCGGTCACGAAGATCGGATCGGTCGTCGCGTTGTCGATCACGGCGGCGTACGTGAAGAGCGGCGCTCCGTCGCTCTCGACCACGACATAAGCGTTCGTCGTCGTCACGCCGGCCTGGCCGACGACATCGAAGATGCGGTTGAGCTGCGTTCCCGACCGCGGCGCGAGCGGAATGGTCTGGACGCCGAGCAGAGCCGTTCCGTTGAAGAGCCTGATCGTCGCCACGGCGCCCACGTCGTTGCCGTTGTAGAGCCCGATGTTCGTGCGGAACGCGCCGTTGGCGACCGACGTCAGCACCGAGGTCGCGTGCGCTTCCGACCCTCGAAGCCCCGGAATGAACATCCCGACCGTTGGAATCGGCGCGGTCGAGTAAAGGCGGCTCGTGACGCGAACGTCGGTCCCGGAGCTCGTGAACTCCACCGCCCCGCCGGTCGACGGCGCGTTGAACGTCGCCAGCACCATGTCGTCGAAAGCCCGCGACTCCCGCGGGGCGAGCACGAACGCCGCCTGCGGCGCCGCGGAGGGGCAGGCGCCGAGGAAGCAGCGATAAACCGCGGTCACCGACGCGGGCGACGTGTAGGACGTGTTGAACACGCGCACGTCCGAGAAGAAGGGACTCGCCGCCGACCCGACCGGAAGAGAGGTCACCGCCGGAAGCGTGACCGTCTCGGCCGGAAGGACGGCCGCGAACGCCGCGAGGGCGCAGAGCGAGATCGAGAGAGCGATTCTCTTCATGGGAGTACCCGTGATCGCCCTAGTTGACGCGAAGGGTTCCGCGCATCAGCGTCGGGTGGGTCGTGCACCAGAACTCGTAGGTCTGGCCGCGCGTGGAGATCGGCGCTGTGAACGTGACTCGATAGGTCGTGGGGGCACGGTTTCCGCCGCCGTACCCGTCGTCTTCAACACCCGCGGAGATGTTGTTCGAGCCGGCGACGCCGAGCTGTGAGATGCCGGAGAACCCGTGGGTGCCCGAGGCAGACTCGAAAAAGAGCGTCGTCTCCGCGCCGGCCGTCACCTGGATCGGCGCCGACGTGCCCGGGGTGTAGCTGTAGTTCGTAAGCGAAACGTTGATCGTCTGGGCGGAGGGTCCGGGGCCGGACGGTGCCCGCTCGTCCTCGGCGCCGGTCACGAAGATCGGGTCGGTCGTCGCGTTGTCGATCACGGCGGCGTAGCTGAATACTTCCCCGTTGGGATCGCTGGTCTCCACGACGGCGTGCGCGTTCGTCGTGACGAGAGCCGGCTGTCCGACGACGTCGAAGATCCGGTTGATTTGCGTGCCGGAATGAGGACCGAGGTTGACGACGTGGGAGCCGAGCTGGTTGGCGCCGTTGAACAGCCGGATCGTCACGGAGACCCCGGAATCCTCCCGGTTGTACACGCCGATGTTCGTGCGGAAGGCGCCGTTCGCGAGAGACGTCAGGACCGAAACGGAGTGCGCCTCCGAGTTTCTCAATCCGGGGACGAACATGCCGACCGTCGGCATCGGGGCCGTCGAATAGAGGCGGCTCGACACGCGGATGTCTCCGCCGGAGCTCGTCAGCTCGACCGCGCCCGCCGACGACGGGGCGTTGAACGTCGCGAGCACCATGTCGTCGAAGGCGCGGGATTCCCGCGGGGCGAGCGTGAACGTCACCTGCGGAGCGGACGCCGGACACGCTGCCAGGAAACACCGATAGACGGCCGTGACCGTGGACGGCACCGTGTAGGACGTGTTGAAGACGCGCACGTCCGAGAAGAAGGGCGACGCCGCCGATCCGACGGGAAGAGACGTCACCGCCGGAATGGTCCAGTCGTCGGCCGCGAGAAAAGGCGGCGGCGCAAGGAGGAGCGCGAGCGCCGCCGCCGGGAAGAGTCGCCGAAACGCGCGGAGCGAGGTTTTTCTTTGAGTAGCCATCGGCGCGAGTCTACGGGCGCGTCGCGCCCTAAAGCCCGGCCTTAACCCCCCTCTAAGTCCGCCGGCTCCGTGGTCCGTATTATTCTGGGCCGCCGTGACTTCGCCGTCTTCCGAGCTCGAGAACTTGAAGCGCGGCGCCGTCGATCTCATCGAGGAGGAGGAGCTCGGCCGGCGCATCCGCGAGAAACGACTCACCGTCAAGGTCGGTTTCGACCCGTCCGCGCCCGACATTCACCTCGGCCACACCGTCGTGATCCGCAAGATGAAGCACTTTCAGGACGCGGGCCACCGCGTCGTCTTCGTCGTGGGTGACTTCACCGGCATGATCGGCGACCCGTCCGGGCGCAAGTCGACGCGCCCGCAGTTGACGCGCGCCGAGATCGAGGCGAACGCCGCCACCTACGCGAAGCAGGCGTTCCGCATCCTCGATCCCGAGAAGACGTCGATCGAATTCAACAGCAGCTGGCTCTCGCCGCTCGGAGCGGAGGGCTTCGTGCGGCTCGCCGGGAAGATCACCGTCGCGCGGATCCTCGAGCGCGACGACTTCCAGAAGCGCTGGGCGGCGAGACACCCGATCGCGCTGCACGAGCTGCTGTATCCGCTGGCGCAGGGCTACGACTCGGTGGCGTTGAAGGCGGACGTCGAGCTCGGCGGGACGGACCAGCTCTTCAACCTGCTCCTCGGGCGCGACCTGATGCGGGAGGAGGGGCTCGAGCCCCAGATCGTCCTGACGATGCCGCTGCTCGTCGGCACGGACGGCGTCGAGAAGATGTCGAAGTCGCTCGGAAACGCGATCGGGATCGAGGAGCCGCCCTCCGAGATCTACGGGAAGCTCATGTCGCTGCCGGACCGGGTCATGTGGAACTACTTCGAGCTCCTGACCGACCTGCCGAAAGAGGAGATCGTCGCGCTTCGCCGATCCGTCGAAGAGGGGCGCGCCAATCCCCGCGACGTCAAGGCCGACCTCGCGCGCCGGATCACCGCCGAGTTTCACGGCGCGGAAGCGGCCGCGCGGGCCGAGGAGGACTTCCGGCGCGCTTTCTCGAAGGGAGAGCTTCCCGAGGAGATCGAGACGCGGGAGGCCGCGGCGGCGACCGACGGGACGGCCGCGCGAGCTCTCGTGGCGGTCGGGCTCGCGAGCTCGATGCGGGAGGCGCGCCGCAAGATCGCGGAGGGGGCGCTGCGCGTTTACGGCTCTCAGGGCGAGCCACGAGAAGTTCGCGATCCGGAGGAGCGCCTCAGCTCTTCCGAGCCGACGGTACTGCGGCTCGGACGGCGGTTCGTCCGCGTCAGCTGGACTTAGGCCGGGTCCAGCCGTTCATGCCGTCGGACTGCGCTCCCGATCTCAGAAACAGTACGAGCGCGACGAGCAGGAACGCCAGGATTCCCTGCAGCGACACGAACGCCGCGAGCTTGACGACCGCGAAGCCCGGGTGCACGAAGCGCACGAGCCACCCCGCCCCCTCGTCGAGCGCGGCCGACAGAAACGCTCCCACGATGAGCAGCACGCGCGTCCGCTTCGAGTACGGCGCGAAGATGAGAAGGTGCGTCAGGAGCAGCATGACGAGCGCCATCATCGGAAGGTGGGCGTGCGTGACCTCGAGCATCGAGCCGGCCGTCCGGGGCGCGCGGTAGTCCGCCTCGGAACCCAGGTAGTAGGCCGCGATCGACGCCGGGGTGAGGCCGAGCCGCGACACGAACAGCGCGAAGTTGGTCACCCAGAAGAGCGCCAGCAACCCGATGGCGAGACCCAGGGTCAGGCGCATCAGCGGATGGCCCTGAAATCCGCCGCGCTCCATGTACTTCACGGCTTTTCCTTCCCGGCGAGGGCCCGTCCGGCGACGATCGCGTGGACCGCGAGCACCCGGCGGACGGCGTCCGCGATCGTGCGCGTCGTCAGGGTCGCGCCGGTAACGTGCGCGAGTCTGCGCCCGATGACGAGCTCGTCATCGAGCCGGCGGCCCAGGAAGAGCTTCAGCCAGTTGCGGCGTGGCAGGTAATCCTCCGGCTCGCCGAACGCGATCACCTCGACGCCCTTGAGCGTCCCGTCCGGCCGCACGGTCACCAGCAGCGTCTGGGGCATCGTGCGGACGATGTGCGTCTCGAAGTAACCCGTTCCGACGGGCCCCTTCGGATCCTGCGCGATGTACGCGATCACGAGCCCCGATTCGATTTTCGATCGGGCGTCGCGGCTCGCCTTCTCCCGTTCGGCTTCCGTCAGGAAGAACGTCTTTCGCTCGACGGTCGCCGGCGGCGGAAACGCGCGGGCGAGCGCCTGCTCCCGCGACGAGTAAATCGGAACGGCGAGAGCGCTCGCGGCCGCGAGGAGGAGGACCGCGGTTGCGGCGGAGCGCTTCAGAACAGCCATCCCAGCGCCACGTTCCACTGGTTCACTCCCGTGCGCGCCTCGTTTCGGAAGTCCTGGTAGTCGAGCTTCACGACGACCTGCGGGATCGGACGATAGTTGAGACCCACGGTCCATACGCGAAGGTCGTTTGCGCGGTTCGCGTCGAAACCGGAGGGGACCTCGTCCTGCGTGTTCAGCTGTTCCCAGCGCCCGAACGGAACGAGCGAGGCCGTTCCGCGGCCATAGAGGACGTCCCAGCCCGCTTCCACGTAATGCCCGAGGAAACGCTCCCCGACCGACGAGGCGCCGGAAAGACCGTTCAGCCGGTTGATCTCGGCGGCGTCGTCGATCGATCCGCGCGTGAGAAGCCCGCGAACCTGGAGCGCGCGCCACCGCCACTCCGCGTGTGCGTCGAAGATCGAAACGGTTGCGTCGAAAGCTTCGCCGTCCACGGTCCTGGCCTGGTCGGAGTTTCCGGTGTACCCCGACGCGCCGACCAGAAGCCCCGGCACGCCGACGAAGTCGACGCGCGCCGTCAGCCCGAAATCCTCGGCTCGCGCACGCGAGCCCTTCTGCCGGCCGCCGCGGATCGGTGAGGAGGCGGAAAAGCCGGCGGCGTCGAGCCCGTTGACGACGTAAGCGCGGTACGCGATCGGACCGACTTCTCCGAAGACGCCGGCCCCCAGCTCACGCCAGGTCGTGGGCAGGATCCGGTTCTCGACCTCCGGCCGCCGGGCTCCGAGGAAGATCGGCGGCTCGTGCAGCTCGTTGACGAACCCCACCGGCAGCAGCAGAAGCCCCGCCCGCACGCCGATCTCGCTCCGGGCGAGGTAATCGATGTACGCGAACTCCATCGAGACTTCCCCCTTCGCCTCGGAGCCGCTTCCGGTCGTGCCGTGCTCGTATTCGATCTCGGAGTTGAAGAGAAACCGGTCGCTGAACTTGTAACCGAAGTAGAAGACTCCGCGCAGCAGATCGATCTCGTCCGTGCGCCCGGACGGGGCCCCGTCGTCCCGATCCTCGTCGAAGTTCTGGTAGAGAACCTCGCCGTATCCGCCGATGGAAACGCCGCGCGTGAGACCGTAGACCTTCGCCGCGGCGGGGCCGAATCCGAACTGTCCGCGAGCTCCGCTCGGCGCGGCCTTCTCGGGCGCAGCCGTCTTCAGGTTCTCGATTTCGCGAGTCAGGACTTCGATCTGGGCGCGCAGCTCCTCGATCTGGAGACGCAGGGTTTCGTCGGCGCCCGTGGAAAGCCGATCGAGGCGTTGCTGGAGCTCCTCGACTCTCTTTTCGAGCTCGCGCACCCGGTCCGGCTGCTGCGCGAAGAGCGCCGGCGAGAACGCGAAAAGAAAGAGGAGAAACATGGTCCGAATTCGTTTCAAGCGAGACCTCCTGGTCAGGACGGATTTGCGGTGAATTGCGGGAAACAGTCGCTCGGGACGAGGTCGAAGCCTCCGGCCGGACGGGGAATGGCGAAGAGGGCGGCGACGCTGTTCCGGTCGGCGAGCTCCAGGCCGGCCTCCGGCCCCAGCACGAAGAGCGCGGTCGAGAGAGCGTCGGCGCGCAGGCCGTTGTCCGCGACGACGGTGACGGACCCCGTGAAAAGCGCCGCCTTCCCGGTCCGCGGATCCACAATGTGGCCGGGCTTCTCCGAAACACCCGACGTCGAGACCGAGGCATCCTCCACGCGGAACGCGCACAGCTCGCGCCGCGAGCCGGCGCGCGGCTCGGCGATCGAGACTTTCCCGATCTCGAACCCGCCGCCCACGACCGAGATCTGGCCGCCGAAGTTCAACCGAGCCGCGACGACGCCCCTTCGACGCAGCTCGACAATTGCGCGGTCGAGCGCCTCCCCTTTTCCGAAACCGCCCGAGTCGATGGCTCCCCCGGGGACCTCGAATGCCAGCGTGCAGCTCGCGGAATCGAGCGTGACGCGTTCCCAGCCGATCGTGGGGACCCCGGTGACGACGCCCACCGTCGGATCGAAGGCGCCATCGGTCTCGCGAGCGACGCCAAAGGCCCGCGAAAGGCTGCGCCACGTCGCCGGCGACAGCGCGAACGGCTCCCCCGCGCCGGCCGCGTTCGCGCGCGAAAGCTCGGAGTCCGATCGAAAGTTCGACAGCCGCCGGTCGACGTCTTCGACGGCCCGGAACGCCGCGTCCACGGCCTGCTCCGTTGCGCTCGCATCCGGACCGATCGCGTCGATCTCCAGGACCGTGCCCATCTCCGCGCGTGCCCGGAATACGCGGGATGCCTCCGAACCGCCGCCACACCCGACGGCCGCGCCGAGAAGGGCGCCGATCTCGATAAGAACGAGACTCAGTCTCAATTGCTCGGCGCGCCGCGCTGGAGTCCGATCCCCCGCCATTTCAGTGGACGATGTGCGGTCGGCGGCCCGAGGTCTTCGCGGCCTCGACCGTCGTCGAGCTCTCGGATCGCAGGGTCCGCGGCCGGCACTGGCGGCAGATCCCGCGCATCTGGTGGCTGTGGGAGAGCGGCAGGAATCCGTACCGCTCGCACACTTCGTCCTGGAGGCTCTCGATGCGCGGCTCAAAGAACTCGATCACGCGCCCGCATTCGTTGCAGATCAGGTGGTCGTGGTGCTCCCCCGCGCGGAGGCGCTCGTAGCGGTAGCCCGTCTCGCCGGTGCGGACGCGCCCCACGATCCCGGAATCGAAGAGGAGCTCGAGCGTGCGGTAGATCGTGGCGCGCGAAATCTTCTTGCCCTTCCCGCGCAGGCGGACGAGGATCTCGTCGGCCTCCAGGTGCTCGTGGCGCGCGAAAAGCTCGTCATAGACGGCCTGACGCTCGGCCGTGAGCTTCAACCCCCGGCGCTCCAGGTATTTGCGGAAGATGGCGCGTTCCCGTGTTCTCATGCGATTGCGACTCAGTCTCAGTTGCAGTATTCTCCACCACCCCCGGGCACGTCAAGCCCGGCCGACGGACCCGAGGAGACCGGACGCCATGTGGCAGGGATTCACCATTGCGCTGCGAGAGGGAATCGAATCGTTCCTCATCGTGGCCCTCACGCTCTCGTACCTGAAACGCACGGGCCGCAGCTCGCTCGCGCGCGCGGTCTGGGCCGGCATCGCCGTCTCGGCGGTCGCGTGTGTCGCCGCCGGCATCCTCTTCTCCCGGGCGGAAGAGAAGCCCCTGTGGGAAGGCATCCTCGCGCTCGCGGCCGCCGCCCTGGTCGGCAGCCTCCTCGTCTACATGAAGCGCGTCTCCACGCGGATGAAGTCGGACATGGAGCATCGGATCGAGACTCGTGCCCGCGCCTTTTCGCCGCGCCGCGCGTTCTGGGGAGTGTTCGCGTTCACCGTGCTCATGATCATGCGCGAGGGGCTGGAGACTGCGCTGCTCGTCGCGACCGCGTTCTTCCAGCTGCACTCCGCCTCGGTCACGATGGGCCTCGGTCTCGGGGTCCTGGCCGCCGCCGCCATCGCGTTCACGTGGAGCCGCCTCGGTCGAGGCGTCGACCTGCGGGGGCTGCTCAACGTGTCGGCGATCTTTCTCGCGCTCTTCCTCGTCCAGCTTCTCCTCTACGGCGTGCACGAGCTCTCCGAGGCGGGAATCCTCCCCGCGTCGCAGGCCGTGCACGACGCGACCGAGATCCTCGGGCCCGACGGCCGCGTCGGGCACCTGCTCGCGTACCTGCTCGCGATCGTGCCGACGGTCTGGCTCGCGGGGCTGTGGTGGAAGCGCCGGACAGTCGCCGCGAGCGCCGGCGAGACGCGCAGCGCCGCGTAATTCGACGCGCGGTCAGCGCGCGGCGGAAGAGGAGGGCGGGGCCGTGTGGCCCGACCGCAGCATCGCGGCGACGATCGCTTCCGAGATCCCCGCTCCGCGCAGCTCGATCACGTCGGCCGTCGTCAGCGCGTAGTTGACGTCGTCCCGGCGGATCTTCTCGAGCAGCGTATCGTCGGAGGCGCCCGACTGCTTGAGGCGCAGGATCTCTCGATGCGGCCGGTCGGGCGCAGCGGGCGCGGGCGCGTCGACCGCGATCACCGGCTGGTCGGGAACCGCGGAAGCCGGGGGCCTCGCCGGGGAGGACGCGACGGACATCGGCACGACCGGCGCCGGCGCCGCGGGGGCCGGGGCAATCTGCGCGACCGGGGTCGCGATCGGCGGAACCGGCGGCTCGGGGTTCGGATTGGGCTGCGGCGCTGCAGTGCCCGTGCCGGGGTCCGGCTGGGGCGACGGCGGCGGAGGCGTCTGCCGCCCGGTCTGGCAGGCGGAGACCCCGACGGCCGCCGCCAGGAGAAGCGTCAACGCTTTTGTTTTCATGGCCTTCAACCTCGCTGACGGCCTGATTCTACAGCCCGGGCCCGGAACTTGCTCCCTCTGGTTCCCCGGACTGGAGGGCAACAGCATGAAGTGGATGAACGTTTATTTCATCGGGTATTTGATCTTCCTGGCGGGTGTCACTCTCGCGCTCTGGAAGGCCGGGATCATCGAGCAGATCGGCACCGGGTGGACGGCAATCGGTCTCGTCATCGCGATCGGGATCGGGATCATGGTGTCGGTCGCCAACAGCGGCGAGAAGAAAACGATCGAGGTCGATCACACCTAGTCTTCCTCTTCCTTACGCCCGGCTGTCCCAGAGGACGTCCGGCACCTGCTTCTGCCGGTTCTCCCAGCGCGCCATCACGAAGAGCGCGTCGGAGAGCCGGTTGAGATACACGATCACGGAATCGCCGACCGTCTCCTCGCGGGCGAGCGAGACGACGACGCGCTCCGCCCGGCGGCACACCGCGCGCGCGACGTGAAGCTGAGCCGCGCCGGCCGAGCCGCCCGGCAGAATGAAGTTCTCGAGCGGCGGCAGGTCCTCCGACAGCCGGTCGATGAGCCGCTCGAGCCTCTCGACGTGGCGGGCCTCCACGCGCGGCACCGGGCGCGCCGCCTTGTCCAACTCGGTCACGCAGAGGTCGCTCCCCACGTGAAAGAGGTCGTTCTGGATCAGCCGGAGCTCGACCTGGAGAACCGGGTCGAGCCCTGCAGCCATTGCGGCGCCGATCGCGCTGTTCGCCTCGTCGACCGTGCCGTACGCCTCGACGCGCCGGGAGTCCTTGGCGACGCGCTGGCCCGCGCCAAGAGCCGTCGTCCCGTCGTCGCCGGTGCGCGTGTAGACCCTGGTAATGCGAGGCATATCGCTTTCTATGTCATTCCGAGGAGCGAAGCGACGAGGAATCTCTGACTCGACAAGGGAGAGATCCTTCGCTTCGCTCAGGATGACGGCCAGGGTCTAGAACCTCACCTCCACCCCCGCCGCCCACCGCTGCCCGGGCGCCGGATAACCGTCCACCTCCTCGTAGCTCTTGTCCGTCGCGTTCTCCAGCCTCGCGTAGGGAGCGACGCGCCCGAGGTCGTAGCGCGCGAAGAGGTCGAGCCGCACGTACGACGGCAGATCCTCGTGACCGCCGTTGACGGGATCCGCGTCCAGCCGCCGGCCGACGAAGAGCGCCCGCGGCGAGACGGTGAGCCGCGGCGTCGCGTGCCACGCCGCCGACATTGACGCCCGGTGGCGCGGCCGGCGGAGGAGGTCCTCCCCGGTGACGCGGTCCTCGGCGTCCAGCCACGTGTATGCCGCATCGACCTCGACCCGGTCCGTGACCCGCTGCCGCCACGCGACCTCGACGCCGCGCGTCCGGGCGCGGCCCACGTTCTCGTTCAGAGACGAGGCGAAGTCGTACACGATCAGGTTGCGGAACTCGTTCCAGAAGACCGAGACCTCGACTCGGCCCCCCGCGAGATAGCGCTCCACCCCTGCTTCCCACGATGTCACCCTCTCGGGCCGCAGGTCCGGATTTCCCCCGAAGGGATAGAAGAGCTCCCCGACCGACGGTGCGCGGAAAGCGCTGCCGCCGGAGAGCCGCAGCTTCCAGCGCGCGTTCGGGTCCACCCAGGCGATCGTTCCGCGGGGGCTCCACGCGCGTCCGAAGTCGGAGTGGTGGTCGTAGCGCAGCCCGGCCGTGACGACCGCGCCTCCGCCCAGGGAGACCGAGTCCTGGAGTCCCATTCCCCACACCGTCGACCGGTCGTCGTCCAGAGCCACGCCGAAGTTGCTGCGGTCGTCGACCTGCCACCGCTCCCACGAACCGAACGTCGTGAGCTCGTGCCCCCCCGAGCGGAACGAGTCGGAGAGCCTCGCCTGCCACGTCGTGGGCCTCGAGCGCGACTCGAAGCCCGCGTCCGGATCGTCGTACGTGCGCTCCGACGCCACGCGCGCGAAGAGAAGCGTCGCGTCGTGGCCCTCGAGCGGCCGGAAGGAGATCGGAAGCTGCAGGCGCTCCTCCCGGGACGTCTGACGCGCGCGCGGCGATTCGCGCCCGACGGGGCCCGGAACACCGACATCGGCGTCGACGAGCGATCCCTCGAGCGCGACCCGAAGGCGGTCGCCCCAGGTTCCCTCGAGCCGCAGCGACCCCGCGTCCTGCTTCCAGTCCGAGTTCCGCCGCTCGCCGTCGCTCTCGTCGTGGGAGTAGCTGCCGGCCGCGCCGAACGACCCGGCGCCGCCGCTCGCGTACGCGGAGGCACGACGCTGCCCGTCGCCGCCTCCTTCGAGCTGCGCCCGGCCGGAGAAGCCCGCCGTCGCCGGACGCGTGAAGACGTGGATCACGCCTCCGATCGCGTCCGATCCGTAGAGCGCGGAGAAGGGGCCGCGCACGATCTCGATGCGCTCGACGTTTTCGGTCGTCAGGACCGAGAAGTCGTAGCCCGAGAAG
>Ga0209974_10000258_pt1 | contig 17150 bp, 15 predicted proteins | sample InoplaM3SPM_FD_187592 | JGI IMG/M metagenome (GOLD analysis project Ga0209974, IMG submission 187592) | Arabidopsis thaliana rhizosphere microbial communities from the Joint Genome Institute, USA, that affect carbon cycling - Inoculated... | ecosystem: Host-associated > Plants > Roots >...
AAGCCATGCCGAGCATGCGCTGCGGCGGTCCGGCGGTGCTCGAATGAAGGTATGCGCCCAAGTTCGCGACCACCTTTACTTTCAAGCCGAGAATCTTGCCGTCTTTGCTCAGCGCCATCTCCGAAGTCATCGCCTGATCGCGGCCTTGAATCGTCGTGATGAAATCTTCGCTGCGCGTGGCAACCCATTTGATCGGCTTGCGCAATTTGAGCGCGAGATAACAAGCGACGATGTCTTCTCTGTAGACTGGCCCTTTGCTGCCGAAGCCCCCGCCGACATCCGGCGCAATCAGGTGAATCCTGTTCTCCGGGAAGCTCAGCGTGTTGGCGATCTCGGCGCGGGCGCGATGCGGCCCCTGGGTGGACAGCCAGACGGTCAGCCCCTTGCCAAACGCATCGGGATTGACGGCGATACCGCGCGGCTCCATGGCGAGGGCCACTTGCCGCGGGCTCGCGATGTGCATGGTGAAAACGTGGTCCGCTGCGGCGAACGCCTTATCGACGTTGCCGCCGTTCTTGGTCAGCGTGTAGCAGATGTTGCTATCGATCTCTTCACGCGCGAGCGGCGCGCCGGGCTTGAGCGCCTCTTCGGCATTGGAAACTCCGGGCAGCGCCTCGTATTCGACGTCGATGGCGTTTGCCGCATCCTGTGCCTGCGCCCGCGTGCGCGCGACGACCGCAGCGACGGGGACGCCGACGCAGTGCACCGCCCCGCGCGCGAGCACGGGGTGGGGCGGGATCTTCATGTTCGGCAGCAATTGCGACGGCGCAAGATTCAGCTTCTCACCAAGATCACTGCCGGTCACGACAGCTTCGACGCCAGGCATCGCTTTCGCGTTGCTTACATCGATGGAAACGATTTTCGCATGCGGATAAGGACTCCGCTGGAAGGCCAGATGCAGCATGCCTGGAAGATTAATATCGTCGACGTAGCAGCCTCTGCCGGTCACAAGCGGCGGATCTTCCACTCGCTTGGGCGAAGCGCCGATCAGCCCATTTGCTGTGTGTTCGATTGTCATGAGTTCCCTCTCAAAAAACGTGATTGGGTTCGTGGTTCGTGCTCGTGGATCGAAATCACTGCGCTTATTTCCCAAAACGCATCACGATCACGAGCACGTTCTTACCTTGCGGCTCTTTCCACCGCAGCCTCGATCGCTTTGCGCGCATACACTGTCGCCATGTGCCGTTTGTAGTCCGCGCTCGCGTAGGGGTCGCCGTCAGGATCGGTCTCCTCCGCCGCTTTAGTGGCTGCGGCGGCAATTACTTGAGAGGTAAGCGGCTTTCCCTGCAATTCCATTTCTGTCGGAATCGCACGGATCGGCCCGCTGCCAAGCCCGCCGATCGCCACCCGCGCCGAGACGCAGGTGCCGGAAGCCTGGCGCATGATAAGCGCACCGGCGCTCACCACCACGTAGCCCGATGCCGGGTGCGGCAGTTTCGCATACGCTGTACCGCAGCCCGCGGGCGGGAGCGGCACGCGAATCTCCGTTAAGATCTCGTTCGCGTTCATTGCCGTGGTGAAAAAATCGGTGAAAAAATCATCCACGGCAACGACTCGGCTGCCCTGCATGGATTTTACGACGAACGATGCGTTGAGCGCGGTTAGAATGACCGGCAAGTCGGCGGCCGGATCGGCATGCGCCACACTGCCGCCGATCGTGCCTCTGTTGCGCACTTGCACATCGCCGATCATCGATGCGGCGTCGGCAAGACCCGCGAGATGTTTCCGCACCAAATCCGACGAAGCGACATCGGCATGAACGTTGAGGGCGCCGATGATGAGATTGCCGCCGTCAGTGCGAATATCGCGAAGTCCGGGAATCGTGCCAAGATCTATCAACGTGCGCGGCGACGTCAGTCTCAGCTTCATCGCCGGAATCAAACTATGGCCGCCGGCGAGCAGTTTTGCTTCTTCGCCGTGCTTGGACATGAGCTCGAGCGCTTCATCGACAGAGCGTGCGGCGACGTAGCCGAAGCTAGCAGGAAACATTTTCGCCTCCCTTCTCGATGAGGCATAAGACGTGAGGCGTGAGGCATGAGTGCGGAACATTATTACGCTGCAAGTTTGCGCCCATGATTTATCCTTTCCTCATCTTATCGGCGGCCCATTTGATCGATTCGACAATGTTGATGTAGCCCGTGCAGCGGCAAAGATTCCCTTCGAGCGCGTGCTTGATCTCGTCGTCGGTCGGATTGGGATTTGTTTCGAGCAAATGTACGGCGGTCATGATCATCCCCGGCGTGCAATAGCCGCATTGAAGACCATGCTTTTCACGGAAACCTTCTTGCACGGGATGAAAATTATCGCCGTTTGCCAGTCCCTCGATCGTCTTTACCTCGGCGCCGTTGGCCTGCACGGCGAGAATGGTGCAGGACTTCACGGCGCGCCCGTTCATGTGCACGGTGCAAGCGCCGCACTGGCTGGTGTCGCAGCCGACATGAGTCCCGGTCAATGCTAATTGCTCGCGAAGAAAATAAACCAGTAGCATTCGCGGCTCGACCATGGCGTCATGTTTAACACCGTTGACGGTCACGCTGATCGGCACCGCCGCGTATTCTGCCTCGGCAGTCATACTTCGTGTTCCTCCGTTCGTAGTTCAGTGAATGGATCTCGGGCGAGAATATCGCGAGATCTTGTGCTCCCAGGCCTGATCTGAGGCCGCGAGCGCTTGAGTGGTGTCTTACACCTGATTGGCAGCAGTCTCAAGACTTTAGAGACAACTTACGCTACGCCTTGACAGCTCAGGGCGGTCTGGATAATCACCGAAGAAGAGCTGCCCATACCGCAGGAGGAGTAAGGTGGATATCAAATCCTTGATTGACCCCGAAGGCGGTCTTATCGACCGCCGCATTTTCGCCGACCGCGAGATCTACGATCTCGAGCGCGAGCGGCTCTTCGCACGCTGCTGGCTTTATCTCGGCCATGAATGCGAGATCCCGAAGGCCGGCGACTTTGTCAGCCGCTACATGGGTGAGGAACCCGTAATCGTGTGCCGCGATATGAACGGCCGCTTGCGCGCGCTTTTGAACATGTGCCGCCATCGCGGCAATCGCGTCTGTCGCGCCGACCGCGGCAACACGAAACTCTTCACCTGCTCCTACCACGGCTGGGCATATACGAGTGACGGCAAGCTCGCCCTCGTGCCGATGGTCGATGCCTTCAAAGGGCTCGACCGGGAAAAATGGGGACTGATCCCGGCGGCACAGGTCGACAGCTACAAAGGCTTGATCTTCGCCACTTTCGATCCGGATGCGCCGACCTTGCGGGAATATTTGGGCGACATGGCCTGGTATCTCGACATTCTATTCGACCGCCGTGAGGGCGGCACGGAAGTCACCGGGCCGCACCGCTGGGCGCTCAATGCCAATTGGAAAACCGCGGCCGAGAATTTTGGCGGCGACGGTTATCACATCACGTCCACTCATGGCTCGGCGCGCGAGCTTGGCGTCGATACCACCACGAGTTCGACGAGACAATGGAACAAAGGCTGCCAGATCGCGTGCGGCAACGGCCACGTTCTAGTCTCCTGGATCACGCCGCCGGACGGCGGTCCCTGGTTTGCCCAGCCGGATGATCAGCTCGTCGATTACATGAAGGAGCACGCCGAAGAGATCGAACGGCGGCTTGGCGCCGTGCGCGCGCGTAAAATCTCACCCTCGGCGGGCACGGTGTTCCCCAATGTTTCCGTCCACTGGCTTACACGCACGATCCGCGTGTGGCAACCGCGCGGCCCCGATAAGATGGAAATCTGGAGCTGGGCCGTCGTCGACAAGGCCGCCTCTCCCGAGATCAAAAAAGTAATGCGCTTCGTGTCTCAGTATCGTTTCAGCCCAAGCGGCGTGTTCGAACAAGACGATATGGATAATTGGATTCAAGTAACCGGGGCGGCGAAGAGTTTAATCGGCGCGCGCCACCCGGCGAATTATCAGATGAACGGCAACGAGCCGCCTATCGAACTCGATTTGCCCGGCCAGATAAAGAGCCGCTTCAGCGATAACAATCAATTGAACCTGTACATGCACTGGGCCAAGATGCTTCAGGCAAAAAACTGGAGCGAAATCATGAGCACACAAAATGGATAGCGAGCTGCGCCACCGCATTGAAGACTTCTTCTATCTGGAGGCAGAGCTGCTGGATGAGCGCAAACTGCGCGAGTGGCTCGACTTGCTTACCAGCGACGTGCGTTATTGGATGCCGATTCGCCACAATCCTTTAGACCGTCCCGAAAATTTACTGGACGAGCTGGCCAAGCCAGGTGAAGGATTTTACTTCGATGACAATCTCGAGAGCCTGCGCATCCGAGTCGAGCGCGTTTATGCGAAAAATGCCTGGGCCGAAATGCCGCCGTCGCGCACGCGCCATTTGATCTCCAACATTAGAATCAAGAAAGACGATGGCAGGGAAATTGAGATCCATTCCAATTTTTTAGTTTACCGGACACGAATGGAGGCCGACCAGGATATATTTGTCGGCACCAGGCAAGACGTGCTCCGCCGCGTCGGCAACGGTTTCAAAATCGCCAAGCGGACGATCATCCTCGATCAAGCCGTTTTAGGCGCAAAGAATATCAGTATTTTCCTGTAATGCTGTTTCGTAATTGCTGCATCAACTATCGCCGCGGGGATCAATGCCGGCGTCATCGTAATCCCAGATTCGAGACGACGGGGTTGCAGCAAGGGCGGAGATCTCCAGCAATATAGACAAATCTTGACCCCGCCGGAGAATCCTCTCGCGTCCGCCTCGACGCCTTCCTTTTTCAACGCGGCACTCAGCGATCTTGGCAAGAGCTTTGCGTCACCAACCCTATAGTAACATCCACCGTTTCCGCATCTGAATTAAAGTCGTCGAATGCCAGAGCGAGCCCTAGGAGGAAATATCATGATCAACGACGGATCTGTCGTGCGTTTTGAGTACACCGTTTCGGACGAGAAAGGCGAAATCCTTCAATCGAACAAAGGCCAAGAGCCGGTCACGTATACGCATGGCCAGCATGAAATCATTCCCGGTCTGGAAAAAGGACTGTCGGAAATGGACGTCAACGAGGAAAAGACCATTCACGTGCGACCCGAAGAAGCCTACGGCAAGATTGATCCGAAAGGCTTCAAAGAAGTTCCCAAGAGCGATATCCCCATTAGCAACCCTCAGGTTGGAACACCGCTCAATGCGCGCGGCCCGCAGGGAGAAGAAGTTTTAATTCATATTCGTGAAGTCAAGCCGGACACTGTGGTCCTTGACTTCAATCATCCGCTCGCCGGCAAGACTCTAAAGTTCGAGGTCAAAGTGGTGGGCATCGAACAGTCGCCGCATTGAGCGTGAAACGGCCTCCGGGGCATGCGAGCTGAATCTTTTCAGGGGCACGCCTGTCAGGGGGCTGGCCGCCACATGTACCAGACAGGCGTGCCGATCAGTTCCTCGTTGCCCTGCACGACAAAGCCGAATTTCTTATAAAACTCGACGTTGTCAGCACGATCGGTTTCGAGATATCCTGCCGTCTTTTCCTGTTCGAGATGCTCGATATAGCGACCCATCAAAGCCGTGCCGACGCCTTTTCCCTGTCTCTCGGGCGCCACGCCGATCGGACCGAGGTGCAGGTGCGGTACGTCGGGATCGAGATGGCACCAGCGCGTGAACCACCGGATCACTTTCGGAATGGACTCGCCGAGCGGCATCAGAAGCGTCGCTATCGCCGTGGGAATTTCCTCCGGTGCCGGAAGGCATTTCGGCCACGGGTTGAAGTGCACGTAACCGTACGCCTCGCCGTTGTCTTCCGCAACAAAGCTCTGGCCGAAAAACATGTGCCTAAGGCCGATGCGGAAAAATAAACGATTCTGATCCAACCGACCCGGGCCGAACGCTGAGAGATGCAGCGGATTTGTCACAAACGCATCGGCAAGTAGCGTGACGCAGTCATCCAGTCGGTCCCCGGAATATTTTTTTATCGTCACCGCCATAAGACTATTTGCGCTCGCCGATGGTTTGTTTGATAAATCCCGCAAGAGTTTGAATTGCCGCGGCGCCGTCGCCTTGGAAACTCGAGCCGTGCATTATGCCCATCGTCCGCGGCTTTAAGGCGGCAATGCGGCGTAACGTATCATCCGTGTACGGCGTGTACGGCATATCCTTTGCCAGCGGGCCGGCTAAGTTCTGGACGATTGAATCCTGGGCGCGCCCGAGCACTTCGTCGCCGGCCAGAGGCTCCGGATTGCCCGGGTGAAAAAATAAGTCGGAGCAAAGCAGCAATTCATTCACCTCTTCGAAGAATAGTCCGGCGTCCCAGCAATGTGGCACGTGTGGCGTCGACAAGAATCTTAATCGGTGGCTGCCCGTGTTGAGCACTTCATTGTCGGCGAGCGGCCGTGGCGCGCGATCCGCAAAGTCGTTCACCATGACGATCGCGCCCACAACGCTGCAGACAGCCTCCGCCTGCGGCGCGACCTTGAGCCACTCGTTGAGGGCGCCGCACTCGTCCGATTCGAAGTGGCTAAAGCCGACCCAGCGGAGCTTTGCCGGATCGATAACGGACGACACCGCGTCAAAGGTCGCCGGAAACATCTTTTTGAGACCCGTGTGCATCAGGAATGGTTCGTCGTCTTTTACCAGAAACTGGTTAAACTGAATGCCGAAATCCGGGTTGAACGTCGAGATCCGGTAAACATCCGGTGCGATTTCGAAGACCTTGCTGTCCATAGCCATCACGCACTCCCTTCACCTTATGTGATCTGTTTACACCCTAACATCGCTGCTTTTAATCTGTTGTCAATGACCCGGCGTTTTCTTGAGCAGGTCTAAGAGCCCGCTCCGCAGATTGCCTGGCAGCGAGCGATCTCGGCCCCGTTTACAGCGTTGACGCCGACGCTTGGCTCCGAGTATGCTCCAGATTGCTTCGAGGAGGTGATTTATGTTTGAGTTCAACGGCAAACTCATTCCCGAGACGTTACCCGAATTGATTAACCCTCGGCATGCGGCTCTGCTTTGCTGGGACATGGAGAATGCCATCGCTCCGAATGCATTCAACTTCAAGGACATTCTCGGCAATCTCAAAACGGTTGCGGCGCGAGGCCGCACAGCCGGCGTGCCGGTTTTCTACTCGGTACAAACCGGTTTCGATTTGGTCAGAGAAGAGGCCGCCGTCTGGGTGCGCGTGCGCATGAAGCGTGCCAGGGCGAAACAGCCGAGTGACTTGCTCAAGGAAAAAGAAGATCCCACAGGCCGTCAGATCGTCGATGAGTTGAAGCCGCAGCCTCAGGATATCGTGTTTCAAAAAAGGCGGCCGGACGGTTTCGTCGGCACCGATTTCGATCTCATGCTGCGCAGCAATGGCATACGAACCATACTCATCGGCGGTGTGGCCACTGAAGGCGGCGTCGAAGGCACAGCGCGGACAGCGCGCAATCTCGGCTACGATATCGTCATACTGAAAGACTGCGTCGGCTCGCGCAGTCGCGAGCTGCACGAGCTGGCTTTGAAGCTCATGGAGCAGACTCATTTTGACATCGCCACAGCGGACGAGGTTGCCGCGATTTGGCAGCCCAAATAGCTGGCGGCTGAGTTGATTTTACGTTCCAGTTAGACAATGATCTGAATCCGAGAGGAGGAACTCACGATGAATTTTACTCTGGAAACATTTGCCTCAGAGGTGCAGAAACTCCTGCAAAACGATTCCAGCCCGGCGGGACGCGAAAAGGTGCGGGATTTGGTGCAAGAAGCGCTCAAGGATGAAAAATTTATTGCCACCTACGTGAACGACAACACGCCCGATCGTCAGGTCGTTTACGAAGATCCGCAGTTGGGCTTTTGCATTTGCGCACACGTTAACCGCGACGCGCGCGAGGCGAATCCGCACGATCACGGTGCTTCCTGGGCAATTTACGGTCAGGCGTTCGGCGAGACCGAGATGAGCGATTGGGAAGTGCTTGAAGCTGCGGCCGAAGGCAAACCGGGAAAAGTCCGGCGTGCCCGAGTATACACGCTAAAACCCGGCATGGCGCACATCTACAACGAAGGTGACGTGCACTCACCAAAGCGGGTTGCCGCCACGGGCCTGCTTCGGATCGAAGGGAAAAACACTCAGAAAATGAAACGGTTCGCCTATAAAGCAATCTGATCCGGCTTTAAAGACGTAATTCCGCGACTTGCCATGCTCGAATGCGCTCGCGGGTTCGTGAGCACATTCCGGGCGGCGAAATATATTTTGTGGCTTAGCTTCGCTCTTCCAGCGAACCCTGTTTCTCTATGCGCTTCGTAAAATGGTTCATGTCTGTTACCCGGTGCGATGGAAGACCGATGTGTATATGAGCCCCTGTAGACATGCTTCTTATTTTGCCCCGGAATGCGATAAACGGGATGCCGGCCTGGCGCAAGTAGGCAATGAGACTTCGTCCTTCGGCACTGTCTGGCGGCAATGCAACATCGACAGCATTGCGATGATCGAGTCCCAGTCGATCATGCGTTTCTGATTGGCCCATGGCGCTTATCGGGAGAGCCCGACCGAACCGTTGGTGAAAAAATCGGCTAATTTTCGCCACACCGCCAAGGGACCAATTCGCCGTGCCGTCGTAGCGCACCAGCGCTGTGTGCCTGGGAAATCCACTACCGTCGGCTTCGGCGGCTTCTCCTTTCAGCGATAGAACGCGATCGTCCTCCGCGATCCACTCCCGGATACGTTGCCTTTCGAGCCGGCTATTTGAAAGAGCCCGTTCGCTATTCTCCAGCTCATTTCTCGTAATTAGATTTTTTTCGAAGAACTGCTGTTTTTCCTCATATTCGGCGCTTTGGTCGCGAATTCTGCTTTCCTGAGGGGTCATCGAATTTTTCAATTGGTCGCGCAAATGTTTTTTTCTGTCGATCAGCATCATGCGCGTCGCTAGCAATTTGGCTTGCTTTGCTGCAGCTGCCTTCGGACGCGCCAGATCGCCGGCTTTCGATGCTTTTTTCTTGGCTTCGGCGCCAAGATTGGTTCCGGAACAAAAGAGCGCCAGACCGGCGCTTGCAGCGAAAAGTATAAAAAATTTCATCTTGCCGTAGCGCAGGATTGGCTCCGACCGTGGCTTTCGACGAATTGGCAAGCTCTCACCCAAAATGCATGCCACCTAGGTGAGATAAGATCGACCTTTGTTTTTGCTAGCGGGCCGCGCGGCTTTTTACCATCGGCCGAGAAAAATCGGCCGCTTGTGACTGATCAAGATCAACGCTCCCTGAACGCTGTCCCGCACAGGGGACGGGATATCCGGGTCTTCAGTGCCGAATCTGCACCGGGCAAATCAATTTCACACGGGGCGGACCAGATCAAGAAATGTTTAATAATTCTCAAGCATCGCCGGGCGCTGATAAAAAATACGACGGACCACCCATCGGATCACTAGCGTCTGAATAACTGTTCCAACCCCCGCCGTATCAGATCTTCGCTGGATCTCCTCTTCTTGCGGTCGAGGCCGTCGGAATCCTCCGTACTCGGCTCTGTGCGGTCTTTTTCACGACCCAGGAAACGATTTTGCAGGTCATCGGTTCCTCTGCGCAAAAACCCGCGCTGAACCAATTGGCCCAGATAGTTTGCGTCAGGTTTCGCCTTGACATTGGGCATCTTGCCGGTAAGCGAGAATGGTATTTCCAACTGACCTTGATTGTTGAGCATATATTTAATCTCGCGCGCCGACTGGCTCAGATCGGCAGATAGCCGCTGTGAGAAAGTCAATGTCGAACGGAAGTCGACCTTCCGGTTGAAGTCCGCCCAACCGTTGCCCGCCACAACGAATTCGGCCGCCGCCATGCGCGTGTTCTTCAAATTCAACCGGCCGTCGGCAACTTCGAGCAACGTTTTCAATTCCTTGAACTCCGTATCTTTCGCCGTAAAGGTTTCAGGATATTTTTTGCGCAGCGACGGGCTAAGACTATTAGTTAACCCCGGAATACCTGTAACACCCGTGAGCACGCTGTCAGCTATGTTGAAATTGTAGATGACTCCGTGCAGGACCTCCGCGTCTCCTTGCCCCCGGAGATTCGGTTTTATGTCGTCCCAAGTTTTGCCGGCGCCGGTAAGCTTCATATCGGCATTTAAGCGTCCGCTGACATCGCGCTCGGCTTTGGCATCGAGCGCAGTGTAAAGCTCTTTGACATCGATGCCTTGGACTTTCGAGTTGAGGCTGAACCGCGGCGTGGGATCTTTAAATGAATAGTCCCCTTGCAGCTGAACGCTGCCGCTCATGGCATTCACGCGGAGACTCTGAATATTGGCGACTTTATCGGCCAAGCTAACCGCAGCATCTAAATCTTTATAGGCGACGTGTAAAAGCGTGCCATCCGCCGAATTGAGTCTTCCTCGATACACGATATTGCCGCCCGACACCGTAAATTGTCCCTCGCTTTTCAAGTTTCTAATGATATCCGCTTTGCGGTCCTCGGTGAGCGAAGCTTTATAATCCGCCGGCAAGATCTCCGGCGTCGACAATTTGTAAGAAACCGTCAGCGGCGCAAATTTCTCGACCGCGGCACTCAGCCGAATACGCGATTGCCCCAACCGCAAGGTCATGTCGCTGATATCCGCGCGCTGGCCCGTGAATTTGATTCGCGTGTCAAGATTTTCGATAGGCTTGGGGAAATCCGGCGGCTGCGCGCTCGCATTCTTCAGCGTGAGCACTCCCTGCACCTGCGGCGCGCTGCCTTTGCCGAGTTTACCGCGCAAGGTTGCTTGGAAATCCATCGTGCCCTTTAATTGGTATCGCTCGATGCCGGGCAGGATCTTGTTCCAACCCTCCAGAGACGCCGGTTTAGAATCAATTGTGAGATTCAGGACCGTGGCATCGCCGATTTGAATCTCGCCTGCGCTCGCCAGCTCGAGCGTGTGGAGCTTTAAATAGCTTTTGCGAAGAGCGACTTTGTTGCCGTCATAGCGCGCCTGGGTCGAGAAAGTCAGCGGCACGCCAACTGGTTTGGTAAAAGATTTGCCGTAGCGCAGCGCCGCTTGAGTGGCTTCGATTTCGCCGTCCACCCCCAGATCTTTGAGCGTGCCTTTGAATTTCAGATCTTTCGCGCTCAACGCCCCCGACAAATCGAGATCCTTAGACAGCGCCTGTCTAAGCTTGGGCAGGGCGCTCCTTAAACGCGTTAGGTCCAGGGAATCCACATCGATCTCGCCCTCCAAAGGAACCCGGTTCCACTCGCCACCGCCAAGCGGGCCGACCTGGGCGTTGATATTCAGGTTCTGCTTATCTGCATAAACCGCCGCCGCAAGCTCGACAGAGAAGCGCTCATCGCGATTTTCGACTTTGAGATCGAGCTGGCGTAACTGCAGATCGGTGCCGTCCTTGCGATCGATGTAGCGTAAATCACCATCGGAAATATCGGCTAGCGCGACGAGAAAAGCAGAGGGAGATTGGTCTTGAGGCGCGCGCTGTTTTTTCTTGTCCGGGGCAACGCCACCTTTTTCTTTCTCTTTGTTTTTACCGATCGTCGAGAAATTGAAATCTCCACTCGTGTTACGGATCACGCGCACGACTGGAGCGTGCAGAATCACTCTTTTGATCTGCACCTCTTTTCGCAGCAGCGGCCAGAGTTTGAGGTTTACTTGGACATCCCGGGTCCGGAGAAAATCCTCGGTTCCGTAGGCCGGATCTTCCGCCATGGCGAAGTTTGATACGCGAACGCCGAGACCGCTCCACAGCGTCGCCTCGACCTTGCCGACCGTAATCTTCCGGCCGAGAGCGCGCGCGGCCTCCGCGATAAAATAGTCTTTATTGCGCGCGATTAGAGCATTGATATTGAGCACAAGAGCGACCGCGACCACGATCGTGGCGATCACAATCGCTCCGGCGACCATCCATTTACGCATGCGGGCCCTCCTCATTAAAACAGTAAGTATTTCGGTCGCCGTGAGCGTCGCCGGCCGAGGAAGTGGGCTAGGAACCCTCCGAATAACAACGTGCAGTTTGGTTTTATTTGCAAAAGCGTAACCGGATAAACACGTCTGTGCAACCCAGAAAAAAATCAGCATGGTGACTGCCGGCGGGCCTTCGAGCGCGAAGCGTTGAACAAGCTCGGAATCGTGCGAGACTGGACGAGACTACACGGTGGTGCGACATAGCCCGGCTTAGGCGCGCACTCGAACGAGCTTCAGGCACGAAATTATGTGCCGTCGAGTGGGAGGAGGCGCGGCAAGTCAGGCGAGAATAGCGGTGATGCGATATCAACTGATCAAACTTTCCGGTGACTTCAGGCTGATGAGAAAAAAGAGGCCGGTACAAGAAAAATCCTCTCGTCATCTTCCAATTTGAACCGCTTTCCTGTTTTAAGGCATAGCGCGGTATGACGCTTGATTGCTGAAACCTGCGGCGGCTCGGTCCGTCCCCGGAACAGCTCCGCAATACTTTGCGTCCGTTCCAGAACATCGACTATATAAATTCTCATCTGAAGCGGATGCTCACCTCCACAATGGCCGCAATGAATAACAAGATCATATACCGGCATAGTCCTGTCGCTCGTTCGAGATCAGCATCCCTGCCACTATCCTTCACCGAATCATAACAGCGCTCGTTAGGTGGCTCTACCCTAGAGTTTGCCCGGCTAAAATGAAACTTCAAGCTTGCAAAAGATCTGGACGGTTGCCTTATGCATCCGAACGGTAGGGGGCTTCAACTCGACGAAAAACAATTGGCTTATACAGAATTAAATTCGGCGTTAGCGGTAACAGGATGTTTTCTCTTTCCGGTCCGGCAAGAACGAAACGCCCTTACGACGATGTCAGGGATGTAAATCCGCCAAGCGCTGCGATTCGGGCGTGTATTCAGATATCGGCCCTGAGTATATCTACGCGGTGCCAGGTTCACGTTGTCGCCTAAGCCGCTGCGCTGAATTTAATTTGACATCACCCAGAGGGCCCCAACGTACAAGCTGATGTTCGAGAATCTCCGGCTCGCACTTTTTTGGACAATTGACGAGTTCATCACAGTCAATTTTTTCTCTCGTATTTATAATTTTAACTGAAAGCTGCGTAAGTTGCGTGGCTAAGACTTATTGGTATATTCCTTGCTCCGCTGAAGCTCTCATGGGTAACACATTGAAGATTACCGGCCAATCAAGCGGAACCGATTCAGCTAGGCCGGCGGACTACTCGATCTACACACTTGTAGAATTATTTAAGGAACGTTATTGGGTCGATGCGAATAGCGACCCCAATCGCAGCAGGTCACTCGAAGAAGAAATTCAAAAGCGTTGCGCGCACATTCGTGAACGCGCCATCCAGACGCCATCTGCAAATGCCACATCGAATAGGCGGTTTCGGCCTTATGGGTTTATCTATGGCATTGTTTTTTTATTTTTTTGCGTTGGACCCCTCGCGACGGTTGAGTTGATAAACATCATTAGTGAGGTTGATGGAGATATAATCGGATTGTCAGGCGTGTGGGCGCTGATCACAGTTCCAGCCGCGACAATAGTATTTCTGCTCGGTGGCATGAGGGATGCGGAGCGAGTTGTAAAATGGTTCAATCTCGCCGGTCGCTGACATCCGGCGCCGCAGCCTGTCGCGTTATTCGAAATAAGCTCGACCCGTAGTTACCAACTCCCTTAAAAAATTGTTCAGTTCGCCAACTGCTGGAGTAACACGGAACACCATCAGGCATTGCCCCAGTTTGCCGGTTAGTGCAATGTAACTCGCGCGCTCTGAGCTAATCGCTCCCGACACTCGAGTTTCGGGTCCCCATCCGATATTTCTCTCGCAAGCCCTTCAAGGAGTTGTGGAAGTCGCGTTCTGGGGAATTTCTCCACCGACTCGCCAAGCGCCTTCGCTTGCTGGTGAACCATTAGCGAGGCGAGGGGCGCGATGATGTTTGCAATTCGGGCAAGCTCGTTGACTATTCGCTGAAATGTTTCCGGCGTGACGACTTCTTCCGCCGGCGCCGCTATTGGCTGCACGACTGTCGCATTGTTCGATTGCGCTGCCGCCGGTTTCTCTTCCAGTTGATCGATACGTTCATGGTCATCATCTGTGCTGGGATCTTCGCCCTCAAAACCCGTTAAAGCTTCGGCTTTTCTGAATAAGGAAGACATCTCGCTTATCCTTTTCGTCAGCCGCGTTAGCTGCGATTTTAAGTCGTTTATTTCCGTATCGCGGCGGGTCAGAAGCTCCCGTTGCTCCTTTACCGTGCTTTCCAAGTCCTGCGCCTTGGTACCCAGACGTTGTTCCAGGTCGTTCACGGTCCACTCTTTTTGGCGGACAATTGCCTCCGTCTCCTTGAGCTTGGACTCGAGCGTGACGATCTTTGCGTGCGAACTCGCGGCTAAATCATCCGCACGCTTGGCATGGCTCGCGGCCTCGTCTTTCATGTTCCTATTCGCCAGCTCCACGGCGTCCAGCTGCTTCACCGCCTCATCTATCGTGGACTTGTGTTCCTTTATCTGGTCATCCCGTCTCGCCAAATCCGTTTGTAAGTCTTTGATTTTGGCCGTAAGAGTTTCTTCCATTTCTTTGTAGGAGAACTCTTTTTTATTGCCGGCATCCTGTGTCTCTATGAGCTTGGTCCTCAACGCAGCTATCTCTGCTTTGAGAGCGCCAGCAACCTGCTCGGCTTGCCGGGACTGTTCTACGGCAATTGCCTCACCCGCCGTTACCGCTGCCTTCAGTTTGCCGATCCCCTCCACAACCAGCTTTTCAAAGCTTTCCATTTCGTGGTTCGGACTCACAGCATCAGTGCATTCCACCGGAGGCAACGGCGCGAGACTGGTCTTATCCGGTCGCAGTTTATTCTGCATCTTCAGCTTCAGAACGTTGTAAACACGGCTCATACGGTCCTCCAAAGTTTCTATATTTGTTCATCGGCCTCCCAAGCGACGGAGAAGAACCATGGTCTAAGGTGAAGCCAAGGCGAAAAGCGCGAGGCAAACCGGAAGAAAGGGACCGGATCTTCCTGCTTTTCGCCTGCACAACGTTGTAGATTGTCTTAGAAGTTAAGGCAATGAACAAATCGCATATATTGCAGATTGAGGATTATTGTCAAGTCTCATCGGATCGTGGCGAGCCAGCTCAGATCTCTTTGTTATTGGTAGACGGCGCCTAATTCTCCGACCGTTAATCCGGACAGCTGCATTTGACAATACACTGGATGGCGCTTCTTTACACTTGCTAATTCGCGCGCTTGTCTATCGTGTCGAAGTCCACGCTGTACCGAGAATTCGCTACCGCCAGCTTGTATCGAAACGGAAGAGAATCAGAAGCGGAAATTCGCGGGACATCAAAGATGAGATATCCAGCTTTGGCGACTCCCGAATTGAGCGGCTCGCCTACCAAAATAGCGTTCCTTGAACGCCTCGCGCGAATTGCGGTCGGATAGGTTCTCCCTCGGGAATCCTGCAGAGTGAAATAGGGAATTCGAAGAGGGCGATCTGAATTGTTGAATATTTTGACGTCCACAAAAACGAACGTGCCCTCTGCCAATGTCTCTCCACGTGGATAGGAAGCAGTTTGCCGAAAGAAGCTGCCATTGACCTGAATCAGAAAAGGTCCTCCCCGGTCCGAGAACGCTGTCCCTCTGTACGCGGGATCGTATACGGGGTCGAGATCGGTTCGAGTCTGGGAGGACTGCTGCGCGTCGACTATCGTGCCAACGGCAAGATGTACCAAAACGAGCAGGATTGATGGGAGAGCAGTTTTCGTCATTGCTCAAAAGCTGGGTTTTTTCGTGAAGATATCTATCACGCATGCGGCAGTTGCCAAAAGTGTTATTTACAATGATACGCGCCTAGTCTGTGTGAATGAGAACAATTCAATCACAGACTAACAATCGAGCTGAAGCGCCGAGCGCTAACGGCCAATTTCGCTTCGAAAATTCCAAACGGTGTAACTGTCGTTGAAAAAGCAAGATGCGCAAAACCGACTTGACCGCTGTCAAACTATGCAATAAACCAGCTAACGACCCGTTCAGGTCTCAACGCAGGAAACATGTGACTATTTCATTGAGGAGGAACTATGAATCGCGTCTCAATTCCGCGCCTGCCGATATCACCACGCTTTGCACAACTCATTTTCGTCACCTTAATGGTATTGTTGCCCCTAGTAGCTTTAGCCGGCCCAAGAGAAGAGGCCAATGCGGCGATCGATCGCTGGTCGGCGGCATACACCGCCAATGATCCCGAGGCAGTGGTAAAAAACTATCGGCCTGATGCAATTCTTCTCGGCACCGTGAGTCCGGTTCTATCACAAGGAACCGAGGCGATCCGAAAATATTTCTCAGGCATAAAGGGAAGCGGTAATAAAAATACAATTGGTGAAAGGCATACACTCGTCCTCAGTGATAACGCGGTGCTCGTCACTGGCTTTTACGAGTTTACCCGGATGAAGGATGGTCAGCCAGTGCCCGGGCCATCGCGCTTTACCATGCTACTCATTAAGGAGGGCGATGAATGGCTTATCGCTCATCATCATTCCTCGCCGCGTGTTCAGCCAACGAAGTGAGCCTGCCCTCAAAACTTGCATCGAGGACTTTGATTTGAAGGAGAACTCAGTTCAATCCTGGGTTGCCGTGCGGGGCGGGCGCGTTAGAAGCCTATATGACGCCGTAAAGCGCGAATGTCAGAACGGCTCGACCTGGATAACGTTTCCTCTCTAGGCGTACTTCGGACGCGCCGATTTCGTTGTCCTGCAAATCAGAGGGCATTTTCCTGGCATAGTTTCAGCGTAGCGGCGATTTAGATTCGTAGCTATCGATCACACAAAAGTCAGCTTTCAGGCTTGCTCCGTTTTGACGTCACGCTTGCGCGATCTCTTATTCGTGCCACCCGCGCGATATAGTAGACCGCGATTGCGCCGAACACGATCCAAGAGACAGGATCGAGGTATTCCGCGACCTTCGTGAAGTTCGTCCCAAGCATGTATCCCAGATAGGCCAACAACCCCGCCCAAATACCCGTTCCTATCGACGTATACGCCAGAAATTGCAAAAAATTCATTCCGGCGATTCCGGCTGGAACTGAGATAAGGGAGCGTAATCCTGGAATCAGGCGACACAGAAACACTGCTAAGCCGCCGTGCTTGTGGAACCACCGCGATGCGCGTTCGATGTCTTGTCTGGATACGGTCAGCCAACGGCCATTGCGGTCGGCAAAGCGTTTTACTCGTTCCTCGCCCAGTTTTTTGCCGGCATAGTAAAGCGGTAGCGCACCTA
>Ga0209974_10000259_pt1 | contig 17113 bp, 16 predicted proteins | sample InoplaM3SPM_FD_187592 | JGI IMG/M metagenome (GOLD analysis project Ga0209974, IMG submission 187592) | Arabidopsis thaliana rhizosphere microbial communities from the Joint Genome Institute, USA, that affect carbon cycling - Inoculated... | ecosystem: Host-associated > Plants > Roots >...
CAGGACGCGCCGGTGAATGAGACTATCTCGCAGTTCAGAAATCCGTCATTTCGTGAGCGTGTCATGAAAGACCCCGAGTTCACTCAGTACGTCGACGAGCACGGCGGTTGGGAAGGGGTTGTGGCGGCGCGCTTGGATGCGGAGCCGCTGAAAAAGTTCGAAGGCATGACCATCGCCGAGATCGCCAAGATACGCGAACAGGACCCGGTCAGCGCGTGCTTCGATCTGATTTACGAGGAAGGAGCGTTCATTCATGGCGTGCACCACACGATGAACGAAGACGATGTAAAAGCCGTTATGCGCATGCCTTGGGTGTCTATCGGCTCGGACGGCAGTGCATTGAATCAAAACTATCCCGGCAAACCGCACCCGCGAAGTTTCGGCACAAATCCCCGGGTACTAGGCAAGTACACGCGGGAGGAAAAGGTCCTCGCGCTGGAAGACGCGGTGCGCAAAATGACTTCCATGCCGGCACAGGTGCTCGGTCTCAAAGATCGCGGCTTGCTGCGCGAAGGTTACTGGGGGGATCTCGTTGTGTTCGATCCGGATCGGGTCGCGGACACCGCGACGTACGAAAATCCAAAACAATATCCCAAGGGCATCGATTATGTGCTGGTCAACGGAGCAGTGGTCATCGATAACGGCCATCACACCGGTGCGCGACCCGGGAAAGTTGTTTATGGGCCGGGAAAGCGCGATGCTTAGGAATCACTGCAAAATCCGAGATCATGTGAAATCACTCTTGCGCGTCGACTGAAGCGGATACCTCCCTTTTCAGTCATGCTGTTATGGCTTGTATCACTGCGGGACGTGCGCTGGAGTCGAGGAAAGTCACCTAAGACGTTTTGTCATCAAGCACCCAGCGGTCGAGATTATCGAAATAGGCGCGTCGGAGCGCGAGGCTCATCGTGACGGCGCGCGCGGCGCGTTCCTGTTTTTCATCGGTAGTGGCGTACTTGACTAAAATGTCGAATGGATAATTGCCATGCTCCGCTTCATCCTCGTGAATTCGCCTGTACGGCTCCGTGACCCAACTCGGCACGGTGCCCGCTGCCAAACTTTTGGCAATTAGATAATCAGCGACGCCTTCGCCGGCCATAGGAAACGCCGCGATTCGCTCAACCGTGTCGGTTAGTCCTTCAAAAGAATTAAACATCGCCATCTGTGCCGGCAATGGTTTATAGTCATACGGTTGGGCGCCTTTGCGGCTCAGCGCATCTTCGAGAAAACCGGCATGCTCGTATTCTTCATGAACCGCCCTGGCCAAAGTCTTCTTTACGTCCAGCTCCGGCGTACTCTTCAGCCAGCCGCCAAAGATCTCGCCGGCGCGAATCTCATTAAATAGTCGGCTCTGCATCACCTTGATTCGTAGCTCGTCGGTTGCAAGCGGTATAAAGCTGTAAGCCGGCAACTTAGTGTCCAAGTCTTTGCAGAAATCGGCAACTCGCCTTTCGATGAATTGAGCGAATTCACGGCTGTCCATAGGGCATAATCCCCCTTGCCAGAAGATCCACGGAATCAAACTGCAGATACTTGCTATCAGGATGGATAGATGCCGGTCAAGAACGGAATGACGGAACCAGCTCGGTGAATGATATCCAAATGGCGCGGGACAATCGCACGTTGGGTGCGCGACATTCTCCAGGGATGCTTCGCTAACAATGAGGACTTACCAGCCCCGGGTCCGAGGCTCTGCGCGCTACTGTAAAGTGACAGCTTTGCGTCCGGCGCAACGCGATTGGCTGCGCCGGCGATATGCCCGATGCAGATCTCGCATTGCGGCGACGGCAATTTTCCGGCGTATTCAATGACCGCAGCGAGCGCGCCGTCGCTAAGCTCTGTGAAGTTATGCGATTTCCAACAGTTCCGAGCACCGCGCGTGAGCAGCGGTCAAACGGGTAGGTCGAAAAAACTCGAGCCCCAATGCCAAATGTGAGGGGCGATGCCAAGTGGTTAGTGTGCGGACTTAGAGAGCGCTTCACGGACGTTGGTTAGACTTTTGGACTTCTTTAGTCACGCCCAGTTGCTGGCGTTTCGGATAATTAGGTTTGCCGCTCCTCTGGCCCGTGATGTCAAATATGTTAAGCCAACAAAATAGTCTGATCTGCTGAAGCGCGAATAAAAGTAAAGAGCGCAACGCTCCCCATTCCAAGCTTCAACCGTGCACCCTGGGTCAGAGTCACCGGTCCTTTCACCGCGATATAGATCATCGAGCTGTGATCAAAACGACGCCTGTGACCATTAAGGCGGCGCCGACGGCGATGCGAAAGTTTACCGTTTCGATATTCCGTAAAAAGACGGCAGTGAAAAAAACTGTAAAGAGCGGAGTGGTATTGAGCAAGGGGATGATGACCGAGAGCTGGCCGCGCCCCAGCGCCACGAAATTCGCCACTTGCGCAAGGGTTGCGATCGAAGACGCGCAAAGGAAGAAGCGAAAGCCTTCCCACTGCATTTTCAGCTGCTTGGTTTTGTGGGTGGCGAAAACAAAACCAAGTAAAAGGATCAAGGAAACCGTCGTTACCATTGCGACGGCAACAAACGGATCGGGGATGATTTTTAACGCTTGCTTCCGGAGACTTTGTGAAACGGCGGAGATCAGCGCCGCGCTAATTGGAAAGGTGGCATCAATCAGCCGCCACTTGGTTTCACGACCTTGCTGGCCGGAAATCAACCAAAGGCTGGCGACGATCAGCGTGGTTCCGAGAAAAACCAGCCAGCCCGGCCGCTCCTGAAAAACGACAATGGCGATCGCGGTGGCGAAAAGCGGTTCGCTGCCGCGCAGCGGACCGGCGCGCGCCACGCCAATGCGGGTGATACCTTCGTAGAACAGCGCGCGAGCGCAAAGCGGCTGGATACACCCGCTGATCAAATAGTAAATCATTGCCGGCGACTTAAGAAAATCGAGCGGCGTGGTAGCGATAAGATACGTCCATATGCAGGTCACCGACACCGTGTAGCTCACCAACATGGCAGCGAAGATGTTGGATTTCCGCAAGCCGAAACGGACGAGAACCGAATCAGCGGCCCAGCCCATGGCCGAGGCGATGGCAACAATTTCTGCGAACACGGGTGTCAAATTGGTTTCGTTTCGCGGAGTCTTCAGATATACGGAGTGCGGCAGAATTTGCAACGCACAGTCGCCCTGAAGTCTTGCGAGATGCCGCCTGCCGGCTTAAGATCGGCAATTCAAATTTTCTCGGGAGGTGTTATGGAAAAACAAGCAAAAGTTGTGCAGCTAAAAACCCAACTCGTCAAGGAAGGTCACACGCGCTATCTACTCGCCGAGACTGATTTAATGACGCTTCGTATCCATTGTTATGCCCCAGGCATCGGCGAGAACGCATTGCATGCGCACACCAAGGAGGATCACATTTTTCTGGTCCTTCAAGGGAAGGCACAATTCACCACCGGAAGGGACGGCAAGAACGTCATTACGGCGGAGAAAAATCACGCCGTGGTGTTGCCGGCTGGCTGCTATTATCAATTCTGCAATTCGGGTAGCGATCCGCTAGTGATGGCACGCATCGGCGCCGGATCGGATAAAGCGGATCAGCGGCTCAATCCCGACGGGTCCGCGATTCCAGGACGTACTCATGAGCAAGGCGCCGCCAGACCGGTTTTGATCGAGGGAGCTTTTTTCCAGTAAGCGAGCCCTGGTAGAATTATCATACTCGGGCCGGAAGCATACGCTTGAGTGGCCACAATGGAGTCCCGGTGAAGCACGAAGTGTAACGGACGATTCATGTCAATTCGAAGGAAACTCCACCTTGTTGGATTATACGCGACTTCACTGCTGGAGAAGCGGAGCAATGCAGAATTTTTTCGAGATATTGAAACCTACTGTATGTTTGTCGGTTATCCGCGAACCGGCCATAGCCTGATCGGATCTTTGCTCGATGCCCATCCCCGGATAGTCATCGCCCACGAGTTGGATGCGGTGAACTTATTTAAGCACGGTTTTAGCCGCAACCAGGTTTTTCATTTACTTTTGGAAAATTCCAAGAAAATGGCGGCAATGGGCCGCCGCCACAGCGGCTATTCTTATGAAGTTCCCCATCAGTGGCAGGGCCGATTCGAGAAACTTCAGGTCCTCGGCGACAAGAAGGGCGCAACTTCAGCCATGCACTTCTACAACGATCCGGGGCTTTTGAACTTTGTGATAAACAAGGTCGGCAAGGAAGTGAAGCTGGTCCACGTGATTCGTAATCCCTACGACGTTCTCGCGACGATGACACAGCGGAGCCCGCGCAGAACCTTAGCCATGCACATCGATATTTTCTTCCGACTCTGCTCCAGTATTTGGAGACTCAAGAGCGAGCTGCACCCCGATCAGGTTTTTGATCTGCGTTTGGAGTCGTTTATTGAAGCGCCCAAGCCACATCTCGAGCGTCTGTGCTCATTCGTGGGAGTTCGAACCGACGAACAATATCTCGAAGACTGTGCAAGTATCGTATTTAAATCACCCAAGAAAAGCCGTTTCGATGTCCAATGGGACCCAACGTCTGTTTCCAAGGTGCGCGAGCGCATGGAAGAGTTCAGTTTTCTCTCGGGCTACGCCTATAACGAGGATAACGCGACATCCACAAGCCTGGATCTGCAGCCGTTTAGCAACAGCGCTCGCCTCCGGCGAACTACCCAAAAATTCTGAGTACGGTAAAGTCGTTTGTGCCGAGCAGCATGCTGGCGCTGCGCTCGCGAATCTACTTATTTGAGTATGGATCTCGGCTGGCTGGATTGCCTATTCAAAACCGGAGCCGAATCGCGAATCTGTTCCTTCCCGACCGCTCATCGAAAGGTGCATGCACGCGCCGAAACGATTGCAAAGATTGCGATCTAAAGACGTCTCAACAACCGCTGGAGTGAGTGGAAGGAACGAGCCCGCGCCTTGGGGCGGGCACGGGCTCGTTTAGGAGAGCTGGCCCATGGAGGAGGTTCAATAACAGCTTATGCAATATCGCGCATGCGAGAGAATGTGAATTGCAACTTCTTCAATTCGTTTTTAAACCAGCGATGCCGACGGCGATGGCGTGTTAGATGAGATTCAAGAAGCGATTTCGGATACATCTTAGCGCCGCATTTATCGCATTTCACCGCGCGCAAAGTGGTTCTGTCGATCGAAATCACTTTTGGATTGCCCAGAGCCGTCGGTCGCATGTCTTTTTTCCTCCCTGAATGACGGGGTGAAAAAGCAACCGGCATGCCAGCGGCCTCAATCAGCAAAAACAATAATTTCAGTGTGTTTTCCCGCTTAATAGCGCGCGATAAAGTATTCCTTTGTCAGCTGCTGATTGTCACAGACTGTCAGAGGTGGCAGCGCGTGATTCGCAGCGGAATCCACCGCGCAACTTTCCGGACGAGATCGCATGCCTTCGCGTACTTGCCGTCGTGCGAGTAGTGAAAAATTTGAGACGCCGTCCCATGCGACGCCGGCATTTAGATTGAGAGACTCCTAGTCAGCGTAATTGTCAGAACAATGATCCAGCAGTGGACTGCATCGATTGCCGATCTCTTGCGGAACGCATCTGGTTCACGTTGCTGACACGCTGACTGAATGGACCGCCTGGCGGGCAGCTTCGATGATGCGCGCTTTGCCGGGCAGGTATTCTTTTTCCAGAGTTGGCGCGGCGGGAACAGGGACGAAGGGCGCCGCGACACGCAAGATGGGACTATCGAGATAATAGAACGCATCCTGTTGCACCCGGGCAATGATTTCTGCGCCGATCCCACCTTGCTCGACGGCTTCATGGGCGACGATCAGCCGGCCGGTTTTCTTCACTGAACTCACAATCGTCTTAAGATCCAGCGGTGAAATGCTGCGCAGATCAATCACTTCCGCGGAGATATTTTCCGAGGCCAACTCATCGGCCGCAGCGAGGCTCGGACCTACCATGCTCGCCAGAGCGACGATCGTCACGCGACCGCCGGGTCGCACGACGGAGGCTTGGCCGATCGGCACGATGTGCTCACCGCTCGGAATCCGACCCTTCGACCAGTAGAGAGCTCGGTGCTCGATGAAGATTACTGGATTGTCGTCGCGGATCGCCGATTTGAGCAAACCTTTGGCATCGGCTGGGTTGGCCGGCGCTACGACCTTCAAACCGGGAACATGGGCAAGCCATGCTTCGAGGCTTTGTGAGTGATGCGCACCCATGGAGCCACTAGTACCGCACTGCACACGGATGGTCAGCGGAATTTTGAGTTGCCCGCCCGACATGTAGTGCAATTTCGCCGCATGATTGACTAGCTGATCCATCGCCAAAGTGATGAAATCGATGAACATGATTTCCACAACCGGCCTGAGACCGGCCGTAGCTGCGCCGATGGCGAGACCCATGACCGTCCCTTCGCTGATCGGTGTATTGACTATGCGGTTCTTGCCGAATTCGTCAACCAGGCCTTTCGTAACTCCGAAAGGACCTCCCAGGGCCACGTCTTCGCCGAATACATAGACTGACGACTCGCGGCGCATCTCTTCGGCAAGGCTGGCGCGAATGGCATCCAAAAAGGTTTGGTCCGGCATGTGGACGGCAATTTTCGTTGGAGCGGGTACCTGCTTTCCTGTTGTTTTTCTTCAAGACATTGTGGACGCGGTCACTTGGGTTTCCAGATCACTAGACGCAGGCCAGGGAGACGATAACGCGAACTCGGCGGCCTTATCGACTAACTCACGCGCCTCATGTTCAATTTGCTGGAGTTGTTTTTCGTCGATCGCCCGCTTCCTCTTGAGCGCGCGGGCAACCCGCGCGATGGGATCCTTTTTTTTCCACTCGGCGAGCTCCGCCAGCTCTCGGTATTTCGCGGGGTCCCCCTCATAGTGACCGCGCATGCGGTGAGTCAAACATTCGACGAATACCGGTCCTTTGCCGACACGACACTTTTGCACGGCTCTTTCCATGATTTTGCGCACGGCAAATAAGTCGTTGCCGTCTACCGTGCTGGCCGGAATGCCGTAGGTCTTGGCGTGATGCGCCAGGCGTTCGACTCTCGTATGCGCCGATAGCGGGGTAAACTCGGCATAACCATTGTTCTCGCATACGAAGATAACCGGCAGCTGCCAAAGGCTGGCGATATTAAGCGATTCATGGAATGGCCCGGCCTGTCCCGCGCCATCACCGAAGAACACCACCGCGACTTGGCGCTTCTTTCTTTCCTTGGCGGCGAAGGCGGCGCCCAAGGCTAATGGAATTGTCCCGCCGACGATGCCGGTGGCGGTGATAAATCCGGTTTCTTTGGCGACAATATGCATCGATCCGCCTTTGCCGCCGCAATAACCGGTGACGCGACCCGCGAGCTCGGCCATGAGCCGCTTGATATCGGCGCCTTTTGCGATCGCGTGTCCATGAGAGCGATGGCCGCCATAAACGAAATCATCGCTCTTCAGCAAGTCGCAGGTACCGACAGCGACGGCTTCCTGCCCAATGCCTAAATGAAGCAGACCGACGATCTGACGCTCGGCGTAAAGCGCCGAAGCTTTTTCTTCAAAGGCGCGTATAAGCCACATGCGCCGCAGGAGTTCGATAAATTCGTAGGAGATCTTACTGGCCATGATGCGGCGGAGTGTGGGGTACGATCAGATGCGAGAGAGAAAGATTTCTCGCTGTGCCTCGCAATGACAACCCACAGTTTATCGATCGGTAAAATGGCAACCGCGAGAAATGAACATGGGCCTCAGACTCTAAACCATATTCACGCCACTGCAGCGCGGACCGCATCCATGATGCGAGATTCGGACGGCCCGATGTGTGCTTCCAGCGGCGGGCTATACGGCACCGGTACATCAAGGGTCGAGACGCGTCGAATGCGTGTTTTGAGTTTATCAAAGCCGGTCTCGGCAATGCGCGCGGCGATCTCGGCAGCAACACCGCAGCTCTGGTGAGTTTCGTCCGCGATCACCACGCGGTGGGTTTTCTCTATCGATGAAAGGATTGCCGCCAGATCGAACGGCACGAGAGTACGCGGATCGATGACTTCGACGTCGATGTTTTCTCGAGCGAGTTTGGCCGCGGCTTGGAGGGCCACTTGAACGGTGTATGAGGTCGCGATCAAAGTAACGTCGCCGCCCTGTCGTTTCACGTCGGCAACTCCGAAAGGAATCGGTTTATCGTTCTCAGGAACGTCGCCGCGAGTATCCAATAGCCGCGTGTGATCGACGAAGATGGTCGGATTGTCGGTGGAAACTGCCGTTTTAAGCAGGCCTTTCACATCACGCGGTGAAGACGGAATCGCGATTTCCAACCCGGGACAATTCCAAAGCATCGCTTGCGGGCTGCCTGAGTGCTGCGCCGCGCCGCCGCCGCGCAACCCATGAAACAAATGAAACACTACGGGCACCCGCGTCTGGCCGCCGGACATCGAGTAAGCATTCGCCGCTTCGTTCGCCACCTGCGGCCATGCTTCGTAAATGAAACTGCCGGTGCTCAGATCGACGATCGGCCTCAGTCCGGCCATCGCCGCGCCGGTGGCAAGCCCGCAGAAGCCGAGCTCGGAAATCGGCGGCGAGATCATGCGCTCGCCATATTTGCTTTTAAGGTTTCGGTAAACATGGCGGTGCGGGCTCAAGCTTAAAAACGTCCCGTTGATTAGATGCACTCTCTCATCCGCCGCCATGATTTCTTCCAAGGCTTCAAATTTAGCTTGGTAATAGGCAAGTTCCATAATCAGCTCTTAAGCAAACAAATCTCTTTCAGCCATTTCCGGTTTGGGATAGGGACTACTGACCGCGAACTCAACTGCCGCGGCAATCTCCGCCTTCACTTGGCGCTCAATGGCGGCAATTTCATCTTTACCCGCTTGATTGCCTTCGACCAGTTCACGGATGTAGATCAACAGAGGATCGCAACTGCGGTACCACTCGCGGGCTTTTTCCGGAACGCTGCTCACGTCCCATGCCAGGGAAGTGTCGGTTGGCTGCGGCACCGTCGGCCAGTTGGTCTCGCTGCCGGGATACCGCACGGTTTGCGCCTCGACAAACTGGGGCCCTTCGCCGCAGCGGATTTTCTCCGCCGCTTCGGCAATCGTTGAGTGGACAAGACCCGTATCCATGCCATCGATTTGCTGCGCCGGAATCTTGTAGGCCCTTGGTAAATCGGTCACCGGATAGGCCGCCATTGTAGAAGACTGCGCCGCCGCCGCGGCGCGTCCGGCCCCGTATTTGCCGTTGTTCTCGCAGAGAAAGAGCACCGGTAGTTTGTAGAGAGATGCAAGGTTGAAGGCCTCCGGCGCAGCGCCTTCCTCGAGCGAACCGTCACCGAACAAGCAGATCGTCACTCGCCCGTTTTTTTGTGCTTTGGCCGCATAGGCGGTGCCGGTTGAAAGCGGAATGATGCCGGCCACGACGCCAGAGCTGTGCAGAAAGCCTAACGACGGCGCAACGGAATGGAATGAACCGCCCTTACCCTTATTCAATCCGTCGGCGCGGCCCAGAATTTCGGCAAACAGCCTTTTCGGCTCGACGCCGCGCGCGAGGAGATGGCCGTGATTTCGGTGAGTGGTAAAGAGGTAATCGTCGGCGCGGAGAGAGGAAATCGCCGGCACGCCGGTACCTTCCTGTCCGACATACAGATGATAATGTCCGCCGAAAACGCCCTGGTCGTGAAGCGGCACTAGATTCTCTTCAAAGTGACGGATGACGAACATCCGCCGAAGCAGGTCCAGTAACTTTTCGCGTGGTAGGTTCGGTAACATAATGTCCCTGACTTATTTCAATCAGCGGCTGTTTGTCAACGTTCGGTTGGATTGTAGCCCTTCAATCTCAAACCATCGCTGACTCGCCGCTGAGCATCTCGACAGGGACGAGGATGGTTCGAAGCTGCGCTCCTGCGTTGACAATACGTTGGCCGCGGACTAAATGCCTACATAGATTTTGCAAGGGATGGAGGGTGTTCACGTGCGCGTCATCGATGCTGATGGTCATGTCGAAGAAAATCCACTGACATTTAGCGATAAATATTTCGATCCGGCTTTTCGGAGTATTCGCCCTCAGGTCGTTGCGGGCAGCGAAGAAGGCCTGGCGTATTGGATGATCGACGAGCAGCTTTTTCCGCGCCGCGTCGGCCGCGGCTGCAACAATCTCGGCACTCCGACAAGCTACCAGGGCAAACCCGTGCGCCATGCGCAGCGCAAGGCTGACACCCTGGGCAGCATGGAGCTCACGAGTTTGAGCGAGCGGCTGCAAATCATGGACGAAGAAGGCATCTCGCTGCAGGTTCTCTACCCCACGCTTTTTCTCGCTTATCCGCTGAGTTGCAATCCCGCTTACGTGACGGCCATGTGTGATGCGTATAACCGCTGGCTGGGCGACATTCTTTGCGGCCAAGAGCGCCTCAAGTGGGTTGGCGTCGTCAATCTCGACGACAGCGCCGCTGCGGTAAAGCAAGTCAAAGAAGCGAAGAAACTCGGCGCGGTGGGCATGATGATCCTGGGCACCGCCGGCGACCGCTTGCTCGACGATCCAAGTCTGCTGCCGTTTTACGAAGCCGTCGTCGCTGCGGAGCTGCCTTTGGCCGTGCACGTCGGTTGGGCTTGCCCCGCTATCAATAACCTATACACGCACATTTACCCGTCCGGGGTCATTGCCTTTTCCATGCCGGTCCTGATGGGCATGGTATCGATGATGAGCGGCGGCATATTCGATCGTTTTCCGAACCTGCAGGTGGTTTACCTCGAGGCCGGCTGTTTGTGGGTTCACTTCATCTTGGAACGCTTGCATCATCGCTATCAACATTCGGGCAAGAACTTGGCTAACATCGTTTCCCGCACCGCGCCGATACAGAAACTGGCACCCATGGAGTACGTGAAGAAAGGAAACCTCTACTTCAGCGCGGAAGTCGAAGATGCATTATTGCCGCAAGTTTTGGAACTGGTGGGCGATGGCCAGATCGTGTTCGGATCCGATATGCCGCACGGAGACCGGGAGCGTTTCGCCGCCGGCATGTTGCGTGAGCGGCATGACATCAGCGACGCTGCCAAGACTAAAATTCTAGAATCGAACCCGGTGAAATTTTACAATTTGAGCAGGTTTTAACTGTCCCGTATTGCGTTTATTATCAGCGGATTTCGAAGAGCATTACCGTGTGGTCGTGCGCGAAGGTGCCTTTCACCCTATCTATTTGATCGGGCACCCAGCCTTCCACGGGATAGTCGTGCGATACGACTCTGCTCCCCGGCCGTAACTGGCGGTCGAGAATCGGCCGAAGCTTGGCATTAAATTCCGGCAGCATGTAGAGGGTCACCACGGTCGCCGGCGACACGTCGACGGTAAACGCGTCCTGAGCGCGAAATTCGACAAGATGTTCGACCTTTTCGCGAAAGGCATTTCGCCGTGCTTTCGCCACCAGTTCCTGATCTATTTCTATCCCAATTGCTTTGATGCCATACTTTTTCGCGGCCCTGATAACGATTGCGCCGTCCCCGCTGCCGATGTCATAAAGGACATCTTCCGTTTTCAACCGGGCCATCTCGAGCATGCGGTCGATCACCTCGGGCGTCGATCTGACAAACGGCACTTCGCCATCGGTCCAGACCGCCACTGAGGAGCCGCAGCCGCATACGAGCATAAGGATAGAACCCAGGAGCCATAGATTGCCGAGTCTCGTCTGCCGCATCGTGCGTTTATAAGTGATCCTTGCCGGCAGAGCAACGACAGCACGCATGTTCGTCTTGACATCACGAACTGATTGTTATGAATTCCCAATAACCCGGAGAATCAAAGGAGACATCCATGGCGACTTGGGACGATATACTAACGACTCGCGACAAAGAAGTTTTTGCTCTTTCTGGATACGGCAAGCGCGCCGGCTTCGGCCAGCGCCCGGCGATTCTTGTCATCGATGTCAATTACAACTTTGTCGGTGACAAGCCGGAGCCGATTCTCGCTTCAGTCAAACGCTTTCGCAATAGCTGCGGCGCCGAGGGCTGGGAGGGCGTCCATCATATCCACGAGCTGCTTGCCGAAGCGCGCAAGAAACATCTGCCGACATTTTACACCACCGGACATGATGACCGAACGAACTCCGTCGCCTTCGGGCGCTGGCAGGCCAAGAACAGCCGCTCGACCGAAGATATGACCGAAACTTGGGATAAAGGAAACGAAATCGTCGCCGAGATTGCGCCGCAGAGCGGCGACATCGTCGTACGCAAACAGAAGCCGAGCGCGTTTTTCGGCACGCCTTTGATGAGCATGTTGAATGAGGTCCATGCCGACAGCGTTTTAGTCACCGGCACGACCACCAGCGGCTGCGTGCGCGCCAGCGTGATCGACGCCTTTTCTTACAACATGAAAGTTTCGGTCGTGGAAGAATGCGTGTTCGACCGCGGCCAGGCCTCGCACAAGATCAATCTATTCGATATGGCGATGAAATACGCCGATGTGATTTCGTTGAAGGAAACCGTCGATTACATCCGGGGGTTGCCGGACAATCTTTATGCACCGGCATTGTGATGAGTCTTTTGCTGCGGGCGGGACCGCAATTTAGACTACGATTGTTGCGTGAGCGAACGCAACAACAGAGTGACACCAATGACGGCAAGAAGAATGAGCAGGCCGCGATTAAAATCTTTCTGGTTCACCCGGTCCTGAGCCCTGATGCCGGCATAGAAACCCGCCAGCGTAAACAACAGCACCTGCACCGATAAAGTGATGGTCTCCCGGTTGAGCAAATTCCATGTCGAGACCGCCACGAGCTGAGTCAGTTTGGTTGTCACAAAAATCGTCGCGATCGATTTGACGAAATTGCGCTTTTCCAATTTGAGGCTGTAGAGGTAAATCGCGAGAGTCGGCCCGGCCGCATTGGTTAGCCCGTTCAAGAATCCACTCAGCAAGCCGCAGATCGGTGAAAGGATTTTCTCGCTCCGGGGTGAGATGGTGAAGTCGAATTTGAGCATGTTGGACAGGACGAAAATGATCACCATGATGCCAAGGCAGAAATTCAGAATCCATAATGGCGTATGAACCAAAGCCATTGTGCCGAGAAACACGCCAATAATCGTCGGCAAGATCAAGCTCGAAAAGCGGCGGAAAACATCGTACGGGATGCCGTCGCGAATCACCTGCGCCGAATCCATAAACAAGTTCGGCAAAATCAGCACCGTCACCGCGGTGCGAATATCCAACAGCAGAGCGATCGTGGGCGTTGCGATTAAAGGAAAACCGAGACCGGTTGCGCCTTTGACAAAGGCTGCGAGCAAGAGCGCAGCGCCAACCAGAACGTATGTTGAATCGAATGACATGCGGTGAATGGGTTGGTTCCCGGTGGGAATTCGTATTACGTTGAAGAAATAGTAATGAGGTTCTTGAGCCGCACACCCGTCCGGACTTTCATCCTGTACCCCTTGATCACTCTCGCCTGGGAATGGTCGCTACGCGGCGGCTCATTGGTGCTCCACTACTGGTTTCTGCCGGTGATGCTCTGCGGTTATGTGCAATATCGTCTTTGCGGTCTTTATCGCATCAAACACGGCGGCGGCGGACCGGGACTGGAGACGCCCCCGGAACGCCTGGTTTCGACCGGGCCCTACGCTTACGCTCGCAATCCCATGTACCTCGGCCATCTGATTTTTTTAACGGGCCTAAGCCTGGCGTTGGAATCTTGGCTCGCCGCGCTCATTACGTTAGCCGTTGCCTGCTGGTTTCACAGTCGCGTGATCGGCGATGAGACAAAATTGATTCAACGGCTCGGCGAACCCTACGTCAAGTATCTGGCAAGAGTAAAGCGCTGGATTCCGGGACTCTTTTAATCGAGAGGCTTTCGCGGCAGCGATTGCTGGTTTATCCTTCCCTCTCTATCTTCTTAAGATTACGTCTTTCTTCTTTGACCCGTCTGTTTCGTGCCCGTTGCGAAATAATCTCCTTTAACCGCCGCCGCTGCTTCTTCTTCGTCCTGCTCTGTCCACGCGCCGAGGCTGTATCCATACCAAGGCATCCGCGGTTTGAGCGGAGGGAGCTCCAATTCTTCCCAAATCCGTTTCGAGCGCTCCATAAATTCCTTTTTCGGCAACGACACCGGAGTGTACGGCCACGGACGCACCGCGTTTATAAGCAGCGCGGAAGTGGATCCGGGCCGCTTTTCTTCGCTCTCCATTCCGGGCGGATAGGTCGATGGATCCAGCCCCGGTGACTTTCCTTTTGCGATCGCCACGTCCTCATCCGGGCGCATGCTGTAACAGATCGCCCAATTGACCATCGCCGGATCGTGGATATCTACGTCTTCATCGACGGCGATACAAACCTTCGCATAGCTGCCGGTAAAACCGGCGGACGCATTGAGGGCCCGCCAGGCATCGGCCTTGCTGGCGTTGCGCATCTTGATGACACAGTAAGCCTGGCCGCTGCCGCTCACTTCGTCGTGCAAGGAGACGTCGATCACCGCTGGGTTGCCGCTATCGTTGCGCAAAAACTTGAGGATAATTTTTTCCGTGCCGGTGTGCTTGATCTTGCTCGATTCGCTCGGCGGAAACTGACTCATCAGCGCCGTGTAGATCGCGTCGCGACGGTGCGTGATGCAGCTCACTTCAAGAAACGGCGACATGGTCCGATGTCCCATGTAGCCGGGATATTCGCCGAATGGGCCTTCAGGCTCGACCACATCGGTGGGAATGGTTCCCTCAATAATGATTTCGGCCGTGGCCGGGACGAGCAAGTCGACGGTTTTAGCTTGAACGACTTCTATGGGCGCGCCGGCCAAACCGCCTGCCAATCGATATTCGTCGAAGTCATATGGAATTTTCGCTGTCGCGGAGTAGGCGATGCTCGGCACAACGCCGATTGCGATGCACGCGTCGAGGCGTCTCCCTTTGGCTTTGCATTTCCGCCAGTGCTGCCCCATGTGTTGCGACGTGAACAGCCCGCCGGTGCGATTGGATGATTTAATCTGGCTGCGGTAGTTGCCAATATTGTAGATACCGGTCTCGATGTCTTTTGTGATCCAGTTGGCAGAGGTGAGATACGGTGCGTTGTCAAAGCCCGGCGTCGAAATCGGCACGGGAATCATGTCGAGGCCGTGGCCGTTCAAAAGGTCCGTCCCCTGCCATACAACCTCATGGACGGGAGCACGATCGACTTTGACCGGCGCGACCGGATTGAGTTGCGCCCGCGCCCAGCGCTCATGAATTTCGTCCGGTTCACACATCATACCGATCGCGTAGATCTCCGTGGTTGCCGCCAGGGTACCGACGGTTACCGGCATCGTATATCGCCGCCCCTTAGGATCCACGACGTTTTCGAACAGAAATGCTTTACGCTCGCGCTCGTCCAGACCGCGAAATTGCCAGCGCACCAAGGGCATCAATTCGGTGTCCTTGTTGATTTCACGCTTGATCCTAAGCAATTTACCGCGCTCTTCCAGCGCTCCTAGATGCTCACGAAAATCATGATAGTACTCACCCTTGCTTGCCATGCAGTACTCCCTTTTCACCTCGTGTCATCTATTGTCTGCGCCGCGCAGCTTGTCAAGCGTGGCTCTAGTCACGCGAGTCGGCTTTTCCGGAAACTGTGTGCAAAAAGACAGTCAGCTGGAGACTTGCGGTTCGGCCGTCCGCTTTGAATATCCTTGTATCCCGGTAAGCCGGTTTGCTACACTTGGGATTCGTTTTCGCACTCATTACTCGATAGGCCGTGGTCTAGCTGTGAGCTACCCTTTCAAAGCCTTTTCCGGCGCCGTTGGTGCAGCTGTGCTCAACCCCGCTCGCCCCAAATTCGCAGTCTTCCGTCGACTCTTGTGGCTATCGGTGGCCTTGCTTCTAGTCGTAATCTTTGCCGGCGATTTGTGGGCTCCTGCCGGGATGGCTTTACCCTTTTGCTATGTTGCCGGCCTGGTGCTGGTTGTTGCTTTACCGGGAACACGCGAGAAATTGGTCGCCGCGGCAACTGCCACCCTGTTGATGACGCTCAGCTATTTTTGGTCAGGCGCTATCCCGGGGGTACCGAGCTGGGTCTACATTTTCAATCACGGTCTTGCGCTACTGATGATTTGGACAGTAACGATTTTAAGCTTGCGTCATCGTCATGCGCAGGAAGTAATGCGCGAAAACGAACGCGTCGCCAACGAGCGTCTGGCGCATCTCAAAACGATTTATGCCTCCGCGCCGGTGGGTCTATGCTTCGTCGACCGCGAGCTGCGTTATGTGTCGATTAACAATGCCTTAGCGGAAATGAGTGGCAAGTCGCCGGAATTTTTTATCGGTAAGACTGTCCGCGAAGCGGCGCCGGAGCTCGCCGATACCGTCGAAGCTCACTACCGGCGCGTGATCGATACCGGTCAGCCCGTGATCGATGAAGAAGTTCAAATCGGTAACCCGAGCCGCCCGCAAGAGCGCCGTATATGTCTGTGCAGCTACTATCCCGTCCATACCGAGACCGGACAGCTGCTCGGAGTCAACGTCGCCGTTCGAGATATAACGCGCCGCAAACGAGCCGAAGCGGATACCCTTTTTCTACTGGACCTAGGCGAAGGGATCCGTTTCGCGGCCGATGCCGACGAACTGCTTTGGGCTGTGGCGGTGGCCCTCGGCGAGCATTTGAAGGCGAGCCGGTGCTGCTTTATGGAAGTCGACGCCGAGCACGACCGGCTCACCGTCCAAAGAGATTACCATCCCCATCTGCATTCGATCGTCGGCAGTTATGGCCTCAGCTTGGCGAGCCCAGCCATCCTTGCGTTAGCGCAAACCGGGCAAATTATCGCTATTGCGGATGTCACTACGGATGATCGGATCCAGCAAAGCTGCGAAAAATGGCAAGACTCAGGAGTCCGTGCGTTGGTCATCACCCCCTTGCTCCGCGATGGGACATTGGTTTCAGCGCTCGTTGTCGCGAGCAGTGACGCGCATGTTTGGACCGAACGGGAAATTACCTTAGTCAACATCGTCGCTGAGCGCACTTGGTTGGCCGTGGAACGGTTGCGCCTGGACAATGTTCTGCGCGAAAGTGATGCCGCGCTGCGCGACGCGGATCGCCGTAAGGATGAGTTTCTGGCTACTTTGGCGCACGAGTTGCGAAATCCCTTGTCCTTAGTGCGTAACGTGATCACCCTCAAAAATACGCCCGGCGCTCCCGAAACCGACCCTCGTTGGGGCCAAGATATTATCGAGCGGCAGGTGAGTTATCTCACTCGCCTGACCG
>Ga0209974_10000261_pt1 | contig 17058 bp, 14 predicted proteins | sample InoplaM3SPM_FD_187592 | JGI IMG/M metagenome (GOLD analysis project Ga0209974, IMG submission 187592) | Arabidopsis thaliana rhizosphere microbial communities from the Joint Genome Institute, USA, that affect carbon cycling - Inoculated... | ecosystem: Host-associated > Plants > Roots >...
CCCCCGTTGCCGCCTCCCAGCTCGTAGCCGGCGAAAAACAGGCCCCAGGTTGGGTCCACGGACGCCGGATCCGCCTGCCAGCGGCGGTAGAGGGAGTCCACGTACTCGGGATTGGCCCGCAGGATCGCGTCTAGGGAGGGCATGGGGCGGTAGAAGATAGCGGCCCCACCCCAGTGGGCCACGGAGGAGATGATCGCTGTGTGAAAAAATATGCTTTCCGGAGAGGCGACATACATACTTGTACACTTGACGCGGACACCCTGCAATCCGTTTCCTCAGACCTCAAGGGCCACCTCAACGCGGAATCAGTTAGGGAATGCCTGTTACCGACGAAGAATAGTTCCTCTCTGCAGAAGATTTTCTGCTATTTCTGGAATCTCTTCTTGCGGATCTCGCCGGATGGCCTTATCGTGCGGCATCCGTTGGCTGTAACCTGCTTCTTTCACTACGGGTGTTTCGCCCCACATGATCATCGCATCCTGTGCCGGGACTCCTTCGGTTCCCGGATCCATCCGAATACATAAGCACTCATTCACGGAGGACACATGCATCCATGGCCGTCCTGTCCGCACATACTTGCATCCGCCGCCCTCATCTTGTGCCTGGGCCTCGCATCCTGCGACGGCGGTGAGCCGACGGCACTCGAAACAGATGGCGTAGGATTCGAACCATCCGTTCCGGAGGCGACGCTGATCACCGGTAGTGTCGTCAATGTCCGGGACTTCGGGGCCCGTCCAAACGATCAAATCGACGATACGGGAGCTTTCGCCGCGGCGCTGAGCGCGCTCCCAGCAGGAGGTGGGACGGTTCGCATCCCTGCGGGCACGTTCCTCCTCATCGCGACGCCCAGGAGCAGCATCGGCCGCGGGATCGACATATTCCGGCGGACGAACATCACGCTGGCCGGGGACGGGATGCAGCAAACCGTTCTTCGCATGGCTCCCGGCATTTCCTACAGAGGGGACACTCACGTCATCCTCATCGAACAGTCCTCGGACATCACCGTCCGGGATCTGATGGTCGACGGCAATCGCTTCCGAGTTTCCTATGGGGACGAACAGTCTCATGGTGTCGACGTGCGCGGTAGCTCGGGGGTGAGGTTACAGCGCGTCATCTTTACGGGAATGCACGGAGATGGAGTTCAGCTGATCGGAACTTTAGGTCCGACGCTGCGATGGGTGGAGAACGTGCAGGTCGAAGATTGTCTCTTCACTCACAACGGCCGTTCCGGGATCGCCGTGCAACGAGCCGTGCGCGGTCTCACCGTGACTCGGAACACCTTTACTCGGCTCAACGATCAAGCGGTCGACATGGAACCCTCGGACTCCTCGATCGACGGTCTTGTGCCGCACGATTTTGCGATCACAAACAATTACTTCTTCGATACCGCGACTCTCGCGGTGACCGTCGCAGGGATATCTAGTGAGCAACCTGCGCGAAACGTCCGCGTCGCGAACAACACGTTCGAGGGTGCCGGCATGCTCGTTTTCAACGCGGTAAATGTGCGGATCGAAAGCAACGTCATTCGTTCAGGCACGAGGTGGTCGCCGATCGATGTACGCAAGAAGGGCGAAAAAATCTGGATCGTGGACAACATCGTCGACAGTCGCGCGACGGACGGACCAGCAATTGAGTTAGCGTACCACACGAGCATGGCGCCGCAGGATGTTCATGTCATCAACAACACGATCTTGACCTCCGGCGAGCCTGGCTTCTCTTCGCGGGATGCAAAGGCTTTGGAGGTTGTCGGGAATAGGATCACTGGTCCGGGCAACACCGGCATCAACATCGTGGACGTGAACCCTGATTCACCACTTAGCGAGTTTCTCGTTGAGAGAAATACGATCAGTGGATACCGTACGGGGATTCGCTTCGCGACGGATGAGGACCCCATGCGGGAGGTCTGCGTGCGCGGCAACACCCTTCTCAACTTCAACGTGCAACTGGTTCTGGACGGCCGCATAGTCCGCGACTGCACGTTCGATTGAGTTCGGAATGAAGGGAAGCGTGAGATTTGAGGCAGGCGGGAGTAGAGCGAGCGGGAAGCGGAGCCGAACTCGAGCTAACCCGGCGTGATCAGGAAGAGGCTGCCTCCGCACCGGACAGTTCACTGCGACGGCGGGATCGCACCGAAACGCGGCGGACAGCTTCGGCCACTCTCTCGAGCTGGTCGTGTGTGAGGCTGGAGCTGGACGGAAGACATAGGCCGCGCTCGAACAGACTCTCGGCAATTTCGCCCCCAGCGATCTCGTAGTCCTTATAGATCGGCTGACGATGCATCGGCTTCCATACTGGTCGGGCCTCGATGTTTTCGGACTCGAGCGCCAGCCGCACCGTTTCCCGATCCGCGCCGAACTCCTGGGGATCGACGGTGAGCGTGGTAAGCCAGCGGGAGTGGGTCCCCCAAGGGGCCTCGGGCATGAACTCAATGCCTGGCAGGTCATTTAGCGCCTGACGATAAAACTCGAAGTTCCGCCTGCGTGCCTCTACGTGATCTTCGAGGACGCGTAGCTGTCCGCGCCCGATTGCAGCCAGGATGTTGCTCATCCGATAGTTGTAACCGATCTCCTCGTGCTCGTAGTGGGGCACGGGCTCACGCGCTTGCGTGGCGAGTTTGAGAGCGTGCTGAACCAACTCCCCGTCGGGAGAGACGAGCATCCCACCGCCCGATGTCGTTATCACCTTGTTCCCATTGAACGAGTAGATCCCGACCTTCCCCATAGTGCCCGGGGCCCGGCCGCGATAGGACGCCCCAAGAGCCTCCGCCGCATCCTCTACGAGCGGAACACCATAGTGCTCGCACAGCTCCACCAACGGATCGAGGTCGGCAGGTTGACCGTACAGGTGAACGACCGCGACCGCCTTCGGAAGTCGTCCCGCTTTTTGGCGCGTCTCCAGCACTCTTTCGACAAGCGCTGGGTCGAGGTTCCAGGAAGTGCGCTCGCTGTCGATGAAGACCGGTCGCCCCCCCAGATAGAGGATCGGATTCACCGTGGCCGAAAAAGTCAGCGTTGAGACCAACACCTCATCGCCAGCCGCGACCCCCACGAGTTGAAACGCCAGATGGAGCGCGGCGGTGCCGGTCGATAGAGCGACGCCATACGGTGCCCCTACGAGCTCACGAAATTCCCGCTCGAAGGCTTCCACCTGGGGGCCGAGAGGCGCGATCCAGTTCGATTCGAACGCCTCTCGAACGAAGGCCTCCTCCAAGCCCCCCATGTGAGGGACGGAGAGATGAATGCGATCGTGTCTCATTCCCATGACGTTTTTCTGAGCATCCAAATGAGTACGCGCTTCATCGGTTCTCGCCATTGGATCTGTGCGAGTTCAAATCTTTGAGATCCAGCTTTCTGGCCATGGATCTGACCGGCCTTCGAAGTCCCTCCACAAGCCAGGTTTTGGCCTTGCTTGAAGTGGGAACATGCTGCTTGAAGGCGGGTAGACTATCGATGCGATACTCGTAGTCGAAGTATTCGGCTACTGGAGCAACCTGCTGTTCGAATTCGTGGATTTCCTCCGCACTCCAATCCTGATAAGATCTGTACTCCTTTGCCTTGGCACCGGGCTTTCGCAAGCTAAGCGCCTCGTATTCAGATGCCGAGACTGCTGGATCGTAGCCAAGGAAGGCCGCAAGCTCCACATATCTCCTGTGGTTGAGCTCCTCCAGTTTCTGGACACGCCAGTGCGTATCGGGGATCGTCTCGAACTGCTCCAGGACTGCCGAATTAACGGCACTCCACATCCAGGCCAGTTTCCCGACCTGCGTCATCTTGTTCCACGAGGTGAATTCCTCGTCGCACGGAGCAATTCTCGAAAGAAAGTGATGAAAGGACGGGTGGTGTTGATACCCCAGAGCAAGGGCAGGATCTCCCTGGATGTAAGGAATTGGATACAAACCCTTGGCAGAGTAGGAAACGACAACATGGGATGGACTTCGAACTATCAGGATGAATTTGGCTCGGAATCTTTCGTACAACTCTTTGATGGAAAACGAAAGATAGGAACTGGCTTCGAAGGAGAACTCGTTACCAGCCAGGTCGCTCCGTATCTCCCTCTCTTTATCATGCAGGAAACCCTCGCTATCGACTGGAAGCTTGTACCATCGGCAATACTTATGAAAGGCTTCGAGCAATCGACTCCGCTCGTGCGAGGCTCCTACTCTCGGTTCAAGACCGGCGACCTTGGCCATGAAGTGGGTACCGCATCGACCCGTGCCGACACAAAATCCTACTTTCCCATGCAGATCCTCGCTTCCGTGAGCCACGCTCAATTCCTTCTCCAATTCCACAAAGGGATACTTCCATTTACGCAACGAGGGGCCGATCGCATCGGACGAATGGAGACTTTCATTCCCGATCCCCAACCTCTAGGGCGCGGCACAACCGGAATCGACCGGCCCACTCGTTTGTAGGGAATCCGCTATGTTGAGAAATGTGTTCCGCAGCAGACACATGCGCGATATGAGATCCCCTCTGCTCTGAAAGCGGATGCCGACCGAATAACCCTCGAACTCATTTGACTCAATTACGAAATCCGCAAGAGGTGTGCCGGGTGAAATGTCCTCGACCAAGATGCCGTCCGACCCGCCCCCGGCGAATGCGTTGTCCGTGATAAAGAGCCGCTCCGAGTCTCGCGCATAGACGCCTCGCGCGCTCCCCGTCTGCACTGTATTGCCCGCCAATCGAAAATCCGTTGGAGCGCATCCGTTGTGGAAAGCCAGCTCGATCGCCGCCTGTCCGGGGGCCCCGGTTGGGTATTCGATCTGGTTGTCGAGGATCCAGACGTTGCGGCTCGCCTTTATCACCGAAATCGGGCCTCGATCTTTAGCCCGGATGCTGTTTCTTTGAATTTTGACGTCATGGGCATTGAATACGACGAGCGAGGCACCATCGAATTCATTGTCTGCCACAATAATCCTGCGGGCGGGCTTGCTCACTCCAACACCCGCGATGGCAATGGCCAAACCCCCCGTATTCACAAACACATTGTTTGTTATCACAAAATCGCTTGGACCGATATCATCTCCTTCGGCGTTGCTCGGCTCCATATCGATTGCCTGGTCGGAGATCCTGGTGAATGTCGAGTTGTTGACTTCCAACTCCCTTACTCCACGCTGGATCGTGATACCAGAGCGACCGTTGTCGTCGAACCTGCTGTGCGTGATCAGCACTTGCTCGACCGGACGATTTTCCCCCGTGAGGCCGAGCAGGCGAATTCCGTCCGATCGCATTCCGGTGAACATCACATTCTCGAAACGGATGTTCGAGCTTCCACGTATCTCTATGCCATGGGACTGCTCGTCCTGGTAATTTACGTTTGTCCGGTTTCCATCGATGGTCAGGTCCTCGATGGTCACGCCTGATACTCGCTCCATGTAGACGATGAAGGTGTCTCCTCTGTAGGAGGCGGGAGCCATGCGAAGAATAGTCTGCTGCATTCCGGCCCCCCGAATCGTCACATTGGTTCGACCCAACAGCTCGATCGCCCGATTGAACTCGTCGGGAGTGGCCCGCAATAGAAACAGTCCCGGAGGGATCAAGACCGTGCCCCCCTGCGGGGGTAGGCTCGACAATGCTTCCTGAAAGGCCTGCGTGTCATCGTCCTGATCGTCTCCTCGCGCACCAAACACAGTCACTTCCACACCTGCTCCCCCAGTACCGGTAGCGCCTGTTGAAGGAGGTACTCTGATGGGTTGAAAATCGGTCAGATTCGCTGCAGGCCCGCAATCGGCTGGAACTCTTGGGACGGGGCCGACCGGTTCCTGAGACGGGCTACCGCAGGCAAGCATCGATGCTGATGCCGCGCATACGCAGGCGCACCGGACCGCTCCCCCGATGGTCCCTGTCAAGGTCGACAATGCAACGCCCCTGGCCTGCATCTAGCCCTCAGTGGGATGGTCTACGCCTTCTCGGGAAAGTACACGAAAGACCGTACGCCAGAGAATCCATACGTAGAGGCGCAATGACCTGTTGCGGACATACCAGGCATCATGGCGGCATCGCTCATCCCAGGTGGCCTCTCTTCGCGCGATCGCCTGGGAGTAGCCCGTGATTCCAGGACGCACCAGAAATCGCGTCTTAGCCTCTTCAGGGTAGTTTTCGAGCTCGTGAGGGAACCACGGGACCGGCGGTCTGGGACCCACCAGCGACATCTGGCCACGGACAACGTTTACGAGCTGTGGCATCTCATCGAGACTAAGGGATCGCAACAGCTTCCCCAAACGTGTGATGCGACTGTCGTTCTTCTGGAGGAAGAGATGGTGCCCTGCCGTCGGAACACCTGCAGTCATTGTGCGGAATTTCCAGATTATGAAGCGACGCCCGTACCGCCCCAGGCGTTCCTGCAGAAAGAGAGCCGGCCCTGGAGAGTCGAGCCGGATCAGAATTCCCACCAGGAATAACAAGGGACTCAGTAAAACACTCAGAGGTATGGCGATCGTCAGATCCAGAACTCGATGGCACGCATCATAGAATGCGCGCGGCGGTCCCTCAGCCTGCACCGGCGTCAGCAAGGCTAGGTTTGAAAGATCGTGAGCGGGCATGAAAAAGGGACGTCCTAGCGACAACGAGTGGCCGCGACTATGAGCGGCTGAGTGGCCGGGCTGGCACTCCGACCACTGTGGTATCAGGAGGAACGGACTTTGTGACGCACGCTCCAGCTCCGATGACCGCACGCTCTCCGATTATCAAAGGCGCTTCTCTAGTCCCATTGACGATCGTCGCACCCGTTCCGCAGTAGGCCTCTTGCTCGAAGTGCACCCACCCCGACACATGAACTCCGGGTGCCAAGGTCGTGAAATCCGCCATGACCACATCATGACCCACAGTACAATCGAGGTTCACCTGAACGTGCTTTCCGATGACTATATTCGTAGTAAGGATGTTGCCCGCGCAGATGACCGTACCTTCTTCCATAGTTATCCATTGTGAACGAGCGGTGCCGGGATGGACAAGCAAATCGAACCCCAAGCCAGCAAGACCCACCTTCTCCACGAGTCTGCGCCGCAACGAAGGAGAGCCCACCCCAGCGACTACCAACGCCAGAGGAAATTTTTTCGAGACCTCATCCAGGCTCATTACCGGGATGCCATTAATGACGGCTCCCTGCTGATCCGGATCATCATCGATGAAGGCGACGATTTCCCGGGGGCTTTCCCGATGCCCGCATTCCTCGGCCAGCCAGGCGACTTCACGCGCGAACCCACTGCTCCCGTAGATCGCCAATTGCTTCATGATGCGGCCCGCCCCTGCTCGACACGCTCGTAAAACTCGCGAAGCGCCTCGCGCAACTTCATCTCTTCGTCGGCACTCAGAGTTCTCTTGCTCATCTCGAATCGATCGGGTGGGGCCCCTTTGATTCTGGCCGAATAGCCCTTTCCATCGAGCAGTGAAGCCACTCCTTCCAACGTCCGGCGTGGATGGCCACATATGTCCTCGTACGTCACATCCAGCACGTCGGAGTCGGGAACATCGGCCAGTTGCTCATCAATGATTCTGTCGATATGGAACACCTGGCCCGCGACCTGAACCCAGTAAGGATGGCGCTTGAGCTCGACTGCCTGTGTAGGCATAAGCGATGCCATGTAGTCGATTGAGCCAAATTCCTGAGTGCGAAATTGGATCAGCGACCTCGCGCTTTCGATGGGGCTCCTTCTTACGCGTACAAATAATGCTTCAGGCAGGGCCTCTTTCAGGCGGGCCAGATGCCAACAAACCGGAAGATACTTGAACGTCACTGCAGTCCCAAACGCGTGTCCAATGCTCCGTAATGATCGTTGAACTCTATCCCAATCAATTCGCTCCTCTATTTCCACCGTTGGCTGAAAGCGCATGTCGTATCGGAAGAGTTCCTTCCAGAAATAGCCGAACTCGTGCGGTTCACCGAGTCCCTCTGTTTTTCCGAAACTGGATCGGAAACTGGGAGTCGCACTTGAGAGGATCTTGGTCGACAGAGCGATCCCGTAAAGAGGAGCGCTCCAAAATGCGGCCACGAGATTGTTTATGTAGGAGACATTCAGATAGAAGGATACGAGTTGCGAAAGCAAGGTTGTTCCCGAACGCGGAACTCCGATAATGAAGACCAGCGGATATGGCTCACCATCGAGAGCCTCGCAGTACGGCTCATGCGGGGACCTGAGGATTTCATTCATCTCGGTTACAAGTCGATCGACTTCCGCCATGTCCATTTTGCCTCTCAGACCCCTGTCGCCGAAGAACTCGCTAATGTCTCGGCGTCTTCCGATTCGATCCCGTTCAGAATTGCACTCGCCCGAGCCGCCCACGTGTAGGAATCGAGTTGCTCACGCCGTGCCTGCTCACCCAGCCGCTTCCTGAGGCCAGAATCCTTATACAGTCGTACCACCGCCCTTGCCCAGGACTCCACGCGATCTGGCGGAACAAGCAGGGCATTCTCCTCATCACGAAGTACCTCGCGAATTACAGGCAGATCCGAGGCAACGATCGGCTTTCCACTCGCCATGTACTCGAACATCTTGATGGGGGACGTCCATTGTCCGAAGTCAGCTCTCCCCGAAGACCCGTATACCTCTCTCTGGTTGGGCAACAGGAGCACGTCCAGTCGTGCGAGGCGATCCGGCAACGACTCGGGGGGAACGAACCCGTGCAGCATTACGTTCCCGGGCAAGGATCCCTGCCGCCATCGTAAAAGATCCCTTGCGCTCCCACCCACCACTTCAAATCGATGGTTTGGGAGCCGCTCGGCGAGAGCAACAACGACCTCCATCCCTTTTCCAGGATAGAGGTTGCCTACATAACCGAGATTCAGCCCGTCACCCTTTGTACCAGGGTCCCAGTCGGTCGATGCTGTAATGGTGCAATCTTGAGGCCGCGCACCGTTGTGCGCGACCATCCCACGGCCAGCAGGTACGCGATAATCCTGCTCGATGTTCCGTCTCAACGAGTGACAGTTGAAGACTACTCTTACGAGGGCACTCGACCTGAGCGTTCGTCGTAGCAGGAGGCGCTCGGTGAATCGAGAGGGCGCATCGTGAAGCTCGAGGATCAATGGGTAGCCGAGCTCACTGCCTAGCCAAGCGCCCCAGGGATCTCGGCAATGCAGCAAGTCGAACTTCCCCCGTAGACGCACGAGCAACCGTGCCATGTGGGTCACATAGGTGGCATATCCCCCGCGTCGAGCTGGACAAGGCAGCTTGACGATCTCAAAATTCGCTTGTAGACCATAAAAATCGAAATCGTTCAGGTCTGAAGCTTCCTGACGACCCGCATTGGCCTTAGTCACGAGAGTCACGTCGTGCCTGCGCTCTCCAATCGCATGGCACATGTTCATTACATGGACGGCATTTGCCACCCGTGAAGGAACATACGATTGAGACAGATAAAGGATCCGCAACTTGCTCCTATGCGATCAACGCAAGCCGATTTCTACGGCTCTAGAAAGAAATCTGCTCCGCTCGTTCTCGCGCCTGATCGAACCAGTCAGATATTTTCCAACGCAACCACAAGTGCGGGGTCTGTTGTAACTGATCACCGAGAACCTCTGCAAACTCACGAAGGTTCTCCTCCAAGTCCGCCTTCGGGTCAAGCTTTAGAGGGGCGCGGATGTGTACCTCGATTCCACGCGGCTTCGAACTGGGAACGGCGAACACGGGCAGCATGACCGCGTCCGTCATCTTGGCAATCTTGATGAAACCCGTGGGAAAGGGGTACGGTTGACCCAACAGCGGAAAGTTGATGAACTGGGTGGCGCGCAGGCCGTCACCCGCAATCATCACTATTTCCCCGCTCGACAAGGCGGAAAGCAGTGGCCTTACATCCAGGCTGGCGACAAGATCAGTCGGCCGCAGGATGTCAGCCAAGGTTTTCGTCTTTTGAAAAATGCTGGCCTTCAGCTCGCCAGAGCGGTCGAGCCAATCCTGCAACTGGCGGTTCTTCTCAGGGCGATCAAGTTCCGCTAATACTTGTCTCACCGGATACCCGTGTTTCTCAAGGACCCATGGGATTATGTGCGGATGGCCCAGGTGAGCCGTTACCAGCATCGTAGCCCTGTTCTGTTGTTTTGCCGCTTCCAGGTTCTCCAGTCCCAAGATCGGGAATCGTGTCGAGGCCTTGAAGCCGGGATGCAGCGGCAGCAGCCTCCATAGGTATCGTTGCTTCGAGAACTCGAGATACTCCAGTGCGACTCGATCTCGGAGTTCAGAATCTTCCCCGAATACCAATTGGATGTTTCGACGGATATGAGCGGGAGGTGCACTCAGGATTCGACACACGCGACCACGCAGACTCCCAATCCACAAATGAACAGAGATCGGCACCGACACGACGAGCGCTTTTAGCATCAGGCGCTTGCCGATCCAGACGAGATCCCCAACCAGTCGAGACGTCCTGCTCACGCGAACTCTCTGGGCTTGACCGTGATTACAGCTTGGCCTGAACAACCCGGACAACCCGGTCGACCGTATCCAGGTTGTCTATGGTGACATCTTCTTGACTGAGGACAATGTTGAAGCTCTGTTCGAGATGGTTGATCAGCCTCATGCTGGAAATGGAATCGAGTATCCCGCCCCTGATGAGCGATGTCGTATCGGTCAGGGCCGTGGGGTCTTCGCCCACCAGAAACTCCTCCAGTATGAACGTGCGGACAGTGCTACGAATGTCCTCTTCGCGGAGCGAACTGTCTGTCATAGCCTTCCCCTTCTGATTCGAGTCTGATTCGCTCAACCCGCGGTGCCGACCGGAGAGGCGCCGCGCGGCCGGTGTCTGCCTCGGAGCGACTGAGCGGCTCATTGGCATGTTTCGTGCGAAATCACTCGGTGCGCACCCCCCCAAGCGCGAAGATCGGTCCATCCCCCGGGGCCGAGTGTCAGCATTCACACATACCCGTCAAAGGCCAGAGGCAGATGCTGTATACATCTTCGATGCTCCGCCGTACCCTCGGAGCGATTGGGGTTTTGGGAGTCTGTGTTGCATCATGCAAGGGCGGGGGGCCGACAACTCCGGACGATCCCGCCGGAATCGCGCTCTCGACCACCTCCCTGTCGTTTTCAGGGAACGAAACGCAACGACAGGTTACCCTCAGGAACCTGGGCTCGGGCCCCGTCGAGTGGCGACTGGAGGCCGCGACCGCTCCGTGGGTGAACACGACCCCCAGTTACGGAAGCCTTCAGCCCGGTGGGACCGGCACACTGTCCGTGCGCATCGATCGCGGAATCCTCTCTGGGACCTCCCAGCATTCCGCTTCCCTTGAATTCAGGGCAGCCGACAACGTCCAAAGCCTGCAAGTAACGGTCGAAAGCCCACCTCCAGTGGCTGGACTCAACCCGGGACAGCTCTCCATTGGCCCGCAGCAAACGTCTGGATCACTCGAGGTCGTCAACACAGGTGGCTCGACGCTCCAGTGGGCGGTTACGGGACCGGCGTGGGCAGCCCTCAGTCCGGTAAACGGTAGCCTGGCGCCAGGTGGCCGCGGCAGGATCACCGTGACTCCTGACCGCATAGCGCTGGGGTCGGGGCTTCACACAGGCTCCGTTTCTCTATCCTCAAACGGAGGTTCGGCTACCGCTGCGATCAGCGTCGAGGTTGGACCCACGCCGAAGATCCGGCTTGAACCAGGCATATTGGACTTCGGGACTTCGTTGTCCCGGCTTCAGCTCCGAGTCGTCAACGACGGCAACCAGTCTCTTGAATGGGCCGCTGATGCCGGGGTTCCATGGATCGGCATCTCGCCTTCATCAGGCACGATACCGCCGGGCCTCGAAGTCTTGACTACCGTTTCCATCACGAGAGGCGGCCTATCTCACGGTGTCAATCAAGCCGCGCTCCAGTTTACTTCCAATGGCGGAGTTGCGGCCGCCAGCGTGCTCGCATCGATCATCCCCGCAACCGGATCTCCAGGGCAGCCGCAGGGAGCCGCAATCTCCGTTACCCCTATTTCGCTCGACTTCGGCGAGTCTGGAACGGAAATGACCCTACGGATCTCCAACAACGGCGACGAGCCTTTGAACTGGGTCGGACAACCGCAATCCGACTGGGTAGTGCTTCCCGTTGTGTCCGGCAGTGTTTCACCGCATTCGAGCAGCGTAGTAGCGGTACAGCTCTTCCGGTCACGGCTCTCGAAGCCAGGAAGCTACCTCAGCTCTATCGCGCTTACGTCGAATGGCGGTACCGTCACAGTGGGGGTCTTCGCAACGGTCGGGGTCAATTCACCGCCCTCTTCACCGCCGCCTTCCCCTCCACCACCTCCATCAACACCGCCCCCATCAACACCACCACCTCCCGCGGCGCAACTTGTGGTTTCCCCTGGCTCGCTGGATTTCGGGCAATCGGGAACCCAGCTGACAATCAACATTCAGAACTCCGGTGGACAGGCTCTTAGCTGGTCAGGGCAGACGGCCAATCAATGGCTTACGCTTACGCCGTCTTCCGGCACTGTATCGTCGGACGGATCTCAGACCCTCACGATCCGGGCAGCGCGCGGTGGGTTGACAGCTGCTGGCACGTATCAATCTTCAATTCAATTCACATCCAATGGCGGCAGCGAGACCGTATCGGTTTCTCTCCAGGTACAGGCACCTCCCCCGCCGCCACCGCCACCTCCACCCCCACCGCCGCCTCCGCCCTCGAGCACGTCCGTGAACGTCGTCGACTTCGGCGCTCAGGGAGACGACCAGCTCGACGACAGCGAAGCCTTTGCGGCGGCGTTGAAGGGGTTAGCCGTCGACGGGGGCACGGTCCACATCCCCGCAGGCACCTATCTATTCCGGGCCGGGTCCAGGAGCAGCGTCGGACGTGGCATCGATATCTTCCGCCGATCCAACGTGATCCTGGAGGGCGAAGGCATCGGGCAGACGATACTTCGCATGGCTCCAGGGTTTACATATAACGCCGGCACCAACGTAATCCTGGTAGAGCAGTCTTCCGGTATCACGATTCGAGACCTAACGGTTGACGGAAATCGCGCAGCAGTCACTTACAATGACGAACAATCCCATGGTATCGACGTTCACGGAAGCTCAAACGTCCGCTTCGAGCGCGTCCTATTCACGGGCATGCACAGCGATGGTCTTCGTCTCCTGGGGCTTCTTGGCTCAAACCTTACATGGGTCGAAGATATCCGTATAGAGGAATGCCGATTTGCAGACAACGGGCGTTCAGGGATCGCCGTTCAGCGAGCCGTCCGCAGGGTGAAGATCCTGCGGAACACCTTCACCCAGATCTCCGATCAATCCATCGACATGGAGCCTTCGGGTGGTGACCCGAACATCGCACCCCGAGATTTCGAAATCTCCGGGAACCTCTTCTTCAATACAGATCCGCTAGGATTGACCATTTCGGGGCTGTCTCCGGAGGATCCGGCTCGCAACGTGATCGTAACGAACAACGAATTCGATGGTTCGGGCATCTTCATTTTCGACGCAGTGGATGTGCGCATCGAGGGGAACTCTATCCGATCAGGCTATGTATGGGCGCCCATCGAGATGCGGAAGGGCACTGAGCGTGTATGGGTGGTAGACAACGATCTCGACTCTCGTGCTACGGAAAGTCCTGCAATAGAACTGATGTTCCACACCAGTCGAGCCCCCAAGAACATTTACATCATCGACAATAGGATTATGAGCAAGGATTACCCGGGCTTTCAGGCTCGCGACTCCGAAGCGCTGGAGCTGACGGGCAATACGATCTCAGGCAGCGGGGCTCACGGCATCGGAATTCAAGACATCAATCCGGATAGCCCGCTTCAGGGCTTCCTGTTGGAAAACAACACCCTCTCGGGTTTTGATAGGGGCATGGAGTTCGTGAGTCGCGGGGATCTCATGAGTGGCGTCTGCGTCCGTACCAACACCTTTAAGAATATCCCGGAACACGTTCGCTTGGAAGGGCCCGTCGCTTTGGGCTGCATCAATTAGCCCTCGTTCTTGCTCTAGAAGCCGACGCAACTACGTATAATCGGGCCCTCTGTCTGAATTCCCACATCGACATTTACGAATTCGTTCTCACGAACGCATACATCCGTGGTCTCATCCCCTCTACTCGAGAATGCGACCCCCACACTGAATCCCTGCAACTCGTTGCTCTCGATGAGAAAGCGTGAGAGCGGCGACCCAGCCGCAATATCCTGAACTAGTATTCCATGATCACCGGAACCGGAAATACTGTTTCCGGTTATCCAGACATCATCGGCGTCGCGAGAATAGAATGCTCCATGGTCTGCGGATTGGATTGTATTGTTGGTGATGCGTATACCACGTGGAGCCCGACTTGTATGAAACATCAGCACTATGGAAGCCTTTTCGGTGGACCGAGAGTCTATGACGTTGTCCACTATCCATATGCTTTCGCTTCCCTTGCGGACTTCAATCGGGGCCCACTTTTCGCCCGAGCGAATCATATTCCCCTCGATCCGAACATCTTCGGCATTAAAGACGAAGATTCCGGTTCCTTCGAACTCGTTATCAGCGACCCGAATGTTGCGCGCCGGGTCGTCGACCGATAGGCCAGTGATAGTCAAGCTCAATGAGGCAGTATCATGGAACCTGTTGTTTGTGATAATCAAATCGCGCGGCGCAATGTCCGGCCCCGCCTGCGTAATGTCCTGACTTCCACCCGTTGGCTCCATATCTATGGACTGGTCGGAAATCTGTGTAAAAGTGCTTCCAGTGACTGTCACGCCGCGCACAGCCCGCTGTATTGCAATCCCGGATCTCCCATTGGCCGCAAAACTGCACCTCTCGACCCATACTCCATCAACCCAGACAGGAGTCGGCCCAAGGAGGCCTAGCAAGCGGATGCCGTCGCCATGCATTCCAATAAAGTCAACATCCACGAAACGGATGTCGGAGCCCCCATGTATATCCACTCCATGCGACTGCTCGTCATTGTATGCAACGTTGAAGCGATTACCATCGATCGTAAGATCCCGAATCGTGATACCGTTCGACCGCTCTACAAGTATGACGTGGGTGTCACCCTTATACGAAGCGGGAGCCATTCGAAGGGTAGTCTGATCAGGCCCCGCTCCGGTAATCGTAACGTTGGCCAGGCCGGATAGATCAATAGCCCTATTGATCTTATCCTTGGGAAACGCCGACAGGAGGTAAACTCCAGGAGCGACAACCACTGTACCACCCGTTTCAGGTAGTGCTCGAATGGCAGATGCAAAGGCGTTGGTGTCGTCGACATCATCGTTGGCGCGCGCTCCGAACGCCGTGACGTCGACTTCCGATCGATCGGCCGGCGGGTCCTCAGGCGAAATAGGCCCTTGAGGTTGATCCTTCGCGCATGCGAAGAGGCAGGAGAGTATTTCAACGGCAACTGCGGGTTTCCGCACCACTTGTGGGAGCCTCAAGCGGAAAACTCCAAATGCGATGTGCGGGACACGGGGGACAACGATCGAGTAGCCTTCCGATGCGCATTTCGTTCAACTGACAATCCCCGAGACGATCTCAAACCATAAAGACCCGCCATAAACATCCATAGCATCGTCGATCTCAGGCTTTGATGTGCGAACCCGTATAGGAGAACGGGAGCAAGGTATTGCACGTACTTGAGTCCGGCTTCCCGAGAAAGATAAACGATGAAAATGATGAATATCATCGTGCCGACGAGGCCGTAGCAGAATAAAAGCGTGCCGTAAGATGAATGAATTTCATGACTCCCGATTACTGACTCATATAGCCTATAATTCCCTTCTCCCGCTCCCACGAAGATGTGTTCAGGGTGATTCATGATCCTGTCATATCCTCGGCTGGCCATGAACGAAACGCCCTCGAGTTCCTCCTGCTCGTATTCGACCCGCTTTGTCAAAAAGAGATCGGTTCCCCAAAGGTTCAGAAAAACTATGAACGCTCCACCGGCGAGCAACAATATTCCTGGTCGGCGCCACATCGCCACGAGCACCAACATGGCCGCTCCGATGATCGCCGCAAACGAAGTAGATACTATGACCAGAAATAGACACATCCCAAGCGCCGCACCCCGATACCAACTAGGAGTTCCGAGTCGATCCGAAAGACTGAGTATAACTGCGGCAGATACTAACCCGAAGTAGCCCAGCTGATTGGGATTGTCGAAAAAAATCGTCTCGCGACCGGTGGTTGGTCCAAGCACCAGTAGAAGAATAAGTTGAATCAGCACGGCCAAGGCGAAAGAATGCTGGGTTACAATCAGAAAGTGCCGACCCGTTCGCAAATACAGGCTTACGCCCATGATCATTACCGCGCCATTGAATAGATAGAAGAACGGCGGCATTAGCATTGCGATGTTCTTCGATATTGCGGCCCAAGCGATGTTCACTATGCATACGTACCAAAGAAACCAGCACAATGCTCGAACTACTGGGTTCCGACTGGGAAAGCGCAGACCTGCAAAGAGACCTGCGATGATTGCCAGTGCGACGGCTGCGCTCGATATTTGGGGACGTCCCGGATCGAACAGGTAGAACGGATAAAGAACGGGAATGAGCCCCCACAGCCACAGTGTTGCCCTCGTGGCCGAATCCGGTCGGTAAGCTACTGATGAGGTTTCCGCGAGATCGATCACGACCTCGGGTCCCCACTGGACTGGCTATGGCTCATACGACTGCATTTCGACTTTACACTTCCGGCGAGCCCACCCATGAACTGTGACGCTCTGACTCGTATTTCATAAACCCTGTCGGCATTCGTGGGTCTCGTTTGTACGGCATACCCCCTTTGAAGCAGCGTAGGCCCCGCTATTCTCTCAAATGCTGCTATCTCTTGCGGGGTCAATTCTTCCTTCCAGGCGTCAACTCGGGAGTGTTTCGGTTTGGTTCCGACGTTTGGATGCAAATGTGCGTTGCGTTCATCCACAAAAGTCGACTGGTGAGGTTCCAGAAGCTCCTCAATGGTATTTGCATCATGCCGCGCTTCCAGGAACGTCAAGATCCTTTTTAACGTTTCCTCGGTTCTTGTAATTAGCTCCTCATACTGAATTTCGAGTGCGTTGCAATCAGATCGCATTCTATCGAACGTCTTGACCATACGCTTCCAACGTAGCGCCGAAGCCGCAGCTTCGACTTCAAAGGATATTCCCTTGTAAGAATGAATGGCACGCTTAGAGGAGG
>Ga0209974_10000263_pt1 | contig 17002 bp, 16 predicted proteins | sample InoplaM3SPM_FD_187592 | JGI IMG/M metagenome (GOLD analysis project Ga0209974, IMG submission 187592) | Arabidopsis thaliana rhizosphere microbial communities from the Joint Genome Institute, USA, that affect carbon cycling - Inoculated... | ecosystem: Host-associated > Plants > Roots >...
CGCGCCGCGAGACTACTCACCGCCATGATCTGTTCACTGTTCACTGTTCACGGTTCACCGATTAGAATCGCCGCCGCTTGACCCCGAACTTCTCCTACGGCGAGCTCAAGATCTTCTCGGGCCGCGCGCATCCCGCGCTCGCGAGCGAGATCTGCGAATACCTCGGCATTGAGCTCGGCCAGGTCACGCTCTTCAACTTCTCCGACGGGGAGAACTACTGCCAGATCGACGAGAACGTGCGCGGGGCGGACGTCTTCGTCGTGCAGCCGACGTCGTCGCCCGTCAACGACCACATGATGGAGCTCCTGATCCTGCTCGACGCCTTCCGCCGTTCGTCCGCGTCGCGGATCACGGCGGTCATGCCGTACTTCGGCTACGCGCGGCAGGACAAGAAGGACAAGCCCCGGGTACCCATCGCGGCGAAGCTGATGGCGGACCTCCTCACGGCCTCGGGCGCCGACCGGATCCTCACCATGGACCTGCACACGCTCCAGATCCAGGGATTCTTCAACATCCCGGTGGACCATCTCTTCGCGGCGCCGGTGCTCCTCGACGCGATCCGGGAGATGGCGATCGAGGACCTCGTCATCGTCTCCCCGGACGTGGGTGGCGTGGCCCGCGCCCGAGCGATCGGCAAACGACTGGGCGCCTCGCTCGCCATCATCGATAAGCGCCGCGGGGGGCCGAACGAGACGGAGGTCCTGAACGTCGTCGGAGACGTCGAAGGCAAGAACGTCCTCATCCTCGACGACATCATCGACACGGCCGGAACGCTCGTCCAGGCCGAGGAGGCCCTCCGCAAGCAGGGGGCGCGCCGGACCTTCGCGGCCGCCGTCCACCCGGTCTTCTCCGGTCCCGCCCGCCAGCGGATCGACGCGTCGAAGCTCGAGACTCTGTTCGTCACCAACACCATCCCGCTCGACGACTCCATGCGCGACTGCCGCCAGATTCACACGCTTTCCGTGGCCCCCCTCCTGGGGGAGGCCATCCAGCGCATCCACCAGGGCGCCTCCGTGTCTTCCCTTTTCGTTTAGTTTGTGTAGAATGTCGCGTTTTTCGCCGACTTCCACGAAGGGAAGCACATGAAGACCATCGAGCTCGCCGTCGAACGGCGGGAAACCAGGGGAAAGAACGAGGCCCGCCGGACCCGGTCCGGGGGAAAGATCCCGGCCGTCGTCTACGGCGCAGGCAAGGACACGGTGCCGATCAACGTCAGCCTCCGCGACCTGTCCGACGCCTTCCGGGGCGGAGCGGGGGAGAACGCGATCTTCCTCCTGAAGCTCGCCGGTTCCGACCAGACCCGCCACGCCATGATCAAGGACATGCAGCGCGATCCGCTGTCCCGCCGGCTCCTGCATCTCGATTTCGTCCGGGTCCTGATGGACACGAAGATCCGCGTGCAGGTCCCGGTGGAGATCGTGGGAGTCGCCAAAGGTGTGAAGGTCGACGCCGGCATCCTCGACTTCGTGACGCGCGAGATAGAGATCGAGTGCCTCCCGGGGAACATCCCGGAACACCTCCCGGTCGACGTGACCGAGCTCTCGATCGGTGACGCGCTTCGCGTCTCCGACGTGAAGGCGCCGGAGGGCGTCGAGATCGTCGAGGATCCGGAGAGAGTCGTCCTCCACATCGCGCACCCGGCGCACGAGGAAGTGGCCGTGGCCGCGGAGGCCGTCGAGGCGGCTCTCGAACCTGCGGAGCCCGAAGTCCTGCGCAAGGGCAAGGCCGTCCCCGAGGAAGAGGGCGAAGAGAAGAAGGAGAAGAAGGAAAAGGAGAAGTAGCGCCTGCGCGCGATCGTCGGCCTCGGCAACCCGGGCGAGCACTACGAGAATACCCGCCACAACGCGGGTTTCCAGGTGGTCGAAAAGCTGGCGGCCGAGGAAGGCATCCGGATTCGATCTCGCGAAGGCAAATCCCGGGTCGGCCGCGGACGCGTGGCGGGAAAGAGCGTAATGCTCGTGCTCCCGCAGACTTACATGAACGCCTCGGGAGAGGCCGTTCGAGCTCTTTGCGAAAAGAATGGTATCGGTCCCGACGGGCTGTGCATCGTCTCCGACGACATCGACCTGCCGCTGGGAGTCCTGCGGATGCGGGCCCGCGGATCCGCCGGCGGGCAGAAGGGATTGAAATCGGTCATCGAGTGCCTGGGCACGGCCGAGTTCGCCCGGCTTCGGGTGGGCGTGAGAGGCGAGCACTACTCCCGGGAAAAGAACGAGCTGGGCGATTACGTGCTCGAGCCGTTCGCGCGGGGCGAGCGCCAGCTGTTCGGCGAAAGCCTCGACCGTGCGGTCGAGGCCCTGCGGATCTGGCTGACCGACGGAACCGATGCCGCCATGAGACTCGCGAATCGAAAACCATCCTCTCCCGGCTCCAATGAGCCGGGATTGACATCCACGAGGAGAAGCGAATGAGGCTCTATGACATCGTCGCTCTGGTCACCCCGGACCTGGCCGACGAGGACGCCCAGAAAGTGGCGTCCGAATACCGCAAGATTCTGACCGACGGGGGCGCCGAGATCGTCAAGGACGAGCCCTGGGGACGGCGCCGGCTCGCCTTCCCGATCCTCCGCAAGCGGGAGGCGTATTACCACTACTTTCAGGTCTCCGCCGAGCCCGCGGTCGTCGCGGAGACCGAGCGCCGGATGAAGCTGTCCGACCAGGTCCTGCGGCACCTCGCCGTGCGGGCGGACGTCGAGTTGAAGCGCGCCGCGAAGTTCGCCGCGAAGCAGCGGGAGAAGGCCGCGCGCCGTCCACCGCGGCCGCCAGCGCCCATGCCGCCCGCGGCCGCTCCCAACGAGCCGCCGCCGATGATCGAGAAGGGAGAGCCGTCATGAGCCCGGCACCCCGCGGAGGAACCCGGTCGGCGACGGCCGGGCGTGACGCCAAGACCGGAGGGAGAAAGAAGTTCTTCGTCCGGCGCCGCAAGGTCTGCCGGTTCTGCGCAGAGAAGATCGAGTACGTCGACTGGAAGGACATCAAGCTCCTCCAGTCGTTCATCCCGGAGCGCGGCAAGATCCTGCCACGCCGCATCTCGGGAACGTGCGCGCTCCATCAGCGGAAGCTCCAGACCGCGATCAAGCGGGCCCGCTCGATCGCGCTGATTCCGTACGCGACCGACTAGCCGAAAACGGGGGGCGGATTTCGTTCCCCGGCCCCGCATCTGATGGAGGCCAACCCGGCCGCGGGACCCGCCGCGGATTACCCGCATCGCGCGGCTCTCGAGATCGCGTTCGCCGCCGGCTTCTCCGCCCTCGCGTTCGCGCTCTTCCTCGTCCTGCCCCTCGTCGGCGCGATCGGGCTTCCGCTCTCCGCGGTCCCGACCGTCCGCCTCGCGCACCGGCGCGGCGCGGCCGCGGCCCTGATCGCTTCGGCGCTCGCCGGTGCGATCGTGACGGGCGTCCTCCTCGCGGCCGGTCAGATGGGAGGGTGGGCTCAGGGCGTACTCGCCGCGGCCACGGCAGCGCTTCCCGCGATCTTTGCGGCGCTGTCTCGCCGGGCGCTCGATTCCTCCCGCGCCTACCTCCTCCTGTGCGCGACCGGGATCGCCCTCCTGGCCGCGCTTCTCCTCGGGGGTTCCGCCGCCTCCGGGCGGCCCGTCGGAGACCAGATCGCGAAGGAATTCGACCGGATGATCCCGGCCGCCCTCGAGTCCTACGCTCGGTCGGGGATGGACAGCGAGACGGTGACGCGGGTGCGGTCGACTCTCGAGGCGGCGCGGGAGTTCAGCCGGAAGTACTGGGCGGGCCTGCTCGCACTCCTCTGGGTCTTCTCGGCCGCGATCTCCTGGTACGCGGGGGCGCGGGCAGCGCGTCCGGCGCCCTCCGCCGAGGCCGCACGGTTCGAAGGCCTCCGGGTGCCGGCCGCGGTGGCGCCCCTCTTCGTGGCGGCGGGGGCGGGCTCGGTGCTCCTCCAGGGCTCCGCCCGGCGGATCGCGGGGAGCCTCCTGCTCCCGCTCGCCGCCTTGTATTTCGTGGCGGGGCTCTCTATCATCTGCCACTTCGCCCGGAAGTGGTTCCGGTTCTGGTTACTCCGCGTCGGTCTCTACACTCTGGTCGCCTACTTCCCGATGAACGTCGGAGTGGCGCTCCTGGGGCTGTTCGACTGGTACGTGGATTTTCGCCGCCGAGGAGCGGGAGCAATCGAGGAACGATGAAAGTCATCCTGGCCGACGACGTTCGTGGGGTCGGACACCGTGGCGACACGGTGACCGTGAAGCCCGGGTTTGCGCGCAACTATCTTTTTCCGCAGGGGCTGGCCTGGGAGTCGACCCCGGCGAACATGCGCCGCTTGACCGAAGAGAAGAGGAAGTACGACGAGAAGACGCTCCACCAGAAGGGCATCGCCGAAGAGGTCGCCCGCCGCGTGGAGGGGGTGAAGATCGTCATCTCGAAGAAATCGGGCGAGGGAGACGTGCTCTACGGCTCGGTCACGCCCGGCGACATCGCCGATGCCCTGGGCGAGCGCGGGATCGAGGTCGACCGGCGGCGCATCGAGGTCGCGGAGCCGATCAAGCGCCTGGGCGAGCACACCGTGCACGTGCGGCTCCACCGCGACGTCGTCGCCGAGCTGACCATCGACGTGCAGCCGCTCACTCCCGCCGCCGTCTAGGCCCCACTTCGGGGGTCAGGTCTCCACTTGCCACATCGCGCCGCGATGTGGCAAGGGCCGTTTCGGCTGTTCGATCGTCCCGGGCGGTTCGTGAAGACCTGACCCCGCTAAGACTTTTCAGTTCTTCGTCGCGTTGAAGCTGATCGGCACGGTCGTCGTGCAGTTGCCCACCGGTGCCGACAGCGTGATCGTCACCGAGCCGGTACCGCTCGCGCTCGACGTCGTGGACGTGACGTTCACGTTGAAGTCGGCCCGGACCGGAGGCGAACCCGTGCTCGTCACGTTGAAGGAAGCCGGGTTGATCACCCTGCCCGGCGACGTGTAGGTGATGGCAGTCCCCCCGTCGATCACCCCGCACGCGGTCCCCGAATAGTGGAGCTCGAAGCGAAGCAGGTTGCCGTTCGAGATCGTCCAGTTGACTCCGCACGGGCCGGTCGGAGCGCTGGAGGGCTGGCACGTCTGGCTGGTCGTTCCGCTCCAGGCTCCGTCATAGGGGCCGCCGCCGGTGGACGCGCCGGACTGCTGCACGGTCACGGTCTGGCCGGCGATCGTCAGCGACCCGCTGCGCGCGCTGGAGGAGCTGTTGGGCGCCACGGAATAGAAGACGGTTCCCGATCCGGTGCCCGATGCGCCGGCCGTGATCGTGATGAACGTCGAGGCTGTCGTCGCCGTCCAAGCGCAGCCGGACCCCGCGGTGACGGAGAAGCTCCCGCTGCCACCGGCCGCGCCGAAGGACTGGCTGGGCGGGGAAACCGTATAGGTACAGCTCGACGTTCCCGGGAACGCGGCCGTGTCCGCGAAGCTGCCGAGGTGGCCGGCAGAGTTGGAATACGTCTTGACCGTCCCCGTCTGGGTGTCGGTGACCGTGATCGTGTACGCGACGTCCGTGAGCGCCCCCTCGAAAACCCAGAAGTAACCGTTGAACGCCCTCCCGTCCACGACCTTGATGACGATCTCGACGTTGTTCGACGAGAAGAACCAGAAGTAACCCGTGTCCCCGGTCAGGGGAACGGCCTGCGCGGGAGCGTTCGTGATCCCGAGGCTCGGTGCGCTGAAGATGACCTGGACCTGGAATCGGTTGTTGTTCGCGCAGTACGTCGTCGCGTTGGGCGTGCAGACCGCCGGGACGAGGGCAGCCTCGCGCGAGAGCGTCGCGGAGGTGTCCACCCTAGCCTCGGGCGTGAACGCGACGCCCGTCACCAAGCCTTCATCGAGTCCGCGTACCGGAGATCGATCCTGCGCGACCGCACGCGAGACGAGAACGAGGAGCAGACACACCACGGAAAGGGCAGCCTTCTTCATTTCTCCCTCCTTCTGAAAAGAAGCGGGTGGGTGGGACTTCGCGCGGCGCGGCCCAGCGGCGAGGACCTGGAGCCGCTGGAGAGCCCGGGCGGCTGCGCTCGCGAAGCATTCGAAATGACGGTGGTGCGCGGATTCTCCGTCCGAACACCTGCACCGTCAAGGCCTCCGGGAGAAGGGGCACGCGGCCGGCTCCGAGGGGGAACCGGCCGCGGGGAGAAAGCGCTAGTTTCGAGCCGTGGTGAACGAGAACGGGCTCGTGGTGCTGCAGTCGGGCTGCGGCGAGGACGTGGTCAGCCGGACGGACCCGCTCCCGGTCGAGGACGAGGAGTTGACGAAGGAGCCGTTCAGCATGATCGCCGCCGAGACCCCCGGCGACGCGGTCACGGTCGTCGCGATCTGAAAGCTGCTGCCCGTGATCGGCTGCGGCGGATCGAGCTGGATCGTCGTGAACGCGTCGGGAACGCCGCAGGCCGGCCCGGCGAAACCGATCTGGAGCCGCACGATGGCGTTGTTGGAGACCACCCATGTGAGGGCGCAGAGGTGCGCCGGCCCGTCTTCCGGGTCGCACGCCTGCGAGGTCGTGCCGCTCCAGCTCCCGTCGAACTGACCCGGAGCGGCCCCCGACTGCGTGATCGCCAGGGTCTCGCCCGCGACCGTCAGGGTGGCGTTGCGCGACGTACCCGAGGCGTTTGCCGCCACCGAGAACGTGACCGTCCCGTTGCCGGTGCCCGAGGCGCCGCCGGTGATCGTGACGAACGCCGAGTTGCTGACGGCCGTCCAGGAGCACCCGGCCTGCGTCGTAACCGTTACGGTGCCCGTGCCTCCCGCGGGTCCGAACGACGCGGGCGAAGCGGCGCCCACGGTGTACGTGCAGCTCGGCCCGCCGGAGAACGCCGCCGTGTCGGCGACGCTCGCGAGCGTTCCCGCCGGGTTCGAGTAGCTCTTGATCACGCCGGTCGCCGTGTCGGTGACCGTCACCGTGTACGCGACGTCGGACAGGGCGCCGTAGAACACCCAGAAGAAGCCGTTGAACGCGCGTCCGTCCACGACCTTGACGACGAGCTCGACGTTGTTCGGCGAAAAGAACCAGAAGTGGCCGGTATCGCTCGTCATCGGAACCGCCTGGGCCGGCTGGTTCGTGATGCCGAGGTTGGGGGCGCTGAAAACGACCTGCACCTCGAACCGCCCGTTGTTCGCGCAGAGTGCGGTATTGCTGGGGGTGCAGACCGCAGGGACGGACGCCACGGCCGGCGACAGCGAGACGCGGGTTTCGACGCGGCCGGTTGCCGTCGCCGGGACGCCGGAGGCGGCGGCGCCGCTCTCGGCGAGAGACACCGCGGCCGCAAAACCGAGAAGCATGGTCACGGCGAGTCTTTTCATCTTCCTCTCCTTACCCTTTCCTCGTGGTCCGACACCCCTTGTCAATGTCGCGGGGACAGGTCCTACGGACCTGCACCCGCAGCAGTTCTTCGCGGGGACAGGTCCTGCGGGCCTGCACCCGCCTCCTCATTTCAATACGCAAATCCGAGGCCGGGCTCGATTTGTCTCTAGGGAACCGGTCGCGGAGCCGGCGTCGGAGCCGGCGGCGCGCCGCCGGGCGGAGGCGCGGCCTCGGTCGTTTCCCCCTTCTTCGGAAGGTAGAACGAGCGCTGCAGCGACCACGGGAGCCGCGTGATCTCCTGCCAGCGCGAGTCGTATTCCTCGGTCGGCTGCGAGCCGGAGACGAACGTCTCCAGGATGGGACGGGGACTCTGCGGCGTGGCCTTCAGGCCCGTCTCGTAGTCCACGGCCGTGAACACGACGTTCGGCGGTGCGTCGAAGTCCTCTTTCTCGTCGATCCGTCCGGCTTCCTTCATTCGCTCGACGACACGGATCCAGATCGGCAGCGCCGCGTGGGCCCCATCCATCCCGCGACCGAGGCTGATGGTCTTCTGGTCGTGGCCGGTCCAGACGCCGATCGTGTAGCGCGGGGTCATCCCGATGAACCACGCGTCCGTCCAGTCGTTGGTCGTTCCCGTCTTTCCGGCGAGGTTCAGTTTCAACCGCGCCGCGGATGCCGCCGTACCCCGCTGCGTCACGCCCTTCATCATCTGGAGGAGCTGGAATGCCGCCGTCGGGCTGGCGACCTCGCGCGCGTCGGGCAGTGTCTGTTCGAGCAGATCGCCATTCGCGTCGGTGATCCGGTCGAACAGGTACATGGGAAACGCGAGCCCCTGGTTGGCGAAGACCGAGAATGCCGACGTCATCTCGGCCAGCGTGACCTCGAAAGAGCCGAGCGCGATTGAGGGATACGGCGAGAGTTTCTGGCGGATCCCCAGCCGGTGCGCGGCTTCGATGACGTGCGTGCGCCCCACCATCTCGGAGACCCGGACCGCCGAGACGTTGTACGAGTACTCGAGAGCCCGTCGGAGCGTGACGATTCCCCGGAAACGGCCGTCATAGTTGGTCGGCCGGTACGGCGGCTGGCGGGGGTCGAACACGATCGAGATCGGACCATCGAAGACGGTGTCGGACGGCGTGTACCCGGCCTCGAGAGCCGCGAGGTAGACGAAGGGCTTGAAGGTCGACCCCGCCTGGCGAAGCGCCTGCGTCGCGCGGTTGAATTTGGAGCGGGACCAGTCGTAGCCCCCCGACATCGCGCGCACCGCGCCGGTGGCGTTCTCGACCACGAGCACGGCGCCCTCTTCCTTCGGGTCGTTCTCCAGTGAAAGTGACTCGGAGCCGTCCTTTTTCTGATCGATGGTGACGGTGACGAGATCGCCACGATGGAGGACTTTCGAAACGTCCTTGGCGGTCGTCCACGCGAACCCGGCCGGCGCGAGAGGCAGGACCCGGCGGCCGACTTTGATCTCCGCGCCGGAACGGGAGACCGAGACCACGACTCCCCGCACCGCGCCTCCGCCGCTGGACATCGTCTCCCAGGACGGGTCCACGAAGGCCTCGAGGTCGGTGTAACCCTCGTCGATCAGGTTCCGCGGCTTGCGGAAGCCGTGACGCCGGGCGAGCCTCCGGAGACCCCAGCCGAGCGCCTCGTCGGACCACCTCTGGATCTGCGGATCGAGGGTCGACTCGACCCGCAGGCCCCGCCGGTAGAGCTCCTGCTCGCCGTAGGTCCGCTCCAGGTACTGCCGGATCTCCTCGCAGAAGTAGGGGCCGACGATCGACTCCTCGAGCGAGGGGCTCCTCGGCAGCGGCTCGCCGTTGGCCGCTCTCTCCTGCGACTCGGTGATGTATCCCTCGGCCCGCATCCGCGCGAGAGCCGTCGCGCGTCGCCGCCGCGCCTGGGTGCCGCTCCGGAAGGGCGACTGGTCTTCCGGCCGCTGCACGATCCCGGCGAGGAGCGCGGCTTCGGCGAGCGTCAGGTCCTTGATGCTCTTTCCGAAGTAGTAGCGCGCCGCGGCCTCCACCCCGTAGTTGCCGTGGCCGAAATAGATCTCGTTCGCGTACATCGTGAGGATCTGTTCCTTCGAGTACCGCCGCTCGATCTCGAAGGCGACGAACGCCTCGTTGATCTTGCGCGAGATCGTTTTGCGCGGAGAGAGGAAGATCGCCCGGGCGAGCTGCTGCGTGAGGGTCGAGCCCCCCTGGGCAAAGCTCTTCTGCCGGAGGTTGGCGAGGAGAGCCGAGGCCGTCCTCTGAACGTCGACGCCACCGTGCCGGAAAAAGTTCTTGTCCTCGGTCGCGATGATCGCGTTGCGGAGCACGGCCGGGATCTGGCCGCGGGACACCAGAATCCGTCTCTCGATCGCGTACCGCGCGATCGTCGAGCCGTCGGTGCCCCGGATCTCCGTGATGATGTCGGGTCGATAGGTCTCGAGCTCGGAGACGCGGGGGACCCGCACGAAGCTCGTGGTGGCGGAGCCCGCAACGGCGCCGAGCAAGCCTGCCGCCAAGAGCGGCGCCAGCGCGATCACGGCCTTTCTTCCCTTGATCACGCGGCCATTTTGAGGCATCGCCGCTTCGTATGCTATAAGCCGGAGGCTCGTGAGCACGGCGCCCCCCATCGAGCCCGCTCCGGCCGGGCTTCCTGCAAACCGCGGCTGCTGGAAGGGAGCTCTACTCGGCTGCGGCGGCGCGGCTGTCCTCGTGGTCGTGTGCCTCGTCGCGCTCGGGATCTACGTTCAGAAGAAGCCGGGCGCCGTGACGGACCTCTTGATGGAGAGGATCCGCGACCGCTACGCGTCCGACGTCACCACGGAGGACAAGACGGCGCTCGAATCCGCGTACTCGGAGTTCCGGACGGCCCTCGAGGCGGGACGCGTGCGCCGCGAGGACCTCGATCGCGTTCGCTACACGGTCAAGCTCGGGCGCGAAGTTCCCCGGGACGAGGTGCTGGAGCTCACGCGGGTCTTTCGCGAGGCGGCGGCGGGGGGAGCCGACACGCGGGAAGCGCCTCTCCGGGCAACGCCGCCTCCGGTCGAAGCCACTCCGGTCCCTTGAGCCCGCGTCCCGGTTCGCAGTCGAAGCCCACTTCTCCCGGCCGCACGACCGCAAAGCCATTTTCCTACCTCGAAGCGCAGGCACGGGCGGGCGGCCGGTTCCGGCTCAAGACGGACTTCACGCCTCAGGGGGACCAGGTCCAGGCGATCGAGCACCTCGTCCGGGGAATCGGCGAGGGGCGGCGCGACCAGGTGCTGCTCGGCGTCACGGGCTCCGGCAAGACGTTCACCATGGCGAAGGTCATCGAGGCGGTGAACCGGCCCACGCTCGTCCTCTCCCACAACAAGACGCTCGCGGCCCAGCTCTTCCAGGAGTTCCGCGGCTTCTTCCCGGAGAACGCGGTCGAGTATTTCGTCTCCTACTACGACTACTACCAGCCCGAGGCGTACATCCCGCAGACCGACACGTACATCGAGAAGGAGACGTCGCGGAACGAGGAGATCGACAAGCTCCGACTCTCCGCGTCCAAGGCGCTCTTCGAAAGGCGCGACGTGATCGTCGTCGCGTCGGTCTCGTGCATCTACGGCCTCGGCTCGCCCGAGTCGTATTACGACATGCTCGCGTACGTCGAGGTGGGGGACCGCACCGGGATGCGAACGCTCCTCGCGCAGCTCGTGGAGATGCAATACGAGCGCACGAACCTGGACCTCGCGCGCGGCACGTTCCGGGTCCGCGGGGACGTGCTCGAGATCCACCCGGCCTATGAGGACACCGGGGTGCGGGTCGAGTACTTCGGCGACGAAGTCGAGAAGGTCACGCGGACCGACCCGCTGCGCGGGACCGCGCTCCAGAAGCTCGACCGGATCGCCCTGTATCCGCGGACGTTCTACGCCACGCCGCGGGAGACCCTCGAGCGGGCCATCGGGACGATCCGCCTGGAGCTCGATGCTCGCCTCGCCGAGCTCTCGGCCGCCGGCCGGCTCCTGGAGGCGCAGCGGCTCCACCAGCGGACCATGTTCGACCTCGAGATGATCAAGGAGCTCGGCTACTGCAACGGGATCGAAAACTACTCCCGCCACCTCTCGGGGAGGCGGCCGGGGGAGCCGCCCCCGACGCTCATCGACTATTTTCCGAAGGACTTCCTCCTCGTCATCGACGAGTCGCACGTGACGCTGCCTCAGGTGCGCGGCATGTACCACGGCGACCGATCGCGCAAGGAGGTCCTCGTCGACTACGGGTTCCGGCTTCCTTCGGCTCTCGACAACCGGCCCCTCACCTACGACGAGTTCGAGGCGAGGTTGAACCAGATCGTGTACGTATCGGCGACGCCGGGTCCGGAAGAGCTCGGGAAAACGGGGGGAGAGGTCGTCGAGCAGGTGATCCGCCCGACGGGCCTGCTCGACCCCGTCATCGAGGTCCGGCCGGTGAAGGGGCAGGTCGACGACCTTCTCGGCGTGGTCCGGGACGCGGCCGCCAAATCCCAGCGGGTCCTGGTCACCACTCTGACCAAGCGGATGGCCGAGGAGCTCACGAACTACTTCTCCGAGGTCGGCGTCCGCGTCCGTTACCTGCACTCCGACATCGAGACTCTCGATCGCGTCTCGATACTCGCGGACTTCCGCCGCGGCGTCTTCGACTGCCTGATCGGCATCAACCTGCTCCGCGAGGGCCTCGACCTGCCGGAGGTGGCCGTCGTCGCCATCCTGGACGCGGACAAGGAAGGGTTCCTCCGCAGCGGGACGTCGCTCATCCAGACGTCCGGGCGCGCCGCCCGGAACCTGGAGGGACGGGTCATCTTCTACGCCGACGCGGTCACCGACTCGATGCGGCGCGCGATGGAGGAGACTTCGAGGCGCCGGCAGATCCAGGAGGCCTGGAACGTGGCGCACGGGATCGAGCCCGCGTCGATCGTCAAGCAGGTGAATTCTCCGTTGGTGCGGATGTCCAGCCTCGACTACTACGATCCGACGCCCGCGCTCTCGCGGCCGGACCTGCCCGACGCGCCGGCGCTCGGGAAGAGGATCACGGAGCTCGAGAAGGCGATGCGCGCGGCCGCGAAGGAGCTCGACTTCGAGCGGGCGGCGGAGATCCGGGACGAGTTGCGCTCGCTTCGCGAGCTGCAGATCTTCCGGTCGTGATCTCCGAGGGGGCGGCCCGAGCCGCGCCCTAGCCGGGCGGCTTCGGCTTCTGCGGCTTCTGCTCCTGCCGCGGCGCCGGGTGCGCGAGCAGGAACTTCTGCGCGGCCTTCGCCGCGAAGTCTTCGAGCTCGAGCGAAACGTGCGGCGTGTCGATCTCGACGTCGAGTTTCGGCTCGAACGAGATGCGGCCCGAAAACGCGTCCGGTGAAATCCGGCCGTACTGCGATGCGATCAGCGGGTCCGGCGCATAACGCACGCCGAAGGGGATGGCACAGGGGAGGGCGCCCGAGCATCGCTGCAGCCGCATCCATTGCGCGGAGGCCGCCGCCGGGAGGCCGGCGATCACCGCGAACCCGGCCGCGAGGATCAGGCCGCGTGTCCGCATGGCTCACCAAGCATAACGCTTCGGGTGGCATCGATATTGCCGTTTCGGAGCGCGATGCCGAAGACACTCCGCCGCGAAAAGCGCCCATCGAAGCAGAAGGTCCGCTACGCCGTGGTCGGGCTCGGCTGGTTCGCCCAGACCGCGGTGCTCCCCGCGTTCGCGCACGCCCGCGGCGAAAGCGAGCTCGCCGCGCTCGTCTCCGACGACCCGAAGAAGCTCGAGAAGCTCGGCCGCAAGTACCGCGTGGACCTTCTCTACTCGTACGAGGACTACCCCCGCTGCCTGGCCGGCGGCGACATCGACGCGGTCTATGTCGTCCTGCCGAATCACCTCCACCGGGATTTCTCGGTCGCCGCGGCGGACGCCGGGGTCCACGTTCTGTGCGAGAAGCCCATGGCGGTCACCGAAGAGGAGTGCGAGGACATGATCCGGGCGGCGGAGGCGAACCGCGTCCGCATGATGATCGCCTACCGGCTCCACTTCGAGGAGGCGAATCTGCGAGCCGCCGAGATCGTCAACTCCGGGAAGATCGGAGATCTCCGCATCTTCTCCTCCCTCTTCACCATGCAGGTCAGAGACGAGGACAACATCCGCTTGAACCCGGTCTCGCAGGGGGGCGGCACGCTCTACGACATCGGGATCTATTGCATCAACGCGGCTCGCGCTCTGTTCCGCGACGAGCCCGTCGAAGTGGAGGCGGTCACGGCCAACAACGGGGAGCGCCGCTTCCGGAACGTCGACGAGATGACGAGCGCGGTCATGCGGTTTCCAGGGGAGCGCGTCGCCACGTTCACATCCTCCTTCGGCGCGGCGGACCACGGCTCCTATCGCGTCGTCGGGACGAAGGGAAGCCTGGCCCTGACCGACGCTTACGAGTTCGCCGATCCGAAGAAGATGGAGCTGACGATCGGAGAGAAGACGACGCGGAAGAACTTTCCCAAGCGGGACCAGGTCGCGGCGGAGCTCGTCCGTTTTTCGGAATGCGTGCTCGAGGGGAAGGAGCCCGAGCCCTCCGGGCGCGAGGGGCTCGCGGACGTCCGGATCATCCGCGCGCTCTATCGCTCGGCGGCGGAAGGCCGCGCCGTGAGGCTGCCCGCGTTCGAGAAGCGGAGCCGCCCCTCGATGAAGCAGGTCGTTCGCCGGCCGCCCGTCCCGCGGGCCCCGGAGCTCCTCGGAGCGGCGGCGCCTTCGGGGAATTGAGTCTGGACTGTGGCGGGTGCAGGTCCGCAGGACCTGTCCCCGCGGTGGTGGACTGCGGCGGGTGCAGGTCCGCAGGACCTGTCCCCGCGGTGGTTAAAAGAGGTGGCACGCGCGGGCGAACCCGCCCACGACGAGGAGCACCGCGCCGATGAGGACGAGACGGACCACCGTCTTCTTCTTCCCGGGGAGAGGCTGGCGCGTGTAGAAGCCGGTCTGCCACCGCTCGATCTCTCGACCGCACTTCGGGCAGACGGAGTCCTGCGGGCCGACGGCGGCGTAGCAGTACGGGCACTCGTTCATCGCGTCGCTTCATCCTACGACAGGACGCGGAAAACGCGGCGCGGCGGTGAAGCGAAGCGTCGATCCGCCCGCGTTACACTGACCGAATGAAGGATTCGCCCCGGCCGCCGGAGAACGTCCCCGACGCGCCGGGCGTGTACCTCTTCAAGGACCGGAAGGGCCGGACCCTCTACGTCGGCAAGGCCCGGTCACTGAAGAAACGGGTCGCCTCCTACTTCGTCCGCGGGCCCGAGGTCACGAAGACCGAGGCGCTCCTCCACGCGTTCACCGACGTCGAGACCATCGTCACGAACACGGAGCTCGAAGCGCTCCTGCTCGAGAACGCGTTGATCAAGAAACACCGCCCCCGCTACAACGTCTGCCTGCGGGACGACAAAACCTACCCGTACATCAAGATCACGACGGGGGAGGAGTGGCCGCGCGCCCTGGTCACGCGCCGGGTCGTCGAGGATGGGCATTCGTACTTCGGGCCCTTCTGGGGGGGGCTCGCCCGGCGGATCATGCGGATGATCACGCGCCACTTCCAGATCCGTACGTGCACGATCGAGATCGACGGGACGCTTCCACGCCCCTGCCTCTACTACGACCTTCACGCCTGCCTGGGGCCCTGCGTCGCCGGCCTGACGACGAAAGCGGCCTATGACGAAGCCGTCCGGGACGTCGTTCTCTTTCTGCAGGGACGCAACAAGGAGCTCCTCGCGAGCCTCGAGAAGAAGATGGCCCGGGCCTCGTCCGAAGAAAACTTCGAGATGGCCGCCGCCTACCGCGACGCCCTGCGCACGGTGGAGGACGTCTCGGAGCACCAGGTCGTGCACTCCCTCAAGGGGGAGAGCGTCGACGTCTTCGGCTTCTTCGAATCGGGCGGCGACGTGGCGGTGTGCGTCCTCGTCGTCCGCGGCGGCGTCATCCAGGACCGCCGGGAGTTCTTCTTCGAAAAGTCCGGAGAGGTCGACCCCGCGGCCTTTCTGGACGCTTTCCTGCCCCAGTTCTACGACGCCAATCCGTTCCTGCCGGCCGAGGTGCACCTTCCCGTGGACATTCCGGACCCCGACCTGCTCGAAGCATTCCTCGCCGCGCGGCGGAACGCGAAGGTCGTCGTCCGGGTCCCCCGCCGCGGCCCGGCCCGGGAGCGGGTCGAGCTCGCGCAGGACAACGCGCGGGAGCGTCACAAGGTGCGTTTCCGGCGAATGGGCGGGGAGGAGGCCCTCGGCGTCGAGAGGCTGGCCCGCGTGCTCGACCTGCCCGTCCCGCCCCGACGAATCGAAGCGTTCGACATCTCTCACCTCCAGGGCACCGACTCGATCGCGTCGCTCGTGGTCTTCGAGGACGGAAGGCCGAAGAAGTCCGACTATCGACTGTTCGGGATCGCGTCGCAGACGCTCCTCGCGCCGGACGACTTCCGCAGCATGGCGGAAGCCGTCGAGCGGCGGTATCGCCGGTTGAAGGACGGAAACGCGGAGATGCCGGACCTCGTCCTCGTCGACGGCGGCCGCGGGCAGCTGCAGGCGGCGCTCACAGCCCTCGACCGCATCGGTGTCGAGCTCCCGGTCGTCGGGCTCGCGAAACGGGAGGAGGAGATCTGGATGCCCGGGCGCCCCGACCCGATCCGCCTGTCACGGAAAGATCCGGCTCTTCAGCTCATCCAGCGCCTGAGGGACGAGGCGCACCGGTTCGCGATCACCCGCCACCGCGGGCGTCGCTCGAAGCGCATGCGCGAGACGAGCCTCATGGAAATCCCCGGAATCGGACCGACGCGCGCCCGGATCCTCTTGAGAAGGTTTGGATCCCTCTCCGGCCTCGCCGCCGCGGATCCGAAGGAGGTCGAGGAGGCCGTGGGCCCGGCGTCGGCCCGCGCCGTGCGCGAGCACCTCCAGACGGTCTCGCGGGCGGAGCCGGTCGGGGCATCGGACGGTGCGCCCGAAGGAGGCCGCGTCCACTCCGCATGAGAACGGCCTTCGAGCGGGAGGGCGACGTCCGGAGCGTCGATCTGCCCGGCGCGTTCGCCGCGCTCTGGCGGGAGCGCGCCAACGGAGTTCTCTCCTTCTCGCGGCCGGAGTCACGGGTCCGCTTCGAGATCCTGGACGGCGCCGTCGTCGGTGCGACCTCGTCCGATCCGTCCTTCGACGCTGCCGAGGTGCTCGTCCGCGCCGGCAAGCTCGATCCGGCCGTCTTCGAGGGTCGCCGGATTTCCCGGGGCCGCGACCGCGCTCGCTTCGCGCGGGACGAGGGGCTCCTGACCGAGCGTGACTGGCGATGGGGCGAGAAGATCCGAGCGGTCGAGATCCTGTCCGACCTCGTCGGGTGGCTCGAGGGACGCTATTCCTTCGATGCGGAGGAGAGCCCGGAGCCGGGCGAGATCCGCGTCGGGATCGACCGGCTGCTCCTCGAGCTCTTTCTTCGTTCGCGCGACCGCGAGTTCGTGCACCAGTCGCTCGGCGCGGTCGATGCGCCACTCCAGCGGGCGGCCGACTTCGACGAGGCGTTCCCTTCGCTCGGACTGACGGCCGACGCCGAGTCGGTGGCCGCCGCCATCGACGGACGCGCGACGGCGGCCGAGATCTCCCGCCGCGTCCCGCCGGACCCGTTCTCGGTGGAGAAGCTCCTCGCCGCGCTCACGACGCTCGGCCTGGTTCACCCCGAGTATGCCGCGCCCGCGCGGACCCGGGCCGCGCCGGCGTTCATGGCGGCCG
>Ga0209974_10000264_pt1 | contig 16993 bp, 15 predicted proteins | sample InoplaM3SPM_FD_187592 | JGI IMG/M metagenome (GOLD analysis project Ga0209974, IMG submission 187592) | Arabidopsis thaliana rhizosphere microbial communities from the Joint Genome Institute, USA, that affect carbon cycling - Inoculated... | ecosystem: Host-associated > Plants > Roots >...
CTGGTAGGCGGGCGCATGGGTCTCGCGCGGATCCTGCGGCATCTGTTCACGACCGCGTGGAGCGTCGGCAAGGTGTTCCCGGCGGAAGCGCTGGCGAACATCGAAGCGGCGATCGGCGAGAGCGAGACCGCGCACACCGGCCAGATCCGCTTCGCCGTCCAGCACTCGCTCGACACGCGCGAGGTCCTGCGCGGCATCTCCGCGCGCCAGCGCGCGATCGAGGTCTTTGGCGAGCTGGGAGTCTGGGACACCGAGCACAACAACGGCGTCCTGATCTACTTCCTGCTGGCCGACCGGGACTTCGAGATCATCGGCGATCGCGGGATCGACGCGCGCGTCGGACCCGAGGGGTGGGAGGCGATCTGCCGCGGCATGGAGGAGCGGATCCGCGAGGGCGAGTTCCAGCGTGCCGTGATCTGGGGGATCGAGGCGGTCGGCGAGCACCTCCGCGCGAGCTTCCCGCGCGAAGGCGGCCCAACCGGCGCCCTGCCCGACCACCCCGTCATCCTGTGAACGGCGCGTATCCGATCGCGACGGGACCTCCGCCTGTGCGCGGCTCGGGTGGTATCGCGATGCGACGACCGCCACGCCGCACTACCTTGCCGCGCATGGATGGCCGGGTCGCCCTGCTTCTGGCCGCTTCCGCGGTCGTATACGCGTCCGCCGCCTGCGCGACGTCTCGCGGCGTATCGCGGAACGATCCGTCTCCGCAAGTCGCGCCGGCCGATTCCGCGGTGGCCTCCTCCGCGCTCGTCGAGCACCCCACGCTCTTCGCGACGCTCTGGCAGCAGACCTCCGCCGAGTACCGCGCGGCAACGCTTCAAGCCTACGACGAGGCGAGCGAAGTCCTTCCGGTCGCGCTCGCGGACTCCGGCTGGACGGCGGCGGTCGAACAGGAAGGCGACGACTTCTCCATGCTTCCGCCCGCCGTCATCCTCGACATCGATGAGACCGTGCTCGACAACTCCGCGCAGCAGGCGCGGACGATCCTGGCCGGCGAGTCGTTCGATCCCGAGGGATGGGGCGAGTGGGTCGACGAGGCGCAGGCGCCGGCGATCCCGGGTGCGCGCGAGTTCCTGGCGCTCGCCGACTCGCTGGGCGTCGCCGTCTTCTACGTGACGAACCGCGACCAGCCGCTCGAGGAGGCGACGCGCAGGAACCTCGCCGCCCAGGGATTGCCGCTCGACCCCGAGGTCGACACGGTCCTCTCGCGGGGCGAGCGCGAGGGATGGGAGAGCGACAAGACATCGCGTCGCGAAGCTGTCGCCGAGCGCTACCGGATCGTGCTTCTCGTCGGCGACGACTTCAACGACTTCATCTCCGCCCGACTCCCGCGCGAGGAGCGCGACCGCCTGCTCGAGCGGTATCGCGACCGCTGGGGCGATCGCTGGATCTTGATCCCCAATGCCGTCTACGGATCGTGGGAAACGGCCCTCTACGAGGAGGCCGACGACACCCCCGAGGAGCGGGCCCGCCGCCGGCTCGAGGCGCTGGATGACCTCGAGCCCTGAGTCCGGCCCCGCGCGCCCTCGATCGCCGTCAGCGGCGGAAGACGAGTGGCACGAGGAGAAGCGCCACGGCCGGCACGAGGATCAGGAAGAGCAGATCGAGGAGGGCGCCGGCGCGGGCGAGCTGCGGCACGGTGATCCGCCCCGTCCCGTACACGATCGCGTTCGGCGGCGTGGCGACGGGCAGCATGTAGCCGCCGCTGGCGGCGAGCCCGGCGGCGATCACGAGGGGCATCGGGTCCTGGCCGGTCGATAGCGCCAGCGCTCCGACGACGGGCAGGAACGCGGCGGCGGTCGCGGTGTTGCTGGCGAGCTCGCTGAACAGGACGACGACGAGGCAGACCATCCCGAGCAGCGCCCAGAAGGGCCACGCCCCGAAGCCCGCGAACCCTGCCGCGAGCCAGGACGCCAGTCCGGTGCGCTCGATCGCGTCGGCCAGCGACAGGCCTCCGCCGAACAGAACGATCACGCCCCACGGGATGCGCTGCGCCGTCGACCAGTCGAGGGCGAATTCGCGCTTCGACAGTGACACCGGCGCGAGAAATAGACCGAGCGCCGCTAGCATCGCGATCCCCGCGTCGCTGATGCCCGGGATCCAGCGCTCCAGGATCGGGCGCGTGATCCACCCCGCGGCCGCCAGCAGGAACGCCGCGGCGACGAACCATTCCCCGCGACCCGCCGGGCCCAACGAGGCGATCTCGCGGTCGATCAGGGCGCGTCCCCCGGGGAGCTCGCCGCCTTCCACGCGAAACGCCAGGCGGACCAGCACCGCGTAGGTGAGGGGAAGCGCGACGAGCACGAGCGGCACGCCGATCGCCATCCAGCGCACGAAGCCGACCTGGATCCCATAGCTCTCGAGCAGGAACGCCGCCGTCAACGCGTTGGGCGGCGTACCGATCAGGGTCGCGACGCCCCCGATGCCGGCGCCGAAGGCGATCGCCGCGACCAGAGCGGGCGCGAGATCTCCCGCGCCCACGGCAGGAACGCCGCCCTCTTCGTCGACGGTTTCCCGATCGCGCGAGCGATCTCCGAGCTCGAGGACGGAGACGCCAATCGGCAAGAGGAGGAGCGTCGCGGCGGTGTTGCTGATCCACATGCTGACGAAGGCCGCGCTCGCGAGGAACCCCGCCACGAGCCGCCGCGGGGCAGTGCCCATCGCGCGGATGATCGTCAGCGCCAGCCTCCGGTGGAGCCCCCAGCGCTCCATTGCGGCAGCCAGCAGGAACCCACCAAGGAAGAGAAAGATCACGGGGTTCGAGTACGGCGCTGCGTTCTCGCCGATCGTGCCCACGCCGAGGAGCGGGAACAGCGCGAGCGGCAGGAGGCCCGTGGCGGGGATCGGGATCGCCTCGGTGATCCACAGGATCGCCATCGCCACCGCGCACGCCGCCGTCCGCCACGCCGCGGGCTCGAGCCCCCGGGGTGCGGGGAGGGCGAGCACGAGCAGGAACGCGAGTGGTGCAGCGAAGAGCCCGATCCACCCGCGCCATGAGCGCGCGACGTCGAACTCGCTCATTGTCGAAGCACCCGTCGGGAGGCGACGGGCGACCGTGCCGAGAACTGGAGCATCGCGTTTCTCCAACGGGGGGGCGAGTCGTCTCGGGGGAACGATAGGCCGCGCCTTTCCGCCGGATCAAGCGCTGACCACTCGCGCCCGACAGCGAGGCGCTGAAGGGGTCGAGGTAGTCGGAACAGGGCCGTGTCCAGCGGCTATTTGCATCCGGCGCGGGGGGCACCTTAGCTTCGAAAGTCGTGGGCCGGGAAGATCCTGAAGGCCGGGTCTTCGAACGCTCGGATCCATCCTGCCGTCCGCTACAACCACGCGCTTCCGACCGGAGAGGTACTTGAACTCGTCCGAGGTTTGCCCTGTATCCAGGCCTTGGCTGATCGCGGTCGTGTGCGTGGCCTTCTGCGCGCTGCTGGCCGCTTCGTCGAATGCCCAGACGGTCGGCGCGATCGCGGGCCAGGTGGTCGACGACGCGACCGGCATGCCGATCCCGTACATCCAGGTCTACGTGGTGGGGGAGGACGTCGGAGCGGTGACGGACCAGCGCGGCCGCTTCCGGATCCCCGAGGCCCAGGCCGGCGCGCGGCTCCTCCGCGCGGAAGGGCTGGGCTACACCGCGAGCGAGGCGCCGGTGACGGTCGTCGCCGGAGGGACGGCGGAGATCGCCATCGCCCTGCGGCCCGAGCCCCTGCGTCTCGACGAGATCGTGGTGACCGGCACCGCGGCGGGCGCCCTCGGGCGGCAGATCCCCCACAGCGTGGGGCGGATCGACGTCTCGCGGATCGACGAGCCCGTCGCCACCGTCGACGAGCTTCTCGCCGGCCGGCTTCCGGGCGTGACGGTCCAGCAGAGCAGCGGCAACGCGGGCTCGGGGAGCCAGATCCGGTTGCGGGGAAACGTCAGCGCGGCGCTCAGCAACGAGCCTCTCGTGTACGTCGACGGAGTCCGCATCCGGAGCGACGGGTATCCCGAGAACCTCCCCAAGGTCGAGAACAACGACGGGCCGAACGACACGCCGAGCCCGCTCAATGACATCAATCCCGCCGACATCGATCGGATCGAGATCGTGAAGGGTCCCGCGGCGACCACCCTGTACGGAGCGGAGGCCGCGAGCGGCGTCGTCCAGATCTTCACCAGGCGGGGCCGATCCGGTCCGCCCGTCTGGACCGCGGAGGTCGGCCAGGGATTCGATCGCGTCCTCGACTTCGGGACGTCGGATCGCCCGTTCGTGGGCATGGAGCCCTGGCTCGACGGGGCCGCGTGGCGCCAGAGATACGGAGTATCGGTGGCGGGCGGCGGCCCGGTCGGCTACTTCGTGTCGACGTCGCTCGACCGGAACGACGGGGTGCTGCCGGACAACCGCGACGACCGCTGGACGGTCCGGGCCAATCTCGACGTCCAGCCGCGGGAAGACCTGTCGGTGCGTCTCAGCACCGCCCACACCGCCCACGACCTCCAGAACATCGCCGGCGGGCTCGACAGCAACAGCCTCACCTTGAACGTGTTCCGGGGACGCACCAACGCGCTCGGCGACACCACCCGCCAGGGCCTCGAGCAGCTCCTCGACTACGACATCGAGACGGGTCTCGACCACACGATCCTCGGCCTGACCGCGATCCACGCGCCGTCGTCCTCGTGGATGAATCGCGTGACCCTGGGATACGACCGCGCCGCGAGCGCGATGCGACAGCTGCGCCCCGTGGGGTTCGTCTTCGCGCCGGACGGGATCCTGGCCGAGGAGGACTGGGTCAACGGGATTCTGACGGCGGAGTACGTGGGCAGCCTCGACCTGACGTTGCCGCGCCGGACGTCGACGACGCTCTCGTGGGGCGCGCAGAGCGTGACGTCGACGGTCGAGAGCGACGCGGGATACGCGGAGGGGTTCGATGCGGAGGAAGAGCCCACGATCGAAGGCGGCGAGCTCTCGCTCGATTTCCACAGCAAGGTCCGCACGCGGACGAGCGGCGTGTTCGGGGAGATGCTGGCCGGCTGGCGCGACCGTTACTACGTGACCGGGGGGTTGCGTCTGGACGGCAGCACGGCGTTCGGGGACGACCTCGGCCTCCAGGCGTATCCGCGGATCGGGGGGTCCTACATCGTCTCCGAGGAGGATTTCTGGCGCGACGGATGGGGGGACCTGAAGCTGCGGACGAGCTACGGCCACGCGGGGCGGGCGCCCGGCGTCATCGACGAGCTGCGGTCGTGGATGATGACGTCGTTCGACGGCGAGGAGGCCGTTGTGCCGGGGACGATCGGCAACCCGGATCTGGGGCCGGAGCGGACCGCGGAGCTGGAGATCGGATTCGAAGGGTCGTTCCTGAACGACCGCCTGGTGGCCGAGTTCTCGTACTATCGGCAGCGGACGACGGACGCCCTGTTCCCCATCACCCCGATCCCCTCACGCGGATTCCTCGAGACCCAGCTCCGGAACGTCGGCACGCTGCGGAACGACGGGATCGAGCTGACGCTCGCGGGCAGCGTCGTCAGCGGCGCCTCCTTCGGCTGGGACGCCGGATTCTACCTCCACACGAACGACTCGAAGCTGACCGACCTCGGAGGCGCGCCGCCGCTGCGGGTCTTCGACGCGGGCTGGATCCTCGAGGACGCTCCCGTCCCCACTCTGATCGCTCCACGCATCCTCAATCCCGACGCGATCGCCGAGCCGATCATCGAGGAGGATCACGTGTGGGGCGCCACCATTCCCACCACGGTGCTGGGCGTGTCCTCCACGATCCGGCTTCCGAAGGGGATCGAGATCGACGCCCGGGGCGAGTACATGGGCGGTCACTATGTCTTCGACAACGTCGGCAACAATCTTGCCAGGCGCGAGGTCTATCCTCCGTGCGACCCCGCGTACGCGCTCCGAGAGGCCGGCCGTGACGACGAGCTGACCGCGTGGCAGCGGGTCTGGTGCATCGCGGACAACGTCCCGGACGACGGCGGGCCGATCTACCCCGGGGACTTCTTCCGCTTCCGAGAGCTCACGCTCCGCGCGCCGCTTCCCGGGACGGTGCTCGGCGACTGGCGGGCCACCGTGGTAGCCTCGGCGCAGAACTTCTGGGCCTGGAAGAACGACGACTTCCTGTTGTTCGACCCGGAGATGGTGGGCGACGACGGCATGCAGACGATCGTGCGCCGGATCGATTCCCAGGTCCCGTCGCCGTCGAGGTTCGTCGTTTCCGTGCGCGTGACCCGGTGAGCCTGCCGCGGGCACGGACCGCGTGGGTGCTGATGCTGCTGGCGGGGCTGGCGGGATGTCAGGACTCGATCGTGGATCTCTCGACCGTAAACGACGAGGAGCTGGACGACCAGGCCGCCATCTCTCCGCTCGTCTCCGGGATGGCCCTCACGCTTTCCACCGCGGTCGGGTTCCTGAGCCAGACCGGGCTGATCGCCGCCCGCGAGATGGCTTACGGCGGTGCCGGCGAGGACCTGGGCGCCACGCTCGCGCAGGCGGCGGGCGAGCTGACACCGGTGGACTCGGACCGTCACTGGAACGCCGCGCATCAGGCGCGCTGGACGGCCGAGGACGGCGTCCGCCGGATCCGCGCGATCCTCGGCGAGGAAGAATTCGCCCGGTCGCGGCCCGCCGCCGAGGCCCTCCTGTACGTGGGGTTCTCGAACCGCCTGCTCGGGGAGAACATGTGCCAGGCGATCGTCGACGGCGGCCCGCCCGAGCCGCGCACCGTTCACTTCCAGCGCGCGGAAGACGCCTTCACCGAAGCGCTGGCGATCGCGGAGCGGATCGGCGACGCCGCGCTGGCCGACGCGGCGCACGCGGGCCGCGCGTCGGCGCGAGTCGGGCTCGGCGACTGGGCCGGGGCGAGGTCCGACGCCGAGGGAGTGCCGGCAGGCTTCGCTTTCCTGATTCCGTTCGACGGGGGGGATGATGATCGCAGCAACCGGGTCGCGGCGGGCTCCACGGCGGTGCAGCGGGCCCACACCGCGTGGGGCACGTTCTATCAGGCCTACTACGAGGCGACGTCGGATCCGCGCGTCCCGTGGGGAACCGACCCCGCCAACCCGGAGACCCGCAACGGCCTGCCGTGGCTCTTCCAGACGAAGTACGACGACAGGCAAGCGCCGATCGAGCTCGTAACATGGGAGGAGATGCGCCTCATCGTGGCAGAGGCGGCGCTCAGGACCGGAGATGTGGAAGGCGCGACCGCCGAGATCGACGCCCTTCGCGCGGCGGCGGGAGTGGACCCTTGGCCGGTCGACGATCTCGAGAGCGCCTGGACCGCGCTCAAGCGGGAGAGGGGGATCGAGCTCTGGCTGGAGGCGCGACGGCTCTGGGACCTCCACCGGTGGCTCCAGGAGGGAATCCCGGGCGAGGCGGAGGACATGACGGGCCGCGATACCTGCTTCCCGATCGGCGCGATCGAGCAGGGAACGAACCCCAACCTCCCGTGAGACTCCCCTGCCGCTGACCCGCGATCTCGCAACCCTCGGCCGTCTCGCGAGTCGCCTGCCGGCATTCCTGCGGCAGAGGGTCACGTTGGAAGAGGCCCGCGTTCAGCTGCGCCGTCGCCTGGACGAGCGGGAGGCGAACTTCCTCGACGTAGCCGAGCGCGGCATCTACGGCCATCCGGCGAGCCCCTACCTGCCGCTCCTGCGGGCGGCGGGGTGCGAGCTCGGCGATCTGCGGGCCCTGGTCCGTACCCGCGGCCTCGAGGGGGCGCTCTCCTCCCTCAGGGACGCCGGCGTCTACGTGACCTTCGAGGAGTTCAAGGGCCGGTCGCCGATCGAGCGCAACGGCGTGGTCGTCGAAACCGGGCATGGGACGTTCCACAACCCGCTCAGCGAGCGCTTCTTCACCACCCGATCGAGCGGTTCGACCGGTGCGCCCGTCGAGGGAGCGCACGATCTGGCGCACATTCTTTCGGGGGTCCCCAGCCGGATGATCTCGTGCGACGCGCACGGGGTCCTCGGCGCGCCGCTGGGGCTCTGGCGCTGCGCGCCGCCGCTGGGAACCGGGACCCGGCACGTCCTCCAGTCGATCGTGATGGGGAACCTCGCCCGCCGCTGGTTCGCCCCGATGGGGCGCGACGAGGTTCCCAGCGATCTCGGCACCCGCTTGACCACCGAGGTCGTCCTGCGGGAGTGCCGTCTGTTCGGTCACCCGGTTCCCTTCCCCAAGCCCGTTCCGTTCGAACGCGCCGTCGTCGTCGCACGGTGGGCGGCGGAAACGGCGCGCGCCGATGGCCGTTGCCTGATCCGGACGGGCCTGTCGATGGCGATGCGGGTCGCGGCCGCCGCGGAGGAGGCGGGCTTCGGACTCGAGGGGGTTACGTTCATGGCCGGCGGCGAGCCGCCTACGCCGGCCAAGGTCGGACGCATCCGCGCCTCGGGCGCGAAGTACGTTCCGCATTACGGCGGCAGCGACATGGGGCAGGTCGGCGCGGGGTGCGCGAACCCGGAGAACGAGAGCGACGTCCACTTCATGGAGGACAACCTCGCCCTGTTACAGGTCCCCAAATCCCTCCACGGCTTCGAGACCCGCGTGGACGCCTTCTGCTTCACGACCCTCAACGCCACGGCAGGCCGGTTGCTCCTGAATGTCGAGCTCGACGATTTCGGCGTAATCGAGCGGCGCTCGTGCGGGTGTCCCTTCGACCAGCTCGGATTCAAGACCCACATCTGGGGCGTTCGCAGCTACCGCAAGCTGACCGGAGAGGGAATCAATCTGCTGGACGGCGAGATGCTGAGGATCCTGGAAGAGGTCCTGCCGTCACGTTACGGAGGCGACCCCCACGATTATCAGCTCCACGAGCGGGAGGATCCCGACGGCTTCACCCGACTGGTCCTCGTCGTCGATCCGCGGATCGACCTGCCGGACGAGGCGGAGGTGATCGATGTCCTCCTCGGAACCCTCGCCGCCGGCGACCTCTACGCCGACAGCGCGCGGGAGCACTGGAAGCAGGGGGGATCGTTCCGGATCGAGCGCCGGGAGCCCTACTGGCTCGACCGCGGCAAGTTCCCCACGCTGGTGGTGCACCGCGTATGAATACGGCCCGGACCCTCCGGCTCGCCGCCTGCCTGGCGGTGATCGCGTCCTGCGGAGAGGCCGATCGTCCCGCGGACACTCCCGGAGGGATGGTCCGGATCGACATGGCGGCGAACAAGTTCCTCAGCAACGGGGCGCTCTACATCGGCGTCGAGGAGGGATACTTCGCGGACGAGGGGATCGACCTGCACCTGTACCCCAGCAGCGAGTCGGGCTCGACCGCCCTGCCGGCCCTCGACCGGGGGCAGGTCGCCGTCAGCACCATGACCAACCTGATCGCCGTCGTGAATGCGATCGACCAGGGAGGACGGATCCGCGTGGTCCTCGGCACCTCGTACGCCGCGCCGGACCACTGCAGCCATTCCGCCCTTGTCGCCCGCAAGGGCCTGTTCCCCGAGGGCGAGCCCATCACCCCCGCTTCGCTGCGCGGGAAGCGGATCGACCTCAATCCGCTCTCGAGCGAAGGGTATTTCCTCGACACGTTCATGGCCCGGGGCGGCCTCTCGCTCGAAGACATGGAAGTGGTCACCATTCCGGTGGGAGCGAGGATCGACGCGATGAACCGCGGGGCGATCGACATGACGGGGATCTCGGAGCCCTGGCTGACCCGCCTCGTGGACGCGGGCCACCGCGTGATCCTGACGAGGACGGAGGTCGTTCCCGGCTCCCAGGCCAGCTTCATGGTGTACGGCTCACGATTCCTGGACCAGGACAGGGATCTGGGGAGGCGCTTCGCGGCCGCCTTCGTCCGGGCGGCCCGGCAGTTCAACGAAGGACCCACGGATCGGAACGTCGAGATCCTGGAGCGCAACACGGGCATCGACCCCGCCACGCTGAGGCGGGCGTGCTGGGCCATCATGCGGGAGGACGGCGGGATCCAGGAGCAGCAGATCCTCGACTTCCAGCGCTGGGCGCTCCGGCGTGGCCATATCGACCGCATCGTCCCGATGGACGAGCTGTACGATCCCTGGTTCACCGAGGCCTTCAGGAACCCACGGGTTTCGGCGGACAGCCTGTGACGGGCTTCGTGTGCGACTCGATCGGGTTCAGCTACTCGACGAGGGACGGCTCGATCGCCGCCCTGAAGGACGTTTCGTTCACCGCCAGCGGACACGAGATCGTCAGCGTAGTCGGCCCGAGCGGCTGCGGCAAGACGACGCTCCTCAAGCTCCTCGCCGGTCTCCTCGAGCCGACCGCGGGCGCGATCCGATTTTCGCCCGGAGGGAACGGCGATCGCCCCAAACGCGCGCTCGTCTTCCAGGACCATGGGGTGTTTCCCTGGCTGACCGTTCTGGACAACGTCGCATTCGGGCTGGAAATGCAGGGCGTGGGAGTGCGCGAGCGCCGGGAACGGGCGCGGCACTTCCTCGAGCGCGTCGGGCTGGTGGACTTCGCCGACCGGCATCCTCACGAGCTCTCCGTCGGGATGCGCCAGCGGGTCGGGATCGCGCGCGCGTTCGTCAGCGATTTCCCGATCCTCCTCCTCGACGAGCCGTTCGGGGCGCTCGATGCCCAGACCCGGCTGCTCCTCCAGGAGGAGCTCCTTCAGATCTGGCAGGGGGAGCGGAAGCTGGCGGTCTTCATCACCCACGACATCGAGGAGGCGATCCTGCTCGGCGACCGGGTGATCGTCATGAGCGGCCGCCCGGGGCGAATCCTGGAGGAGATCCACGTTCCTCTCTCGCGCCCGCGCGCCCTGGCGGCGCCGGACCGGCCGGAAGTCACGGAGGTGAAATGGCACATCTGGCACCACCTCGAGAAAGAGGCGCGACGCCGGTTGTCGATCCCCGAGTAAGGCTCGCGGCGCACCGCGAAGCCGTCCCGTGGTGGGTGAATCCCGTCGTCATCGTGCTGGCGCTCACGCTATGGGAGACTCTCGTCAGGATCGGCGTCCTGCAGGCCCTCTATTTCCCACCGCCGACGGCGGTCGGGCGCAGGCTCTTCGAACTGTTCGCCGACGGGACCTACCTCGATCACGGTCGCACGACCTTGTACCGGATGGCTTTCGGGCTCGTCGTGGGTGCTTCGCTGGGGTTTTTCCTCGGCGTCGCGATGGGCCGCTCCCAGCCTCTTCGGCGGATCGTGGACCCGATCATCAGCGCCCTCTATCCGATCCCCAAGATCGCGATCCTGCCACTCGTCATGATCTATCTCGGAATCGGAGAGGCGTCGAAACTGTTCGTCATCGTGATCGGGGCGTTCTTCCCCATGCTCATCAGCACCCTCACGGGGGTCGTCACGATCCCCTCCATCTACTTCGAGGTGGCTGCGAACTACGACTCGGGGCCGTTGCACCTGCTGCGGCGAGTCATTCTGCCGGCCAGCCTTCCCACGGTTCTGGGCGGGTTCCGGATCGCGCTGAATTCGGTGATCCACATCACGATCGCGGTCGAGATCGTGTCCGCCGTCACCGGCCTGGGCTCTCTCGTCTGGCTGTCATGGGAAACGCTCGACGTCGAGAGGCTGTACGCGACCCTCACCGTGATCGCCGTCCTGGGTGTGGTCACGACCTACGGGGTGAACCGGCTCTCCCGGAAGCTCGTTCCGTGGAGAACCTGAACAGGCCCGCGCGGCGGTCTCCCGGCGCGGAAGCTCCCTCCGAGAGTCCATAAACGAAAAAGCCCCCGCCGGTGGCGGGGGCTCTTCGTCGAACCGCTCGCGCGGCCCTGTGTCTCCGGTCCGCTTACGCGACCTTCGTCACGTTCGCGGCCTGCGGGCCCTTGGGGCCCTGCGTCACCTCGAACTCGACACGGTCGTTCTCGGAAAGGCTCTTGAAACCGTCAGCCTGAATCGCGGAGAAGTGGACGAACACGTCCGGGCCGTTCTCCTGCTGGATGAATCCGAAGCCCTTCGCGTCGTTGAACCACTTCACGGTGCCGGTCATTCTCTCAGCCATTCTCGTTCTAACTCCTTGCAGTTGCTGGTACGTTCGGCGTTGTGCCGCTCTTTCAGGCGTCGGGTTCGTGCGCAAAAAAAGACGCCGGGACTCTGGTTTCGCTTTCTGAGTCCGGCGCCTCTGTATTCGTGCGGTCGATCCCCTAGCGAATTGGTTCCTGAAAGCGGGGACAGTCTACTCGAATCCCCTGCTGGTGTCAAGGGAAATCCGGCCCTACGTTTCGCCCATGCAGGGGGACGGAGCGGGCCTGGAGCTGGACCTGGAGGAGGTGGACGCCTTCGTTGAGGCGGCCCACCGGGGGCAGGAGCGGGCCCCCGGAGTGCCCTTCGTCGAGCACGTGCGGGCCGTGCGGAAGATCCTCGAGGACGAGTTCCCCGAGCCCGTCGACGACGTCACCCTGGCGATCGCGCTCCTCCACGACGTGCTCGAGGACTGCGACGTCCACCCCACGATCCTGCTCGAGCGCTGGGGAAAGGATGTTCAGGAGGGCGTGACCCTGCTGTCGTCGAGGCTCCGCGCCCTCGGAATCGAGCGCCCGCCCGCCGTCTACTGGTCGGGGATCCGGCGCGGTCCCCGCTCCGTGCGGCTCGTCAAGTCGGCCGATCGGATCCACAACATGCGGGAGACGATCGAGCGTCCCCGCGCGGACCTCCGCGAGAAATACCTCTCCGAAACGTCCCACGACCTCCTCCCGATCCTGCGCGATTCCGGGGAGGAATGGATGGCCGACCGCCTCGAGGAGTTGGTCGAGCGGCTGGGAGAGTGAACACCGGCAGTCGGGTCGTCGTCGGCTTCCTGCTGCTCGCGCTCGGCGTGTTCGCCCTCCTCACTTTCTACGGCCGGGGATCTCTGAGCCGGCGCGAACCCGATTCCCCGGCCGCCGTAGCTCACGAAATGCTCCAGGCTGACAACACCGTCGTCGGCGTGATCGGCGGGATACGGGAATTCGAAACGCTCGCGGTGACCGAAAACGCGGTGGGCGATTCATCGGCTGTGCTCCTCGAGGCGCGCGTCCTCGGCACGCGGGACAGCGGCCGCCTCACCGCCGAGCTGACACTCGCAGGCGGCCGATGGAGCCTGCGGCGCGCGAGCTTCACGCTCTCCGACGGGACCACGATTCCGGTCGCCGGATCCGCGGGGCGATGAGATCTCTGTAACCCGCCGAACGGACTCCGGCCTCGATGGACCGTATGCTCGTTCCTACGATCGCGAGCGAGATCGCGAACATACGGCAAAGGAGGAAGGACATGTCCACATTCCGGGAGTTGTTTCTCGAGCAGCTCGGCGACATCCACAGCGCCGAGAAGCAGATCACGGAGGCTCTCCCCAAGCTCGTTCAGGCGGCGACCGACGACGAGCTCAAGGACGCGCTCTCCACGCATCTCCATGAGACCCGCAAGCAGATCGAGCGCCTCGAGGAGGTGTTCGCCGATCTCGGGGAGAAGCCCGTCACCAAGATGTGCGCGGGCATGAAGGGATTGCTCAAAGAAGGCGACGAGGGTCTGCAGAAGGGTCTTTCGGGGCCCCTCGGCGATGCGCTGATCATCGCCAACGCGCAACGGGTCGAACACTACGAGATCTCGGCGTACGGCACGGCGATCGCCTGGGCGCGGCAGCTCGACCTGGACGAGGTGGCGGACCTGCTCGACGAGAGTCTCGACGAGGAGGCCGGTGCCGACGAGAAGCTGACGGCGATCGCCGAGGGCGGGCTGCTGACGGCGGGCCTGAACGAGGAGGCGGTGGCGAGGAAGTAAGGCGCGACACCGAACCGCCGGGAAAACCGGCGTCCACGAGGCGGGGACGCCGGCGGCGCCGCAGAGTGCGAATGCAGAGATCATCCGGTGGGGGCGAGACGATCGCCCCCACCGTGTTTCCGGCCGCACCTATCCGTTGATGATCTCCCCGCCGTTGGGATGCAGGACCTGACCGGTCATGTACGACGAATCCTCGCACGCCAGGAACAGGAAGCTCGGGGCCACCTCCTCGGGCTGGCCCGCGCGCCCCAGCGGCACGTCGGTTCCGAACGAAGCCACCTTGTCGGCCGGGAACGAGGCCGGAATGAGCGGCGTCCAGATCGGCCCCGGAGCCACCGCATTGACGCGTATGCCGCGCCCCGCCAGATGCAGGGCGAGCGATCGCGTGAATCCCACGATCGCGCTCTTGGTGGATGCGTAGTCGACCAGGGTGTCGCTCCCGCGATACGCGGTCACCGACGCGGTGTTGACGATCGCTGCGTCCTTCCCCAGGTGCGGCAGCGCCGCCCGGGTCATCCAGAAGTACGAGAGGATGTTGGTCCGGAAGGTTCGTTCGACCTGTTCGATGGGGATCTCGGCGAAGTCCTCGGCCTCGTGCTGCTCGGCCGCGTTGTTGACCAGCACATCGAGGCCCCCCAGCTCGACGACGGCGGTTTCGATCGCCTGATCGCAGAAGTCCGGATCGCCGACGTCCCCGGCGATCGAGACGCACACGCGGTCGTTCTCCTCGACGAGACGTCTCGTCTCCGCGGCGTCCTCGTGCTCGTCGAGATAGAGGATCGCGATGTCCGCGCCCTCGGCGGCGAACAGGGCGGCCACAGCGCGGCCGATGCCGCTGTCTCCCCCCGTGATGAGCGCGCGCCGGCCGGCGAGCTTGCCGCTCGGCTGCCGGCTCTCGTCCACCGCGTCCGGCTTCGGCCGCATGCGGTGCTCGAAACCCGGCTGACGCTTCTGGTGCTGCGGTGGAAAGCCCTTCTTCTTCTTGCTCTTCTTCTTCGCCGCCTTTGTCGCCACGCCCCCTCCTCGTTACGGGTTCTTCCTGCAGGCCCGAGTATGAATCAGACGCGCGCGCAGGAATGTCGTCCGAATGACAGAGGCTCCAGCGCGGGGCGTCAGTCCCGGGTGGCCGCGAGGACCTTCGCCACACCCCGAAGGTCGGCCACGAACCGGCGCATCTCCTGGCGCCGCTCCGCGTCTGTCGGGCGCCGGAGGATGGCGGAGGGGTGGAGAGTGGCGGTGACGTGCGGCGCGAGGGGCGAATCGACGAAACGGCCGTGGTCCTTCGTAACGCGGAACGACGGACCCACCAGCGTCTGCGCGGCGGTCGCGCCGAGACACACGATGACCTCGGGCCGGACGACCGCGATCTCGGCCTCGAGCCACGGCAGGCAGGCCCGGATCTCGTCGGCGTTGGGCTTCTTGTGGAGGCGCCGTTTGCCCTCGGGCTCCCACTTGAAGTGCTTGACGACGTTGGTGACGTAGGCGTCCTCCCGGTCGATGCCGGCCTCCTCGAGCCCCTGATCGAGGATTCTCCCGGCGGGTCCCACGAACGGGCGTCCGGCCCGGTCCTCTTCGTCGCCGGCCATCTCTCCGACCAGCATGAGCCGGCTCCGGACGAGGCCTTCCCCGAAGACCACCTGAGTGGCGTTCCGGTAGAGGTGGCAGCCGCGGCAACCCTGGGCGGCCTGGCGCAGGCGGCTGGCCGTCAGGGAGGAGGGAAGGAAGTCTTCGGCCGAAGCCCCCTGGTGGAGCTTCTCGGGATCGGCTATTTTCGGTCTTTCATCGGGTTCCGGCATAATGATCCCCCTCCACCTCCGCAGCCACTGGTCCATGGGCCACGGCGTCGCCGCCGTCGCCGAGCTGACGGCGCGGGGGGCGGCCTGGGGGCTGCCGTCGATGGCCCTGACGGACCTCGAGAACCTATCCGGGGCCGTGGAGTTCCACCATCGCTGCAGGGCGTGCGGCATCCGGCCGATCCTGGGGGTCGAGCTCCGCCGCGGCTTTGTTTCCGACGGCAGGCGGAGCAGGGTCGGACGGCGGGCTCGTCGGCTGGTGCTGCTCGCACGGGACGCCACGGGGTACCGGTCCCTCTGCAGGATCGTCTCCCGGCGCCGGACGGAGGGATTCCATGCCCCAGCCGACGACCCCGTTGCCGACCTCCTCGCCGATCCCGACGGGGTCTTCGCCATGACCGACGATGCGGGCGCGGCCGCTCGGCTCCTCGACGGCGGATTCCCGCCTCGGTTCGCCCGGCTCCTTCTCGTTCGTCCTGCATGGTCTCCCGATGAAGAACGGAGCGTACTCGACGCCTCCCGACGGCTCGGCCTGCCGATCGTCGCGGATCTCGACGCCGCCGGCGTCGGTCCGGGCGACGAGGAGCTCCTCCGGCTCCAGCGGGCGATCCGGCTGGGACTCCCGTACCGGACCGTGGCGGTGCGCGGATTCAGGCGGCTCCTCGATCCGGCACGCGCCTGCTCCCTGTTCGCCGATCTTCCCCAGGCCGTCGCCGAGACCGAGCGCGTGGCGGAAGCGTGTTCCGGGGACGTCCTGCCCTCGGGGGCAGGCTCCCCGATCGTCGCCCTTGCGCCCGGCGAGACCGCCGCGTCAAGGCTCCGCACGGTCGTCCGCGCGGCGCTCGAGCGCGCCCGCTCGGGCGGGGGCATGCGCGGTTCGACTTACGACGAGCGGCTCGACCGCGAGCTCTCGGCGATCGAGGCGCTCGATCTCGGGAGCTGGTTTCTCGCCCTCGACGCGATCGCGGCCTTCGCCCGAGGGCGCGGAATCGAGATCCTCGGCCGCGGCTCGGCGGTCGGCTCGCTGGTCGTACACCTGCTCGGCATCGGTCCCGTGGATCCGGTCGCGCAGGGTCTCCTGTTCGAGCGTTTCCTCCGCCCCGGACGGCGCCTGCCCTTCGACGTCGACCTCGACCTCCCCTCCCGGCGGCGGGAAGAGGTGATCGAATGGGTCCTCGCCCGATGGGGTCCCTGCGCCGCCGCCGTGGGAGCGCACCAGCGATTCGGGGTCCGCTCGGCCAAGCGGGACGCGGAGACCGCGATCGGCGCCGAAGAAGGGCCGGAGGACGCGATCCGGGAGCGCCTGGTCGGCTGCCCGCGCGGACTGTCGGTCCACCCCGGCGGCGTGGTTCTCGGCGGGACGCCGATCCGGGAGGTCGTCCCGCTCGAGATGGCGCCGAAGGGGATTCCGGTCACGCAGCTGGACGGCCGTTCGCTGGACGCCCTGGGAATTGTCAAGCTCGACGTTCTCGGAAACACGTGCCTGGACGAGATCGATCGCGCGATCGAGCTCGTCGGGCGAAGACGC
>Ga0209974_10000266_pt1 | contig 16937 bp, 12 predicted proteins | sample InoplaM3SPM_FD_187592 | JGI IMG/M metagenome (GOLD analysis project Ga0209974, IMG submission 187592) | Arabidopsis thaliana rhizosphere microbial communities from the Joint Genome Institute, USA, that affect carbon cycling - Inoculated... | ecosystem: Host-associated > Plants > Roots >...
GCCCGCCAGCTCGGCCCTCCCGGAGGGAGCGAACGGGCGGCGGATGCGGTTCTCGAGGTCCTCGAGCCGGGGGAACGGCGGCGGTCGGCGGGGCAGTGAAGACGGCGACCACTCTGCGCCGGCTGCTCGGGTATTTCCGACCCTACCGCGGTCGCGCGGCCGCGGCGCTGCTCGCGATGGGGATCGTCTCGTTTTCGACGGTCCTCCTCCTCTACCTGCTGACCAAGATCATCGACGACGTCCTCGGCGCCGGCGCCTCATCGGCGCTGCCCGGACTCGGGGCGGCGCCGGAGAAGGCGGCGGGCTTCGTCCGCTGGCTCGATTCCCTCTACGCCGGAGCGCGACGGGCGTCGGAGGCGGCCGGAGTCCCCGTCCGGCTGGCCGTTCCGCTCCTGCTGCTCCTCGCGCTCGTCTCCAAGAACGTCTTTTCCTACTTCTCCGAGTTCGCTTTCAACGGCATCGGCCTGTCGATGGTCCGCGACCTGCGCCGCGACGCGTACTCGAAGCTCCTCGGGCAGTCGGCCAGCTTCTATTCGCGCTCGACGACGGGCGACCTCCTCTCCCGGCTCCTCTCCGACGTCGAGCTCATTCAGTCGGCGTTCGGTACGCGCCTCGCGGACTTCGTCCAGGGCGCCGTGACGATCGTGCTCGTGCTCGTCTACGTCGTTTCGCTGAACGCGAAGCTCTCTCTCTTCGTGCTCCTGCTCGCACCCGTCCTCCTCCTGCCGATCGTCGAGGTCACCCGGCGCCTGCGGCGCACGACCTTCTCCTCGCGCGAGCGGATCGGCGAGATGGGCGCCCTGCTCTCGGAAACGCTCCGCGGCCACCGGGTCATCAAGACATACGGGATGGAGCCGTTCGAAGCGGAGCGGTTCGCCCGCGCCAACGACCGCTATTTCCGGGTGACTCGGAAGACGGTGAGGATCCAGGCCCTGAACTCGCCGATGATGGAGGTGATCGCGGGCCTCGGTCTCTCCGCGATCTTCGTCTACGCCGCGGGGGTGATCCGGGCCGGAGGCATGTCGGTCGGCGGTCTCATCTCTTTTCTCGCGGCGCTCATGATGCTGTACAAGCCTCTGAAGGACGTGACGAAGGTCAACATGGCGCTGCAGCTCGCGCTCTCCTCGGCGCGGCGGATCTTCGAGCTGATCGATGCGCCGGCCGAAATCACCGAGAAACCCGGTGCGCGGGAGCTGCCGCCGTTCGCGAACGCGATCCGGTACGAGAACGTCTCGTTCCGATACGGAAACGAAGAAGTCGTCCTCACCGACATCGACCTGACGATCCGCCGGGGGGAGACGGTGGCGATCGTGGGTCCCTCGGGCGCCGGCAAGACGACTCTCGTCAACCTTCTGCCCCGGTTGTATGACCCGACCCGGGGGCGGATCACGTTCGACGGGGTGGACCTGAAGGACGCGTCGCTCGCGTCACTTCGCGGCCAGATCGGCATCGTCACGCAGGACACGGTCCTCTTCGACACGACCGCGCGGGAGAACGTCGCGTACGGCCGGCCGGGCGCACCCGAGGAGGAGATCCGCGCCGCCGCCCGCGCCGCCTTCGCCGACGAGTTCCTGGAGCGGCTGCCCGAGGGGTACGACACCCGGCTGGGGGAGGACGCCGGACGGCTCTCCGGCGGTCAGAAGCAGCGGCTCGCGATCGCCCGCGCCCTGTTCAAGGACGCTCCGATACTGATCCTCGACGAAGCGACGTCGCAGCTCGACTCGGAGTCGGAAGCGCTCGTGGCGTCGGCCCTGACGAACCTCATGGAGGGGAGGACGACACTCGTCATCGCGCACCGGCTCTCGACCGTACGTCGCGCCGACCGGATCCTCGTGCTCGACCGCGGCCGGTTGGTCGAGTCGGGAACGCACGCCGAGCTCTTGACTCGCAACGGTCTGTACCGCAGGCTCCACGACATGCAGTACTTCGTCGAGACCGAGGTCCCGGCGGAGGCCCGATCGTGATCCGCAGCATGACCGGCTTCGGCCGCGCGAAGGGGAACGTCGGCGAGGACTGGAGCGCCGAGGTCGTCGCGCGCAGCGTCAACCACCGCTTCCTCGACCTGAACGTCAAGGTGCGCGAACAGGAGCTCGACCTCGAGCCCGTGTTACGGCGTGTCTTCACCCGCCACGTCGCCCGGGGCAAGGTGGAGGTTTCCCTGCGCCTCCGTCGCGCCACCCCCGCACCGACCGCGATCGCGATCGACGAGGGACTGCTCGAAGCGCTGATCGCGAGGTTCCGTGCACTTTCCCAGAGGTATCCGGTGGCCGGCCGCCTGGAAGCCCGCGACCTCCTGACGATTCCCCAGATCTTCTCGGTCGAGAGCGCGGTCGACGGATTCACGCAGGAGGACGTGGCCGCCCTGGAAGAAATCGCGGGCGAAGCCGCACGCTCACTGGTCGCGATGCGCGAGGCCGAAGGCGCGCTGGTCGCTTCCGATCTCGCGGAGCGGATCGGCTTCCTCGAGAAGCGCCTGCAGCAGCTCTCGGAGCGGCGGGGCGAAATCGTGGGACGGGTCCTCGAGAATCTGAAGGAGCGCCTGCGGTCGCTCCTCGCGGAACCGGGTTTCGATCCCGGTCGGCTGGAACAGGAGGCCGCGCTGGCCGCCGACCGTTCCGACGTCTCGGAAGAGCTCCAGCGCCTCGAGGGCCACCTCGCACAGTTCCGGTCCCTCCTCGGTTCGTCCCGGGAGCCCGTGGGCAAGAAGCTCGACTTCCTCGCGCAGGAGATCCTGCGCGAGCTGAACACGCTCGGGTCGAAGGGGCGCGACCTCCAGATCATCCGTGAGGTGCTCGACATGAAGTCGGAGATCGAGAAGATCCGCGAGCAGGTGCAGAACGTCGAATGACGAGGCGGCCCCGTGGGAACCTCTTCATCGTGGCGTCGCCGTCGGGGGGCGGCAAGACGCCCCTCATCCAACGGCTGATCGCGGACCCTCCCGGCGAGCCGTTGCATTTCTCGGTGTCACACACGACCCGACCCCGGCGCGCCGGGGAGAAGGACGGCCGGGAGTACCACTTCGTCTCCGATGAGGAGTTCGGCAGGATGGTCCGGCGCCGGGCGTTTTTGGAGCACAACCTCGTCCACGGACGACGCTACGGTACGTCGCGCGCCGAGGTCCTTCCCCGGCTCGTCCGGGGAGAGGACGTCGTTCTCGACATCGACGTCCAGGGCGCCCGCGACATCCGCCGCTCCTACCCCCGGGCCGTCTCGATCTTCATCGTCCCGCCCGACCCGGACGAGCTCGAAGAGCGGCTGAGGAAACGCGGACTCGACCGGGGGGACGAGGAGGAGGCGGAGATCCGGCGGAGGCTTCGAACAGCCCGGTCGGAAGTCCGAAAAGCCAAGTATTTTCAGTACGTTATCGTGAACGATGACGTCGATCGGGCCACTCTTGAGTTACAATCCGTCGTTCGGGCCGCCCGTGTCACCTACGCCCGGCAGAAGGCACGCCTCGAGCGGGTCTTCCGCGAATTCCGCTGAAAGGGACTTCGAACGATGATCCAGACCATTCCCGACGGGGTGGACAGCAAGTTCCGACTCGTCCTGTTGATCGCGCGCCGCGCCGAGCAGCTCATGCGGGGCGCCCGCCCGAAGATCGCGAGCGACCGGCCCATGAAGCCGACCCGCCTCGCCGCCGAGGAGTTCGAGGACAACCAGATTCGCTGGGACTACGGCGAGGAGGGGGGCGTCCTCGAGCCCGCGGAGGAGAGCGCCGGCGAGGCCGAGATGGAAGAGGAAGAAGAGCCGGTATCGTCTCTCGACTGAGTATGAACGGTCGCGGGGACCTTCGGTCCCCCAACCCCCCGGGGCGTCGGTGAATCGGCGCCCGCACGTTCTTCTCGGGGTCTCCGGCGGTATTGCCGCCTACAAGTCGGCGGACCTGGTCCGCCGGCTCGTCGAGCGGGGCGCCGAAGTCCGCGTCGCGATGACCCGGGCGGCTCGCGAATTCGTCGCGCCGCTGACCTTCGCCGTCCTTTCGAGGCACGAGGTTTACCTCGAGCTCTTCGGAAGCGGCGCGGCGCCCGCGGTCGATCACGTCGAGCTCGCCGACTGGACCGACGTTCTCGTCGTCGCGCCGGCCACCGCGCACACGATCGCCCGTCTCGCCAACGGGCTCGCCGACGACTTCCTCACGACGTACTTCCTCGTCCACCGCGGCCCGGTGCTCGTGGCTCCGGCGATGGAGACCCGCATGTGGGAGCACCCCGCGACGCGGCGCAACCTCGAGCTCCTCGGGGCGCGCGGCGCGCGGTTCGTCGGACCGGGCGCCGGTTTCCTCGCGTCCGGTCGGGAAGGCGCCGGCCGGATGGCGGAGCCCGAGGAGATCGCCGAGGAGGCGATCGCTCTCGCGACGTCGGCGCGCCGGGATCTCGAAGGGCTCTCGGTACTCGTGACCGCCGGGCCGACCCGCGAGCGGCTCGACCCTATCCGCTTCGTGTCGAACCGTTCGAGCGGACGGATGGGTTACGCGCTCGCCGAGTCCGCCCGCGACCGGGGCGCAAAGGTAACTCTCCTCTCGGGACCGACCGGCCTGGCGCGGCCGGAAGGAATGCGGTTCGTTTCCTTCGAGACCGCGGCGGAGCTCGAGAACCTGCTCCGGGCCGAGTTCCCGGATTGCGACGTCCTGGCGATGGCCGCGGCGGTCGCCGACTTCATCCCGGAGGAGAGCCCCGAAAGACTCCATCGGGAGGAAGGGGAGACGAGCGTGCGTCTCGCGCCGGGCCGCGATCTCCTGCGCGAGATCGCTCCGCTCCGCAAGGCGCAGACCGTCGTGGCGTTCGCCGCCGAGACCGAAGACCTCGCGGCGCGCGGCCGCCGCAAGATGGAGAGCAAGAGCGCGGACCTGGTCGTCGTGAACGACGTTGGCCGCTCCGACGTCGGCTTCGACTCGCCGGAGAACGAGGTCCTGCTCCTCACGCGCGACGGCGCAAGCGAAACCGTCTCCCGTCGCTCGAAACGGGAAGTGGCCGACCGGATCTGGGATGCGGTCGGAAGAGTCCGGAGCGCCCGGCTCTCCGTTCCCGGACCGGGTCCGCGGACCCGGACCGGATCTTGAACCCCCTCGCGGAAGGGCTCGAGTACTTCCGCGATCTCGGTTTCTCGGAGATCTACGTCAGCGGGCCGCCGGTCCTCGTCGCCGGCTCGATGGCCGATCTTCCCTCGCTGGCGCAGTTCGTGTCCGGTTGCCCGCGCTGCAAGCTCGCCGGCGGACGCACGAACATCGTGTTCGGCCAGGGCAATCCAAAAGCGGAACTGATGTTCATCGGCGAGGCGCCCGGCCGCGAGGAAGACGAGCAGGGTCTTCCCTTCGTCGGCGCGGCGGGGCAGCTCCTGACCAAGATCATCGAGGCCATGGGAACGACCCGTGAGGACGTGTACATCGTGAACACGGTCCTCTGCCGCCCGCCCAACAACCGGGACCCCGAGCCCGACGAGATCGCGGCGTGTCGCCCGTTCCTCGAGGAGCAGATCCGGCTGGTGTCTCCGCGCGCCATCGTGACGCTCGGCGCCTCGGCGGGACGGTCCCTGCTCCGGACGAACGAGCCGATCTCCCAGCTGCGCGGACGGTGGCACGTCGCGCACGGCGCGCGCGTCATGCCGACGTATCACCCCGCGTTCCTGCTGCGCTCGCCCAAGCACAAACGGGAAGTTTGGGAGGACATGCAGAAGGTGAGGGACTACCTGGCGTCGGGCGACGGTTAGCCCGGGGTCCCGGAACCGATAAGCTCCCCCGGTGCCACTCACGCCCGGCTCACGGCTCGGTCCCTACGAGATCGTCGCGCCGCTCGGCGCGGGAGGGATGGGCGAGGTCTATCGGGCACGGGACACCCGTCTCGAGCGCGACGTCGCGGTCAAGGTTCTCCCGGAGTCGATCCAGGGGGACCCCGAGGCGCTCGCGCGCTTCGAGCGGGAGGCGAAGCTCGTGGCGGCCCTGTCGCATCCGAACATCCTCGCGATCCACGACGTGGGGAAAGACGCCGGGGTTTCCTACGCCGTCACCGAGCTGCTCGAGGGAGAGACCCTCCGCGATCGTCTGAACTCCGGTACGGTCTCGCTTCGGAAGGCGATTTCCTACGCCCGCGAGGTCGCGAGCGGTCTCGCCGCGGCGCACGGCCGTGGAATCGTCCATCGCGACCTGAAACCGGAGAACGTCTTCGTGAGGTCGGACGGGCACGTGAAGATCCTCGACTTCGGCCTCGCCCGGCGGGATGCACTGGGGGAAGCCGAGGGGGCGGCCGAGGCGCCGACGGTCGCACGCACCAAACCGGGGACCATCCTCGGGACCGTGGGGTACATGTCGCCCGAGCAGGTCCGGGGGGAGACCGCCGATTCCCGAACGGACATCTTCTCCTTCGGGGCGATCCTCTACGAGCTCGCGTACGGGGAGCGTGCCTTCAAGGCCGAATCGGACGTCGAGACCATGACCGCGATCCTCCGGGAAGAGCCGCCGGCGCTCCGCCGGCGCGGGGGGGTTCCGAACGAGATCGCTCGCGTGATCGCGCGCTGCCTGGAGAAGAAGCCGGAAGAGCGCTTTCAGTCGGCCAGCGACCTCGCGTTCGTTCTCCAGATCTTCGAGCACGCAGAGGCGGCCGAGCCGGCGGAGGTGAAGCCGCCGGCGAGCGCGGCGCGCACCCCGTCGGCCGCCCGCTCCACGATCTCCGATTCGTCCCGCGCGTCGATCGCCGTGCTGCCTTTCCGCAATCTCTCGGCGGACATCGAGAACGAGTACTTCACCGACGGCATCACCGAGGAGATCATCAACGCCCTCTCGAAGATCGAGGCGCTGCGGGTCGCGTCGCGGATTTCGGCGTTCGCCTTCAAGGGAAAGGATCAGGACGTCCGGCAGATCGGCAGCGAGCTCGGAGTGCGCACGGTCCTGGAGGGAAGCGTTCGCCGCGCCGGCTCCCGGCTCCGGATCTCGACCGAGCTCGTGAACGTCGCCGACGGGTATCAGCTCTGGTCGGAGAGGTACGACCGGGAGATGGAAGACGTCTTCGCGATCCAGGACGAGATCGCGCTCGCGATCGCGAACACCCTGAAGGTCCGGCTGCTCGCGGGCGAAGAGGGGGCGCTTTTCGCCCGTCCGACCGACGACGTCGAGGCTTACAACCACTACCTGAAGGGGAAGTACTTCTTCAACCGCCGGGTGCCGAGGCAGGCGATCGTGGAGTTCGAGCGCGCGATCGCGAGAGACCCCGGATTTTCGCCGGCGCTCACCGGCCTGTCGGACGCGTATTGCATCTTTGCGTTCTACGGCGGGATCCCGACCCTCGACGCGTTCGCCAGGGCGCGCGCGGCCGCGGCCAAGGCCCACGAGCTCGAGCCCGACTCGTCGGAGGTGCACCTCGCCCTGGCCCTCGTCGAGCACTACTTCGGCTGGAACTTCGAGCGGGAGGACCAGGAGCTCCTACGCGCAATCGCTCTCGCGCCGCGCGCAGCCGCGGCGCACTCCTGGCTCGGACTGAAGCGCGCGTTCCTCGATGATCCGACGGAAGCGCGCCCGTTCGCCGTCCGGGCCCGCGAGCTCGAGCCACTCTCGCCGAACGTCCACGTAAACGTCGCGTGGACTTACTTCGCGGAAAAGAAGTACGAGGAGGCCGAGGCGGAGATCCGGCGTGGGCTCGCGCTCGATCCGGAGGCTCTGTATCCGCTCTGGGCCTGCGCGCTGACGCTGAAGCAGCTCGGCAAGCACGAGGAGGCGATTGCCATGCTCGAGAAAGCGGTCGATCTGACCGACCGCTCCCAGACCTGGTACCTGGGCCTCCTGGGCATGAGCTATGGCGCAGCGGGCAGAAGGACCGACGCCATCCGGGTTCTCAACGAGCTCGTGGAATGGTCCTCGCGAGAGTACGTGGCTCCGTTTCACGTCGCGTTCGTGCACCTCGGACTGCGCGACGACGAAGCCGCGATCGCGGCCCTGGAGCTCGCCTGCGACCAGCGCAACGCTCTCGCGTGGTGGCCGATGTCGGCCGGCCACTACGACCCCCTGCGGTCTCATCCGCGGTTCGCAAACTTGCTTTCGAAGATCGTGCCGGCCTGACCCGTGGTATCGCGGGGACAGGTCCCACGGACCTGCACCCGCCTCCTTTTTCTGACTATGATTCCCGCCGAGTTCATCCCGAAATGACGCTTCCCCCCGGCTCCCGCCTCGGGCCCTACGAGATCCTCTCCGCGGTCGGCGCGGGAGGGATGGGGGAGGTCTACAAGGCGCGGGACACGCGGCTCGACCGCACGGTGGCGGTGAAGGTACTTCCCGCGAGCCTCTCGGAGAACGCCGCGTTCCGGCAGCGGTTCGAGAGAGAGGCCCGCGCGATCTCGAAGCTCTCTCACCCCCACATCTGCACGATCCACGACGTCGGCAACGAGGCCGGCGTCGAGTACCTCGTCATGGAGTTCCTGGAAGGCGAGACGCTGGCCGAGCGGATCGCGAAGGGACCTCTGCCTCTGGATCAGGTCCTGCGCTACGGCATCGAGATCTCCGACGCTCTGGAAAAGGCGCACCGCCAGGGGGTCGTCCACCGGGACCTGAAACCGGCCAACGCCATGCTCACGAAGTCGGGCATCAAGCTCGTGGACTTCGGGCTGGCGAAGCTCGACGTTCCTGCCATTGGCTCCGTCGTCTCGAGCCTCTCGGTGGTCCCGACCCAGGCCGACATGGGACTCACTGCCCAGGGAACGATCTTGGGCACGTTTCATTACATGGCTCCCGAGCAGCTCGAGGGCGGAGAAGCCGACGGTCGCACCGACATCTTCGCTCTGGGTCTCCTCCTGTACGAGATGACGACGGGGAAGAAGGCATTCGCCGGGAAGAGCCCGGCGTCGCTCATGGCCGCGATCCTCCACAAGGAGCCGGAGCCCCTCTCTTCGTTTCAGCCGATGATTCCCCCGGCGCTCGACCGGATCGTCCGGACCTGCCTCGCCAAGGACCCGGACGACCGCTTCCAGACCGCGCACGACGTCCGGCTCCAGCTCCAGTGGATTGCGGAAGGCGGTTCGGGGGTGGGGCTGCCGGCTCTCGTCGGCTCTCGGAGGAAGAGCCGGGAGAAGCTCGCCTGGGCGCTCGTCCCGGTCGCAGCGCTCGCGGCCATTGCGGCGACGGTCCTCGTCATCCGTCTCTCGAGCGAGCCTCCGCCAATCGTTCGGTCCTCTCTCCTTCCACCCGAGAAGTCGAGCTTCGCGTTCGAATTCGGCCCGATGGCGTTGTCACCGGACGGCAGCCGAATGGCGTTCGTCGCGACGTTATCCGGGACAAACATGCTCTGGGTCCGGCCACTCTCCGGGGCCTCGGCCCAGCCGCTCGCCGGGACGGAAGGAGCTTCGAATCCCTTCTGGTCCCCGGACAGCCGGTTCCTCGGGTTCTTCGCGAAAGGGAAGCTGAACAAGATCGAGGCTTCGGGCGGGCCACCCCAGTCTCTCGCGGACGCGTCGCTCGGCAGAGGTGGGAGCTGGAACCGCGAGGGAGTGATCCTGTTCGTCCCGAACTCCCGCGCGGTTGTCCATCGCGTTTCGGCCTCCGGTGGTGAAGCATCGCGGGTGACGAGGCTCGACGCCGGTGCGTCGGAGGTCAGTCACCGCTGGCCCGTCTTCCTGCCGGATGGCCGGCGTTTCCTGTATCTCGCCCAGAGCGGTGGCGGGGCCGACGAGAAGAACGCCATCTACGCGGCTTCTCTCGATGGCGGCGAACGGAAGCACCTCTTCGACGCCAACTCGAACGTCGTCTACGCGCCGCCGGGCTACCTCCTCTTCCACCGGGAGAGGACGCTGCTCGCGCGACCGTTCGACCCGAGGTCCCTGCGTTTCACGGAGGAGGCCTTTCCGGTCGCGGAGGACGTTCAGTACTTCGCGACCTTTGCGCAGGCGGCCTTCGCCGCCTCGGACCGGGGGTTGCTCGCGTACCAGACGGGAGTGAGCGGAGGAGAGACTCAGCTCACCTGGCTCGACCGGGCCGGCAGACCGACGGGCACCGTCGGCGCCCCGGGGCGTCTCACCACCCCGCGGATCTCGAACGACGGGAGGCGAATTGCCGTCCGGATCCTGGATGCCCAGTCGGTCGGCGACATCTGGATTTACGATCTCGAACGGGACACGCGGACCCGCTTCACCTTCGATCCATCGGACGAATTCGGGCCTCTCTGGTCTCGAGACGACTCCCGGGTGCTTTTCTCCGCCGCCCGGAAGAGCCCCGGAGACGTCTATCAGAGGGATTCGGCGGGGACGGCGAAAGAGGAGCCGCTCCTCTCCTCGAATGCGTTCAAGATGCCGCTCGACTGGTCGCCGGATGAACGAGTTCTCCTGCTCCAGGTGGACAACCCGCGGATGCCCACCCAGATGGATCTCTGGACGTACTCGGCCGCGGACGGCAAGGCAACGCCCTTTCTCCAGAGCGAGGCCAACGAGACCCTGGGCCGATTCTCCCCGGACGGGCGCTGGATCGCCTACGTCTCGAACGCGTCGGGCAGGGAGGAGGTTTACGTCGTGCCGTTCCCCGGACCGGGCGGCGAGTGGCAGATCTCGACGGCCGGCGGCCGGGCGCCGATCTGGACGAGAGGCGGTCGCGAGATCGTGTATCAGGCTCCGGGGGACGAGATCATGGCGGTCGAGGTGAGGACGTCGCCCGCCTTCGAGGCGGGAATCCCGAAGACCTTGTTCAAGACCCGCCTCCGGCCGCCGCCGGGACGGCAGTTCGACGTCACGCCCGACGGCGAACGCTTCCTCGTCAACTTGAAACCGGGCGACCAGGTCTCCGACCCGATCACCCTGGTCCAGAACTGGTCGGCCGGGCGGAAGCGATGACTCTCGCCGCCGGCTCGCGCCTCGGCCCCTACGAGATCCTCTCCGCGGTCGGCGCCGGAGGGATGGGGGAGGTCTACAAGGCGCGCGACACCCGGCTCGAACGTACGGTCGCGGTGAAGGTCCTCCCGGCGCGATTGTCCGAGAACGCCGAGTTCCGCCAGCGCTTCGAGCGCGAAGCGAAGACGATCTCGCAGCTCTCGCACCCTCACATCTGCACGCTCCACGACGTCGGACACCAGGACGGCGTCGAATACCTGGTCATGGAGTTCCTGGAAGGGCAGACGCTGACCGAGTGTCTGGCGAAGGGGCCGCTCCCCCTCGAGCAGGTCCTGCGCTACGGGATCGAGATCGCCGACGCTCTGGAGAAGGCGCACCGGCAGGGGATCGTCCACCGGGACCTGAAGCCCGGCAACGTGATGATCACGAAGTCAGGAGTGAAGCTGGTCGACTTCGGCCTCGCGAAGCTCACGGCGCCACCGTCGGGAGGAGTCCTCTCGAGCTTCTCCGTCCTGCCGACCCAGGCCGGCGAGAACCTGACGGCCGAGGGCACGATCCTCGGCACCTTCCAGTACATGGCGCCCGAGCAGCTCGAGGGTCACGAGGCCGATGGACGGACCGACATCTTCGCGCTCGGCCATCTCCTCTACGAGATGGCCACGGGGCGCAAGGCTTTTTCCGGGAAGAGCCAGGCGTCGTTGATCGCCGCGATCATCCACACGCAGCCGGAGGCGATCTCTTCGATACAGCCGATGACGCCTCCGGCGCTCGACCGCGTCGTGAAGACTTGCCTCGCCAAGGACCCCGACGACCGCTTCCAGACCGCTCACGACGTCAAGCTCCAGCTCCAGTGGATCGGGGAGGGAGGCTCGGCGGTCGGACTCCCGGCGCCCGTCGCGGCGAGACGCAAGAGCCGGGAGAAGCTCGCGTGGGCACTCCTGCCGGTGGTCGCGCTCGCGGCGGTCGCTGCGACCCTACTGGTCACTCAGGTCCGAAGCGAGCCGCCGCGAACGGTCCGGTCGACGCTGCTCGCCCCCGAGAAAGCGAGCTTTGCGTTCGACCAGGGCCCCCCGGCTCTCTCTCCGGATGGCCGTCGCATCGCGTTCGTCGCGACCTCGTCCGGGATCAACATGCTGTGGGTTCGGCCGCTCTCCGGCCTCTCGGCGCAGCCGCTGGCCGGAACCGAGGGAGCCTCCTTTCCCTTTTGGTCTCCGGACAGCCGCTCCCTCGCGTTCTTCGCGAACGGGAAGTTGAAGAAGATCGAGGCCTCCGGCGGGCCGCCACAGAGTCTCGCGGACGCGACCAGCGGCCGGGGAGGAACGTGGAACCGCCAGGGAGTGATCCTCTTCGCTCCGAGCACCCGCGATTCGATCTACCGCGTTTCCGCTGCCGGAGGCGAGTCCTCGCCGGTGACGAAGCTCGATGTCAAGGCGGCGGAGTTCAGCCAGCGATGGCCCGTCTTCCTGCCGGACGGCCGGCGGTTTCTCTTCCTCTCCCAGAATCGGATGGGCCCCACGGGCAACGAGCGGAACTCCATTTGCGCCGCCTCACTCGATGGCGGCGAGAGGAAGGTTCTGTTCAACGGCAACACGAACGTCGTTTACGCGCCGCCCGGCCACCTCCTGTTCTACCGGGAGAGGATCCTGCTCGCGCGGCCGTTCGACCCGAAGAAACTTCGCTTCACGGAGGAAGCGTTTCCGGTCGCGGAGGACGTCCTGTTCTACGCGAACATCGCCACCGCCGTCTTCTCGGCCTCGGACAACGGCCTTCTCGCCTACCAGACGGGGAGCGGCGGAGGCGTCATGCGGCTCACCTGGTTCGACCGGTCCGGCAAGACGACCGGGGGAGTCGGCGCCCCCGCCTTTTTTGCGGCCCCGCGACTCTCCCGCGACGGGCGGCGCCTTGCCGTGTCGATCCTGGATTCTCAAAGCAACGGCGACATCTGGATCTACGACCTCGTGAGGAACACTCCGAGCCGCTTCACGTTCGATGCGGCAAACGACTTCGCGCCTCTCTGGTCGCGGGACGACTCCCGGATCGCCTTTTCGACCTCGCGCAAGAGTGTGGGAGACATTTACACGAAGGAGGGCGCGGGCACCGCCAACGAGGAGCCTTTCGTGGTCTCGGAGGGCCTCAAGGTCCCTCAGGACTGGTCGCCGTCGGGAGATGTCCTGCTCTTCCAGGCGAACGACCCGCGGACGAAGACCGGATGGGACCTCTGGACGTACTCGACCGCCGACCGCAAGGCGAAGCCGTTCCTCCAGACCCCTTTCAACGAGGTCCTCGGGCGTTTCTCCCCGGACGGGCGCTGGGTCGCCTATGTCTCGAACGAATCCGGCCGGGAAGAAATCTACGTCGTGCCGTTCCTCGGGCCGGGCAGCAAATGGCAGGTCTCGACGGCCGGCGGCCGGGCGCCATCGTGGACGCGAGGCGGTCGCGAGATCGTCTACGAGGCTCCGGGCGATGAGTTAACGGCGGTCGACGTGGAAACGGCGCCGACGTTCCGCGTCGGGATTCCCCAGGCGTTATTCAAGGTCACGCTCGCGCGGCCGCCCGGGCGGCACTGGGACGTCACGCCCGACGGTCAGCGGTTCTTGGTCATCGTGCGGCCGGGGGACCAAGTGTCCGAGCCCGTCACGCTCGTGCAGAACTGGGCGGCGGATCGGAAGCGGTAGCGGCGGAGTTCAGTCCTCCTCAGCGGCCGTGCGGAGGATTGCCTCGAATTTCTCCCGCAGTTTCGGCGCGTTCGCGTCGAGATACCGACGGACGCGCTCGACGTCCGCGCCGACGCGCACGAGATGCAGGACGTCCTGTCGATCCTGAGAGCGCGGAGATGCGAGTTTCAGATAGATCAGGGCCTCAACGGATATGACCGGTATGCCCTCGGAAATCTCGGCGGTTTCGATTGCGCGCAGCAAATGTCGCTCGTCGTCACGGACCGAGATCGTGTCCACGGCGATCCCGTGAGCCTGCACCGGGATTCCCGCGCGTAGAGTCACGACCCCCGACTCGGTCTTGGACCACGCGCTGTCGTCCACCAGGAAATCCACGTCTCGCGTCGCGCGCGGCCACCCGTGCGCGCCGACGGCCAGCCCTCCGACGAGCGCGTGCCGGATGCCCATCGAGCGCAGGCTCTCCGATGCGTCGGCCATCGCCCGCCACACCTTGTCGGAAACGACCTCCGCCACCGGCTTCAAGTCCGGCCCCGGGGGGCCCTCCCGTACGCGGGAGAAGGTCGTCTGCCTCTTCGTCAGGTCCACGCGGCTCTACGGCGCGACCGCCGTCCCGAAGATCGGGAAGTGGCTCGCGGCGCCCATGAAGAAGAGCATCGGGATCGACAGCCACGCGTTGGTGCGCGAAGCCAGGAATGCCCGCCGCGCCCACTTCGGAACGTCGGCCGGCGCCGGGGTTCCCGACTCGGCCGTCGCGCGCGTGGCGGCGATGATCTTCTTCTGGAGCGGCCAGATGATCATCCAGACGTTCATGAACATGATGGTGCCGAGGCCGCCGCCGACCCCGATCGCCATGGTGCGGTTGCTCCCGCCCAGGCGCACCGAGCCCACGACGATCCACGCTGCGACGAGCACGATCAGGGCGATGACGACGGCGAGCACGCGCCCGTCCTTCAGGAAACCGCCGCCGATCGCGACGCGGTAGAGCGCGGCGATCAGGAGCCAGGCGAGGAGCCACACCACGAGCACGATCCCCATCTTCGCGTCGATGTCCTCGGTGTTCAGCAGGATCGCGAAGTAGATGAGCCCGGTCAGCCACGTGGCGACCGCGCCCCAGCGGAACCACCAGAGAGATCGGGTCAGAAGCGGCGGGTTGACCTTGCCCTTCACCGACGCGTCGATCTCCTTCTGGAAGTTCACGTTGACGAGGTTGAACCAGTAGAGCAGGCCGATCCAGGTAATCCCCGCGAGAATGTGCGACCACCGGAGAAGGAACGTGACGTTGGTCTGCCAGTCCTGGGGCCAGGTCATTGCATGCTCCTCCTGTAGAACGGTTGAATCACTCGAGCGGCCCGAGCAGCGCCTCTTTCGTCATCGCCGCCGCGAGCTCCTCCTCGGTCAGGATCTTCTTCTCCAGGAGCACCTTTTTCACGAGCACTCCTCGCGCGACCGCTTCCTTGAAGACTTCCGCCGCCGTCGCGTACCCGATCTTCGGGGTGAGCGCCGTGACGACCGACGGCGACTCCTCCAGGTAACGGCGGCACTTCTCCACGTTCGCCGTGATCCCGTCGATGCAGCGCTGCCGCACGACCGGCAGGAAGTTGACGAGAAGCTGCGGCCCCCTCGTCAGGTTGTACGCGAGGAGCGGCATCATGACGTTCAGGTCGAGCTGTCCGCCGCCCACCGCGAGGGTGTTCGCCGCGTCGAAGCCCACGACCTGGAAGCAGAGCATGTTCAGGCATTCGAGGAGCGAGGGGTTGACCTTGCCGGGCATGATCGACGACCCCGGCTGCACAGCGGGTAGGCGGATCTCATCCAGGCCGGTCGACGGCCCGGAGGCGAGCAGGCGCAGGTCGTTGGCAATCCGCCCGAGCTCGACGGCGAGAGCGCGCAGAGCCGCCGAGTAGTCCCCGGCCGCGGCCCGGCTCTGGAGACCCTCCCGCGGGTCGGTCGCCGGAACGAAGGGCTCGCCCGCGAGTCTCGCGAGCTTCTCGATCGCCTTCTCGCGGAAGCCGGGGGGTGTGTTGATCCCCGTCCCCGCCGCGGTGCCGCCGAGCGGCAGCTCGCGCAGCCCGTCGAGCGCGCGCGTCAGAACCTCCTGCCGGTGCACCGTCGCGGAGGCGAACGCGCGGAACTCCTGCCCGAGCGTGACGGGGACGGCGTCCATCAGGTGGGTGCGACCCGACTTGACGATCCCGTCGAACTCCTGTCCCTTTCGTTCGAAGGCGGCGGCGACTTTCTCGACCTCGCCGGTCAGCACCCGGCCGACCGCGATCGCGGCCATGTGGAGGGCCGTGGGGAAGGTGTCGTTCGTCGACTGGCCCAGGTTCACGTCGTCGTTGGGGTTGATCGCCTTGCGGTCGCCGCGCGAGGAACCGATCAGTTCCGCGGCGCGCCCGGCCAGGACTTCGTTGACGTTCATGTGGAACGAGGTCCCGGCGCCGGCCTGGTAGACGTCGACGACGAACTGCTCGGCATGCCGGCCGGCGAGCACCTCGTCGCAGGTCTGCACGATCGCGCGGGCCTTGTCGGCGGGCAGCCGCCCCATCTCCAGGTTGGTCTCGGCGCACGCCTTCTTGATGAAGGCGTACGCGCGGATCATCTCGGGGTGTGCGCGCTCTCCGGAAATCGGGTAGTTCTCGACGGCGCGCGACGTCTGCGCGCCCCAGTACGCATCGTCCGGGATCTCGCGCACTCCGAGGCTGTCCTTCTCCTGTCTCAAGTACGCCTCCCTGCGGACCGGGGATGCCGCCGGACCGCGCGCCGGGGTCGCCTGCGGATCCGAAGGTACTCCGGAGCGCTCGCACGCGCTTTGCAACAGTAGCACTTCTCGTCGCAACCAAAAGGAGGCACGCGATGGCGATCGAAGCGAAGAAGTACGACGACCTGGTGGGGGGTCTGCCGGGCTTTTCTCCCAGGCAGATCGAGCAGCACATCAAGCTCTACGAGGGCTACGTCAAGAAGATCAACGAGATCCGGGCGGAGATCGACAAGATCCCTTACGAGGAGCGCAAAGCGCAGTCGAACTTTTCCTTCGGAAGGTATTCGGAACTCAAGCGCCGCGAGGCCGTGCCATACAATGGCGTGTACCTCCACGAGATGTACTTCGACAACCTCGGCGGCGGCGCCGCGGAGCCGAAGGCCGAGCTCGCGCGGGCGATCGAAGGTTCGTTCGGGAGCCAGTCGAACTGGGAAGAGGATCTGAGGGCATGCGCGGAAGCGGCGACCGGCGGGTGGGTCCTTCTCACGTACGACCGGATCGACGGGAAGCTCCACCACAATCAGATGTGGGAGCACTCGATCGGGATCATGGTGAACCAGGAGCACCTGCTCGCGCTCGACACGTGGGAGCACGCCTTCATGATCGACTTCGGGACGGACAAGAAGTCCTATCTGACGGCGTTTCTGAAGAACGTCCGCTGGGGGGTGGTCGCCGACCGCCTCGCGCTGGCGACCCGCCGGGCCCGCGCC
>Ga0209974_10000275_pt1 | contig 16778 bp, 18 predicted proteins | sample InoplaM3SPM_FD_187592 | JGI IMG/M metagenome (GOLD analysis project Ga0209974, IMG submission 187592) | Arabidopsis thaliana rhizosphere microbial communities from the Joint Genome Institute, USA, that affect carbon cycling - Inoculated... | ecosystem: Host-associated > Plants > Roots >...
CCACCCGAAATCAAGCAGGCCTCCGATCTAAAAGGAAAAAAGGCCGGAATCACTACATTCGGCTCCACTTCGGACCAAGTCGTGCGGATTGCGCTCAAGCATTTTCATCTGGAGCCCAATAAGGATGTCGCGCTGCTTACGTTCGGCGCCCAGCCCGAAGTCTTCGCCGCGCTGCAAAGCGGCGCCATCGAGGCAGGGGCCCTGAGCTTCCCGCTGTATGGAAAAGCCGCCAAGCTCGGTATGCGCGAGCTGGTGAAAATCGGCGACCTCGGTGTCGAAGACATCAACGGGACCGTCATTACGACGAGATCCTTCGTCAATCAACATCGCGATACGGCGGTTCGTTTTCTGCGCGGCTTTACTCGGGGAATGCACCGCTACCGCACCGATAAAGAGTTCAGCAAAAAAGTCCTGGGCAAATACGGTAAAATCAACGACGACGATATCTTGGAAGGCACCTGGCAGGACTATGCGCCGACTTTGCAAAAAACCCCGCGCCCATCTTTGAAGGGGATTCAGTTTCTGGTGGAAAATCATTTCGCCGGCAAAAAACCGACGATGAAGTTGGAGCAATTTGTCGACTTCTCAGTGGTCGAGCAACTCGAGAAAAGCGGCTTTATTGATTCAGTCAATAAGTAGTCGAGTCCTTCCCCAACTGGGTCCGCGCACAAAGCACGGACATAGTGCGCAAGAAACGATCTGCCGGTCTGCGCATGCACGAAGCGGCGTAAGCTGGAACAACCTTTGAGTCAGCGGTCTAGCGCGTCTGCAAGTTATTTTTTACGCTCTTAACCCTGCTGACGCCACGCGCGATTTGTTCCGCACGAGCTTTCTCGGCCGCCGAATCGACCACGCCGGACAACTGAACCACGCCGCGATCGGTGTCGCCTTGTATGCGCGTCAGAGTCGCACCCTTTTCAGCCGCGAGCTTGGTCTTGACGGTGGTGGTGATCGTCGTGTCATCGATGTGTTCCCCCAAGGTCTCTCCGGTCATCGCCTGACAACCGATTCAGGACAAACATCAACGCCACCACGGGTAGAAACGCTTTCATCACCGCTTCATAACGGGCTCCTTTCGATCGTCGAGTCCGACGAGTTATAATCTGGCGCACCCAGCAACTTCAAGTCGTTTTTTTCAAGCCATCTGGTTGCGCCGGCGTTGGTGTACCTTGTTTTTATTGCGGCTACGACACTGTGCTCGCAAATGGTCACGAAAATATCAGAGTCTTTAAGAATCATCTCCCCACACATCTCTCGCGACTTGAACGATCAGCTTCAATTTCGCGATCTGGTCTTCCACGGTTAGCTTGTTGCCCAATACGGTGCTGGAGAAACCGCACTGGGGGCTAATGCCGAGCTGATCCAAAGAAACGAGCCTGCTCGCCTCCTCAATGCGGCGCTTTAAATCGTCTGGCCGTTCCAATTTACCGGTCTTCGAGCTTACCAAGCCGAGTATCAGTCTCTTGTCTTTCGGCATATAACGAAGCGGCGCGAAATTTCCCGCTCGCGGCGTGTCGAATTCCAAGAAATAGCCGTCGACTTTTAATTCGTTAAACAGCACTTCAGCCACCGGATCGTAGCCGCCTTCCGCAACCCAAGCGCTGCGGAAGTTGCCACGGCAGAGATGAGTGCAAACCGCCATATTAGCGGGACGGTCTTTGATGCATTCGTTGATAAGGTTCGCGTAAAGGGAGGGCAGCTTGTCGGGGTCCTCGCCGACCTTCTTGGCGCCTTCGCGCATTTTCGGATCGCAGAGATAGGCAAAATTCACATCGTCGATTTCCAGGTATGTGCAACCCGCGGCGGCGAGTTGCGCAATTTCTTCGCGAAATACAGCCGCAAGATCGGCGAAGAATTCCGCCATCTCAGGATACGCCGTTTTATCGACACCGCCGCGGCCGGTACGGAAATGCACCAGCGATGGCGATGGAATGCACTGTTTCGCGGTTTGCTTAGTCACGGAAACCAGAAATTTGAAGTTCTCGACTTCGATGCCATGCGCATGCCGAAGTTTTCCGGTGACGACGAATTGGGTCGGCGAGCGCTGCACGTCGGCATCGGGGTTTTGAAAATGCTTGGCCGAGTCAGGCAACAGGCCTTCAACAACCTCGACTCCCTCGATCCGCCGTAAAAAATCTGCATGCCAGAGCGTGCGGCGAAACTCTCCATCGGTGATTCCCTTCATGCCGATGTCTTCCTGCATGTTCACCACGTCACGAATGCAGCGGTCTTCGACCTCCCGTAAGACGGCAGCGGAGATTTCTCCCTTTTCATGTTTGTCTCTCGCCTGGCGCAATTCGGGCGGCCTTAATAAACTGCCCACATGGTTCGCACGAAAAGGCGCTCTTTTCTGGTAAACCATCGTAGTTCTCCTCAAGCTAGAATCGCTTCCGGCTTTGAATTCAAAGGAGGTTTAGCGATATCCTTGCGGTATTGGACTCTCTACGAGCCTGAATATGCGGACTGAACTTATCAGCATTCCAACGCCGACTCACCCGCTGGATGCTGCCTACTACACTCCGGATGGTCCGAGCAAGGGTGCGGTAATGTATTGCCATGGCAATCAGATGAACTTTTACGTCTGTGCCGCACGCTTTCTTGCGCCCCATCTCACCGCCCTCGGTTACGATTTCATGCCGTTCAACCGCCGCGGCCATGATTCGGTGAGCACTTACGACAGCCGTGAGTGCGTGGGCGGCGCCTATCAAACCGTCGCCGAGGGAATCCAAGACAACGAGCTTGCGGCAAAATATCTCGCGGAGAGAGGCTTCAGGACTCCTGTCGTCATAGGCCATAGCAACGGCGGCGTGCTTGCGAGTGAACACGTGGCGCGCCATCCAGAGACGCGTGCGTTGATCTTGCTTTCGGCCCACGCCGGGGGAAATCGCATGAGCAATCGCGCCTCGGCGCGCAGTTTCTCTATGGCCGGCGATCCCGACGAGTTAAAAAAGCATGCAGAGGCTTTGGTCGCCGCCGGCAAACCGCGCCAGCTCATGCTCATCCCCGCCTGGTGGTGGGTCATCTCGGCGCGGACCTATCTCGACCGTCTCACCAACGCGCCCGATCTCGTGGAAAACGCCCAACGAATCAAATGTCCGGTGCTTCTCATCCGCGGCGACCGGGAGCCAAAAGAAAATTATCCTGCGGAACGCTTCAAAGAAAACTGCCCGGGTCCATGCGAGATCGCGATCATCCCCAACTGCGACCATTTTTATGTTGGCGCCGAGGATCGCGTCTCAAGAGTAGTGACGGACTGGTTGCAAAAAACCTTTGCCTATTAGTGGTCCCGAATATAACCCCAACTCCGGGCGCGTATAGCGATCTTCACGACAGAGCTAAAGCATCGCTTTAGATCATGGCCGGCGTTTTTTTCAACTATTCCTATCGACCGAAGGTTTTCACAGTGGTAGCTTTTTTTTAGAGACACTAGTTTCGAGGGGAGGATCGCTTTATGAACCGAATACAAGTGCTTGTCGCACTGTTTTTCTTTTCCTTACTTGTTGGGGTTCCTCAAGTGGAGGCGCAAAACAACCCGACGATCTACGTTGGGCTGGTCTCGGTAACGCCGTCGAACACGCCAGTATTGTCCGGGATCGACGGTGGCTACTTCAAGAAATACGGTTTAAATGTCGTGCCGGTGGTCATGTCCGGTTCATCGACGGCGCTTGCCGCATTGCTGTCCGGGGAAATGAGCTTTATCACGATCGCGGGCTCGGGAGTTATTAATGCCTATCTCGGCGGCCGCGACGCAGTGATGATCGCGGGCACCGTGATCCACGCGCCCTACGAGTTGGTGGTCGGCAAAGGCATTAAAAAGATTGAAGATCTAAAAGGACAAAAACTCGGGATCGCGCGTTTCGGCGGCTCGGCGGATTTCCTGGCACGTTGGGGGCTGGAAAAGTACGGCTTGGAGCCCGGCAAAGACGTGATTATCCTTCAGACCGGCGGTAACCCTGAGCGCTTGGCAGCGGTCACTCAAGGAGCGATTCAAGCAACTTTGCTCGAACAATCATTCGCTTACCGAGCCAAGCAAGCAGGGCTGCACACGCTGATCGATTACTCGACCGTCGGCCTCGAATATCAGCACAGCGGCATTGGAACCACCAAGTCTTTTATCGAAAAAAATCCCATTATTGCGACTAATTTTTTGAAGGGCTTTGTCGAAGGAATCCACCGTATGAAAACCGATCGCGCCTTTGCGATGCACGTCATCCAGCGCCATCTCCGCACAAATGATCCGGAAGCTTTGAAGGTTGCCTACGATTATAATGTACCGACAGTTCCTGATGTGCCCTATGTCAACCTGAAAGGAATCAAGTTTCTGTTGGACTATATCGCCGAATCAAAACCTGAAGCGGCTAAGCTGAAGCCGGAGGACATCGGCGACAATGCCCCGCTGAAAGAGCTCGAAGCAAGCGGCTTTATGAAGAAGATCGGAATCGGGGCGAACTAGCGGAAAAGAACTACCGAAGTTCATAACCATTTACGCTGCGAGCCTTGCAGAGGGCTCGCGGCGAAAATCGCGCCTGATTATGCCAGAAACTCTCCCGCTGAATTCAATAATCAAGGCAATGATTGTTGTGGCCCGTCTCGGCCGCATCAACATTTTGGGCGGTGAAGCGTACGGCTTGACTTTTTGCATCGGCAACTCGCGAACTCCCCTCTATTTTTCTATCTCAGGCCATTCTCTAAGTAACCGGCCGTAGCCACCCATGGGATATTTCAAACCGAGTTTCGACAGCACGTACCAGAGCATCGCCGGATTACTGGCAATGACGGTCGATTCCAGTTTGGACTCGATCCGTTCAAGACACTTGATCGGATCGAGCACCGCGCCTTGAAAATAAATTGCATCGACTGCGCCGGCCGCAGCGAGGCTGTTCTTGGTCAGCTCGAAAACCTCAGCAGGTGTCATGCGCTTGGGCACCGCGAGCTCGGCGAATGAATGCGGCGCGATCGCGGTGACGCCCGTCTTCGCCAGATGCTCGACGATCAGCCGATTGAGAGGCGCGTCGAAAGGCGTGAGCAGCAGAACTCGGGATGCGGAGTATAGTCGCAATGCCGCTACACAAGCATGTAACGCGGTGGTAAATGGAACCGACAGCGCAACTTTCAGCGCATCGTAAAGTCCGGGATTGAGCACTTCCGTCGGAGCAGCGGTGAGGATCACACCATTCCAACCGCGCTGCATGACAAAATCTTTGACACATTGAACGATGAAATCCCTTTTGTCGGCGATCTCGTAAAGCGATTTGCCGTAAAGCTCCAAGCCCTGAAAATCGATCTCAATTTCTTTCGGCACAATCGGCAAGAAGCTAGTGTAATGCGGCATCGAGCTTGAGCCGCCGCTGACGAACCCGATCCGCGCTTTGATTTGCTCAGCCATACGGCGCCTTTCCCTCTAGTTCAACGTCAAAGTTCAACGTAAATCCGATACACAAAATCCAGCCCTTCGAACTTTTAAGCCTGAAACCTTGAAGGGCATTATTTCTTCTTCGCCTTGTGCGCGTCAATCGCCTTCTTTAAATCTTCGTACTCCTCGCATTTTCCGAAAAATGGACACGCTTTCTTCAGTGAAGTGAGCTGCTTCTCTGCGTTGTCGAGCTGGTTCATGTCGAGATAAAGCTCGCCGAGGTATTCCTGAGCGCTGCGATGATTTGGCTCAAGTTTCAGAGCCGCTTGGTAATGCTCCAGCGATTTATCGAAGGAGCCCATCTTGCGGTAGCTGTAACCGAGCATGGTCTGCGCATCCGCATTCCTGGGATCATCTTGCACGGCCTTGGTCAGATGTCCGACGGCGCTTTTAAAATCCTTCGCTTCGATTGCTTTGCGACCCGCCGCAACATTCGCATTTTCCGACTTGCCTTTCGGTTCCGGAAGATCGGCATGCGCAACAGATTGGCTAAAAAGCAAAATCACAAAGGACAGAACGCTGAATAATCTGCTCATAGAAATACCCCCTCGAAATCGTATGTTATAAACCGAATTTTCCAGCACCGAATTTACGCCGACTTTATCAGAGACATTACCCCGCATCCAATATTCCTGCGATATCGATGCCTAGCGTTGGCGCAACTCCGCCCGGAGCTCGCGCAAGATCGACAGATCGACCAGACGATCCAGCGGAACCTCGGCCGCAAAGCCGGTTTCTTGCCGGATCTTTTCGACAATCGATTTCAGCACCGGCTCTTCGATATCGCCGTCGGTATTGACCACTTGCTTGAGGATCTTGATTGTATCGGCGGCAATCTTCGGTTCCAGCGCGAAATCTTTTTGTAAATAGGACCCGACCTCGCCTTCATTTCTGATCAGGCTGCCCATACTGCGCAACGTGCCGCGAATCATGGCCTTTACTTGCTCCCGGTGATCTTGAATGTGCGATAATCGGGTGACCAACCCGCCCTGCAAATCGCGCACGTCGAAAGTGTTGCCGAGATCCGGATAGCCGGCCAGGCTTGCCATGGAAGTGAACGGCGGGGTGAGAATCGCCGCGTCCGTCGCCTTGCTCAATAACGCGGTGTAACTGTTACCCGTGGTATTCGTCGAAATATATGTGACCTTTTCGTTGCCGAGCCTTTTCATTACCGTGATTGCGGCGTAGTGGGCCAATGACCCTATGCCGCTGACCGAGACATTGCGAATGCGGGCCGAAGTCATGCCGGGCTGGCCGATCAGACTGAAGCTCAAGCGCGTTTGAATAAAAGTGATGGTGCGGAGCGGCGCGCCCTTCATTGCCGCACGGATCGAGAGTCCCCCGGCCGCAGAGTAATCGAGATCGCCGGCGACCAATGCGGTGACGCCCAACGGCGGGCGCATGACGATGATTTCGAGATCGATCCCTTCTTTGGCGAAAAGACCTTGCGCCTTGCCGAAATAGTACGGGATGAAAGTCAGAGATTTGGCGGGCACCGTTAGCCGCACACGTTCCAGCGGTTTCTTGGCATCCTGCTGGGCATGGAGCGGAGACCTTGTCCAGCCAAGTAGAGTACCGAGTAGGATGAGCCCGGAGATGATGCGCTTTAACCTCATGGCTTTGCACTTCCTATCGGATTAGATTGATTGTGTCGCCCGATTAGATGTCAGCGCGGAGGCACAGAGTACGCCGAGGAAAGTGTTTTTGATCACGTAATACTTCGAACTCTGCGATCTCCGCGCGTCTCTGCGGTGAAATCTCTTAGTTCCTTCTCCCCGCCAAGCTGGCGCCAAACTTCCTGGCGACTTTTTCCTTCAACTCAGCGCTCGCCCCGGAAACTTTCGGGAAATCATTCATCCACTCGTAGGGGCGGCAGGCATCGATGATGCCGCGCGACTGAAAGCCGCGCTCGCTCGGCGGGATGATCGGATCGATCGGATTGCTCCAGCAGCGCCTCAGAATGTCGATATCCTTCGCCGGATCGGTGCGCGTGCAGAGCGCCCACAGAAGCTCGTTGCTATCCCAGATATCGATATCTTCATCGACCACGACAACGTAGCGCGTGAGCAGCGCCGCAGCGCGGCATTGTGAAGCAATCAGAGCGGCTTGCCGCGCATGGCCCGGGTAGCGCTGCTTAACCGCGACAACGACGAGCATGCGCGTCTGATAGTAAGCTACCCCGCGCACGTCCGGAACACCCGCCTTGTCAAGATAGTTCCAAATGTAGGCGGCGCGAATTAGATTGTTTTCAGCGCCCGCCGCCGGCTTAAATGGCGGTGCGCCGGTAATAATCGGATCATCGCGGTACATGAGCCGCTTTACTTTGAGCATCGGCTCGGAACGCAGCCCGCCGGCATAGTAGCCGGTGAACTCGCCAAAAGGACCCTCGGGAATCTTTGTGCCTGGTATTACTTCACCTTCAATGGCGACTTCGGAGTAAGCCGGAATCGGCAGGCCAGTGTGCGTGCCCGCAATAACTTCGAATGGTTCGCCGCGCACGCCGCCGGCATAATCGTATTCCGACTGTCCGGCCGGTACTTCCATCTGGCCGAAGAACCACAAGAGCGGGTCCGGGCCGAAGCTGATGGCCACTGGAAATGGTTGTCCTTTGTCAAAATATTTTTGCCGGTGAATATTGCCGTGGTGCCCCGGCGAAATATAAAGCGCCAGGGTGTTGCGGTCGTGCACCATGACGCGATAGCAGCCGAGATTGATCCAGCCTTCGTCGAGATCGCGGCTGATCGTAACATCCAGTGATCCCAGGTAGCGCCCGCCGTCACCTTCATGCCAGTACGGCGCAGGCAAGGATAAAAGATCGATATCCTTTCCTTCGAAGACGTTTTCCATCACCGGCCCACTATCTACTTCGCGCGGCGGAATCAGCTTCGGATTGTCCAGGCGTTGCTTCCAGGCATCGATGAATTGATCACGGCTGTAATCGAGCGGGAGATGATTAGTCAAACATTGGCGCTTGAGTGTCGGATTGTGAATACCGGTCAGGACGCGCCGGCCAGTCGGGTAGTCTTTGATATTATCGAACAGCACTGCAGGCGGCGGATTGGATTGAGCGGCAATCTCGGCAATCGCGCCGATCTCCTGATTCCAATCGGCGCCTTCGACTATGCGCAGCTCGCCGAATGAATCGACGCCGCGCAACCACTCGCGCAAATCCCGATAATGCATTCGCTTCTCCTTGGATGCCGGCGATATTAGACCGGCCGAGACCTTTGCACAACTGTTGACACTTCAGTCTTCGCTGTCAACGGCGATTGTTGTATATTGCAATCCTGCCGGGACGTTGTGCATTCATTCAGACGAAAAGACGGGATATATCGCGCAGGCGTAAGCGCCGAGGCCGTCCGTAGTTCGTTTCGACCTCGAGGCGAAATCTTTTTCCTCGAGCTGTTTTTATAGCGTCGTATTTTAATTCGCGGCTCGCGAAATGAAAGAAGAAATAAATTGTTTCTAATTTTTGCAGCATTGTTTGCGGTTATTCTCTCTGGGTTCTTGCCCTCATCCATGTTTGGCGCTGAGCCGGCTAACCACCGCGTAATTGAAAGCGGTCCGGCCGATCAGGTGGTCCTGCCGCCGCCTTATGCAACTCGCGCCGTCGCCAAGCCTGCCCGGATCGTGGGTTGGCCGGCGGGCAAGATGCCGCTCGCGCCCGCTGGTTTTGAAGTGAGCCTCTTCGCCGAGGGCCTCGATAATCCGAGAATGATCCACGTTCTGCCTAATGGTGATGTGCTGGTCATGGAATCGCTTCGCCAGGACGGCGAAAGCCGTGTGCTGCTATTTCGGGACACGAACAAAGACGGCAAGCCCGATCAGCGCGAAGTCTTTTTGCGCCGGCTCAATAGAGCATTTGGTATGGCCTTGGTCGGCGCGCGGCTCTATGTCGGCAATACCGATGCAATTGTAGTGTTTCCCTACAGCGCCGGCGAAACGCGAATCCGGAGGCGCCCTGAGAAAATATTAGACTTGCCGGCCGGCGGCCACTACACCAGAAACGTTATTGCCGACCCCAAGGGCGAAAAGCTTTACATCGCTGTCGGTTCCGCGACCAATGTCGACGAGCAGCGCATCGATGAAAAAGACTGGCGGCGCGCCGCCATCTTGCAAGTGAATCGTGACGGCAGCAGCATCAACGTGTTCGCGAGCGGGCTGCGCAACCCGGTCGGCATGGATTGGGAACCGCAAAGCAAAACATTGTGGACGGTGGTGAACGAGCGCGACATGCTCGGCGATGAATTAGTCCCCGACTTTCTCACCAGCGTTCGCCAAGGAGCTTTTTATGGCTGGCCTTACTCGTACTTCGGCCAAAATCAGGATCCGCGTAAGAAAGGAGAGCGGCCGGATCTAGTCGCCAAAGCGATCAAACCCGATTTCGCTCTCGGCTCGCACGTCGCGCCGCTCGGTCTGGTCTTTTACCAGGGAACGAGTTTTCCCAAACGCTACCACGGCGGCGCTTTCATCGGCATGCACGGCTCATGGAACCGTTCTACTTTGGCCGGCTACAAAGTGGCTTTTGTGCCGTTCCAAAATGGCAAGCCCGAAGGCGTCATCGAAGATTTTCTGACGGGTTTCATAGCTGATCCCAGAGGCAGCGACGTCTACGGCCGTCCGGTAGGGGTGGCCATGTGGAACGACGGCTCATTGCTCGTGGCGGACGACGGCGCGGGAAGAATCTGGCGGGTCAGCGCAAAGCGTTAAGAGATTTCGCTACTCTCGTGCTGCGCCATCCACAGGTACGGCGCGAAAAGCGATTCTTCGACTGGTTACCTACAAGCCGTTAGATAGCGTGCTTACCCGGACGTCGGCGTGAGGCGGTATCCACCCAAGCAGATGAGTCTTTGCAACCCCGGCCTGCTAGATCCGGCCGACTTCCAGCAGCTGCCCGGAAACATAGTCGGAATCTGCGCTTGCGAAAAATACAAAAGCGGGTGCGACCGCTTCTGGTGGAACAATATCGCGGTCGCGCCGGGCGATTCCCAAATGCTCCCGGCGAAAATCTGTGAGCGCCTCGGTCATGCGCGTATCCGCCGTTGGCGAAATACAGTTTACTTGAATGTTATAAGACTTGAGCTCGCTGGCTGCGTTGCGGGTGAAAGCAATGATACCCCCTTTCGCCGCAGCATAATCGGCAACACCGTACGATCCGCGCAGCGCCGAGGGCGCCGCAATGTTGATGATCTTGCCTTTGCGTTGCTGCTTCATAAACGGCAGGACCGCCTGAGTGCAGTTGAACGTTCCTTTCAGATGCACAGCCAGAGTCTCATCCCAGCGCTCTTCGGAGATATTTTCTAACGGAGCCAGCCGAAGCACTCCGGCATTATTGATCAAAATATCTATACGTCCCCACTTGGCAATGACCGATTGGATCAGCCGGTCGACGTCGCCGCGGCGCGCCACGTTCGCGAGCACGGCGATAGCGTCGGCACCGGCGGCAGTAATTTCCTTCTCGACGTTTTCTAATGCCTCCCGGTCTTCGACTGCGGCAATCGCCATGCGCGCCCCTTCCCGCGCGAATGCGAGAGCGACCGCACGACCGATGCCGCGGCTGCCACCGGTGATGATTGCAACCTGATTTTGTAGTCGAAGCATGAAACCCCTTCTGCTCGTTTATAGATGCAAGACAACGATTGTCTCGACAGCTGCTGGCGTGCGCCAGCAGCGACGCTCAACAACCGGCTCAAACAAATGCCGGAGCGACCCGATTATCTCGTTTGTGGCTATCGGTTATGGCGTTCCACACGGTCTTCTATTTCACCGATATATGCGGCGAGCGTATTGCCGGACTGTTCCACCGTGGAGCGCAACTGGCGCTCGAGCTCATCGAGGCGTGCGATGATGGCCGCGCTGGAATCCTTGCCTTGATTTTCTAAGTCTCTCAACTGAGCTTCCATGGCCGAACGAAGCTGTTGAAAGCGCGACTCCTCGGCGCGATCCGCGATCTCGCGCTGGCTTTGCAGCTCGCGCCCATGCCGGCGCGTTTCTATAAGCGCCGACGATTGTAGATAAACGAGATAAATCAGAAAGAGCAGAGTCAGCATTCCCGTGATGCCCAGCAGGACCAATCCGAGCGGCGCCTCGATCGAGGTAAATCCAAGTGAAAGAGTCGTCTGAGCCATGAAGGCGTTCCAATTCATCGCGACAAAGAATGCCAGCGCCGCCAAAACAAAAATGATCAACACCGTGCGCAAGTACATAACAACCTCGCCAACTTGGTCTATCGATATTTAGCTCTACAATCAGCGACAAGGGCAAATCAAGGCAAGCCCGTTTTCCGCCATACCGGTTAACGGCATAAATAGATTAACTCCCGCCGCCACGAGATAGTCGTTGCATCGAATCGGCAGGACCAGGGCTCGCCGCTTTAAAGGACAGCAGCAGTCCCGTTTGATTCTGATACTGGCCGGTTTCAGTGAGATGCTGATGCGAGTCGCGATCGGGCCGCAGAGCGGCATAGTTGCATCAATTTGTAGTGGATGTTGCCGGCTACCCGGGTACTGCAGTCGGCGAAACAGGATTCTGCCGATGGCCAGAATGGTGGCAGTGAAAACGGCCGATAAGGCGCAGAGTGTCTTAGTCGAAGAATGGGTCGGATGTAGCTGTTGCACGCTCATGCGCTATAGTCTTAACGAGCATATGAGTCAATCGAAACAGCCGGCCGCTAAACTGCTGTCGCCGATCGCTTTTTCTCTTCTGAAGACTGCCGCAACGAATCCATCACAGCCCGTTGCATTGGAGGGATGCCGACGCGCGCGCCCGCACGTGCAGTAAAAAGGAATTGCAAGAAGAAAGGTATTGAACAAACCAGAACCCTATTCGACAAGCTTGTGCTCCAAAGCATAGCGGAGAAGTTCCGTATTGCTTTTCATGTTCATCTTTTCAAGAAGCCGGGCGCGATAGGTACTGACGGTCCTGGCGCTTAGAAACAGCGCCTCACCGATCTCCTGTATCGTCTTTCCTGAAGCGATCATCCGCATGACCTGGTACTCCCGATCCGAAAGCGTCTCGTGCAACAGTCCCGGCGATTCCGATATCACACGCAACACCGTCTTCTCGGCCAAGGACTCGCTTATGTATTTTTCGCCGGCCAAAATTTTTCTGATGGCGGTAAGCAAGACCTCCGGCGCTCTGTCCTTGGTCAGGTATCCCGCTGCGCCGGCTTTCAGCAGCCTCAATGCCATTTGATCTTCCGGATGCGCGCTCAATATGAGAATGGGAAGCTTTGGGCGCTCACGCCGCAGTTCCTGCAGCACTTCCAGGCCGTCTTTTCCCGGCATCGTGATGTCGAGCAGGATGAGATCCCACCGTTCCTTGCGCGCGAGGGCCAGAGCTTTGAGTCCATCCTCAGCCTCTCCGACAGACTCGGTGTCGGGCTGCTTGATCAGAATTTCCTTCAATCCCGCCCGAAAAATCGGATGATCGTCAGCGATTAGGATTCGCATTGCGACTCGCCTCGATATTACCCCGTCGGAACCTGTACAAGCACTTTTGGCAAGCGGCGCACTTCAATTGTGCCGCCGAGAGCCAGGACCCTCTCCCGCATCCCTATGAGCCCGAGCGATGTCTGCGTGTTAATGGATTTTTCGTCGATTCCTTTGCCGTCGTCGCGCACGGATAGAGTCAAATTCTTCGATTCACGCCTGAGTGATACCTTATGTCTCTCTTTGCGCTTTTTCGCCTGTGTAATTTGTCCTATACCTCAGCATGTTCCCCTTGGTAAAGCCCGTTTGGATCATTATATTTGCCCGAACGAAGAAACTTGCGTATCGGGTGACCTTATCAAAATCTCTCAGTTCATTTTCAAATGACAAATCGCCAACTTTATGGTCATGCCCTGCCAAGTGACGAATTTTTTTCCGACGTTAGGATTCGCGGGAGAATTCAACTGAACTACTGCCAGTTCCGCGATACCGCTTGACGGGGCATCCCACTTCTCTGTTAAAGTAGATAAACCTGATCCAGACATCGAGGAGGAACACAGAACACAATGGCAATTCCCGGAGAGAAAGCGATTCAAATGGTTCGGAACGCCCACACTCAAGCAGCCCAGCTCGACATCGCGGTGACCGCCGTTGTGGTGGATCAAAGCGGCCGCATGATCGCGCTGGGACGCATGGACAAGGCGCGCCCGATTACGGTAGAAATCGCACTGAATAAGGCGTACACCGCCGCGAGCTTCCAGCAGCCGACAAAGGAGTTGGCCGGAGTAGCGGCGCAAAGCTGGTTTCAGAGTCTAGTGGTGTCCAGCAATGGACGCATTATGCCGGGTGGCGGCGCGCTGCCGATAGTCGAAGGAGGCAGCGTAGTGGGCGCCGTTGCCGTGGCCGGCGGCACCGACGATCAGGATCAAAAATGCGCCGAAGTGGCGCTGGCGGCTTACCAGGGATGACGGCGAAGGCGAAAGGATTCAGTTAAAAAACCGGAGGGCGTGATATGTCCAAAGCGGAGATACTGCAAGAACCAGAGATTGAACACGGCGGTAGCGAGTTTCCCACTCCCGATCTCGGCCGATCAGTGAGAATCGTCGGCCCCCACGTCAATGTCGACATGAACGAATCGCCCCATCCGAAAAACGCGCGCGGCGAGCTGGGCAAACCGCTCTTCAACTGGTATCGCAACACGGTTTCCCAAGATCCCTTGACCCGGGTTTCGGCGCCCAATCACTTTGCCGACCGGCGACAGTTCTTGACCAACGTCATCAACCGCTCGACGAACGGAAAAGTGAATCCGCGCCGGGTATTCGTAGATGACCCGGCGGCGATGACGCGTCACATCAAATCCGTCGCCCTTTATATGGGCGCCGACGTTGTGGGCGTTGCCAAATCGCACCCTGCATATCTTTACGCGTCCGGCGGAGGACGCTACGTGCAGGACGGCACGGCGAAAGACGAATACCAAAATTACACGCCGGAAGAGCTGGCACGGAAGTTTCCCTACATCATCCAAGCAGCGACGGCATGGGATTATAATAAACTCCAGGCGCACCGCCACCACATCGGCGACGCGGCCTACCATGTTTCACAAATCAAAGGTGTGTTGGTCCTTAAAGCCCTCGAAGGTTACATTAAAGAGTTGGGATACACGGTGATACGCGGCGTGGTGACGCCGCAAGCGGCCGGCGTCGCCGGCGGTATCGGCGAGCTTGGCCGCAACGGTCTCGTGATCAATAAAAATTTCGGTGCCCGCGTGCATATGCCCGACCCGATCATGACCGATTTACCGCTGGTGGCCGATGAGCCTGTGGACATTGGCGTCGAGGACTTCTGCAAGATCTGCCGCAAATGCGCCAACACCTGCCCGACCAACAGTATTCCGTTCGGCGACAAAGTCGTGCACAACGGGATTGAAAAATACAAGATCAATTGGCTCACGTGCTACAAGCTTCGTCCCTACGTGCACGAGCACTGGGGCAGTTGCCTCACGTGCGCCGCGGTCTGCCCATTCACCAAACCAAACGTATGGTGGCACACGATGACGGTGTCGCTGCTTCATGCTTGCCCGTATTTCGCGCGGCCTTCTCTGGTGCGTTTCCTCAAGTGGATCGACGACCGTTACTGGGGCTTGGTGCGCAGTAATCGCGTGAGGTGGCTTGGCTACGATTCCGGCGTCAAGCCCGGTGAGCAGGCCTGCACCGTCGCCGGCTGCAACGCCTCGCACGAAGGCAAGGGCCAGGCTGTGGTTGGCGATGCCGGCTTTTATGCGCCGCTCAAGGAAAACACCAACCGGTTTGTCAAGCGGGAAGCATAGTGGCTGTCATGTTTCCCTGGTCAAAAGGAGATTCGCACCGAGATGATGCGTATTGGGATTTCTTTATCAACACGCCACCCGCTGATCTGGCCAATACGGTCTCGGAGATGATTCGCAAGGCCCCAGAAGGCAATATTTTTCCGGCGAAAACAGAGCTACACACCCCCGAGATTACCACGAGCCATGTTAAAGGGATGGCCGAGTACTTTGGCGCCGCCTTGACGGGCGTTGCCAAGCTCGACAGCAGCGATCCCAGTAACCCGGAAGGCTATCCGTATGCCGTAGTTTGCGCCGTGCCAGCGGAATACGATCCGCGCAAATCATCGGGGATCGGCGGCCAGGTGCCGGTGCAAAATGGCTTGTTCGTTACTTTCGTGTTGAGCGCATGGATCAGAGAATTGGGTTATCGCGCCACCGCTGCTCCACAACCCGGCGATGAGAAATTGGCGGCTCAGGCAAAACTCGGCACTCTCAACAGTGAGGGGCGATTGGTGACACCGCAGTTCGGCACAAAAGTTTACGTCGCCAACGCGATCCGCACCGACCTGCCGCTGGCAGCGGACGGATAGGGCGCGCGATTTTAATCAAATCCAAGATTTCATGGGGCCCTGACTGTATGAGATCTGCAATCTGACATTTGGAAATTCCGAGCGAAGCGAGGACAATGCCTTACATCATTACCAGCCTGTGCACCAATGACGGAGCCTGTGTCGATGTTTGTCCGGTCGCCTGCATTCACACCAAGCCCGGCGCCCCGCAATTTTATATCGACCCGGAAGTCTGCATCGATTGTGAGCAGTGCGAGATTGTCTGCCCGGTGGATGCGATCTTCAAGGATGTCGACATACCCGCCGAATATGTGGCAGCGATCGAAGTCAACGCGGCCTTTTTCCGCCAGAACAAGGCAGCCGTAGGGCCGGTGCCATTCGATACGGCATGGGAAATGGTACAAGGCGCGCACGAGTACGCACAAATGATGGGACTGGCGGTGAGCGCCGTGGTCGTCGACGAAGCGGGCGCACCGATTGCCATTGGGCGCATGGATAAAGCCGAAGCGCGCTCAGCGGAACTCGCGTACTACAAAGCTCGAACCGCGGCGGCATTTCAAGTCGCCACCACGGAACTCGTCCCGCAAGCGCGCCAGCCCTGGCTGCGCAGCCTGATCATTTCCCATAACGGGAGCATTTTGCCGATGGCCGGTGCGATCCCGATTATCAACGGCGTGACGATTGTCGGCGCGATCGGAGTCGCCGGCTCGAGCCGGCCCGAGCAAGACGTTCTCTGCTGCCGCGCCGCTCTCGCCGTGTGGGAAAGCCCCGGCCACTGAGTTTTTATCTCCAAGCAATTTTGAATTGGTGCGAACTGGACGCCTAGTGCGCGCGGTCCATTCGCCGGGGATCGCTAAATCACAAGGACCGGATTCTCTCGAGATATTTTATCGCGCCAAGAGCGCAAAGAAAGATAGATCCGGTTTTTCTCCCAACTTGGCGTGCTTTTCGTCTTTGCGCGAGCTATCGCTTTCTGTTGCCCCTTCTCTGCGCCCCGGGGTGCCGTCATCTCACCTCCCCGGGAAATAGCTTGGAGGCATACTCGCGATTGACCGCCTCAA
>Ga0209974_10000277_pt1 | contig 16714 bp, 20 predicted proteins | sample InoplaM3SPM_FD_187592 | JGI IMG/M metagenome (GOLD analysis project Ga0209974, IMG submission 187592) | Arabidopsis thaliana rhizosphere microbial communities from the Joint Genome Institute, USA, that affect carbon cycling - Inoculated... | ecosystem: Host-associated > Plants > Roots >...
CCCTACTATCGTGCTAAAAAATACCTGGACTTCCTGGGTGAGGCGGCCGGTGTCACATTTAACTATGAATTGCTCGATGGTGCTCACGTGCCGCGCTGGGCTGCTCGTCATGCCAGCGTGTTTGAACCTAAGCGCTCGGCACTAGTCAGCGTCGGATCGACGGCTGTTGGCATAGTGGGCGAGATGAGGGCTGAGGTTGCGCGAAACTTCAAGCTGCCTTCATTGCTTGCCGGTTTTGAGCTCGATGCGCGGCTGCTGCACGAGCATATCACGGGCGGTTCACCATATCGGCCGCTCAGCCGTTACCCTGGCACGAGCCGGGATATCTGTTTGCGCGTCGACCAGTCGTATAGTTACGGTGAGGTGGAGGCTTTTGTTCGTGACGCCCTTAAAGCATTCTCGCTTGAGACGCATCTCATGCCTATCGATGTTTATCAGAAAGATGGCCACGACAAGAAAAATATCACGTTCACGGTTTCGATGGTAAATCATGAGCGTACGATTACTGGCGTTGAGGCGAATGAAGTCCTTGACGCTGTTGCCGCGGCTGCATTTGAAGCCATGGGTGCCGAGCGAGTATAGGAGCCTAGCACATCACTGCCGAGCATAGTCGGACTCAGGATCCACTGACCACAAAAAAACGATCACGAGCCTTGAGGCTAACGAGATCGTTGAAAAACTTTAATCTAAAGAATGTTCCATCGCGCTCCCCGGTGTGTTTCTCACACCGGGGAGCGCTGCCATTGCCCGAACTTCTGTCGCTCGTGCGATGCCATCACCCGAAGCTGATACGCCGCTCCGCCGCCCAGTTGAAGGCTGCGATGATGCCGCTCAAGAGCGGCACAGCGATGTAGCTGATGTACCAGGCGATCGCGATCTGCACCCAGGGTAGCCCGATGAACGCGGCGCTTGCGACGACGAGGAACACGAGCTGCAGGGCGCCCTGCCTGCGGTAGTAGATGTAGACCGCAAGTATCAGGAGGATGACCGCCACGACGTTGAAGCCGATGATCAGCGCAAGCCCCCATCCGGCACCTTGCGCGACCGCCTCGATGAGCAGTGTGACGATCGCTAGAACATCCCTGATGATGGGCACTGTTGCGAGCGGACCGGCAACACCGAGGATGGCCACGACCACGCGTACGCGGTTGTCCCACTTCACGAGCCAGGGCAGCAGTCTGTCCACGATCTGGAGCAGCGCCAGCAGCACGATCGATGAAGCGATGACTGCAATGTTGCCCGGAATCGCGACTGGCGCAATGTTGAGCGAGTTGCTGGGGTCGGGCTGGTCGATCGGTGGCTGTGCCAGGGTGTCGATGACAGTAGCGATAACAGACATAGTGACCTCCAGGTCAGTCGGGAATGTCTACTATACTTATATACTAACAATATGTGTATATCAATACATAACTTAGGAGAATGGTACTAGAATGGTACTCGCAAAATACATAAGTTAAGTATTTGGAATAAATAGATTCACAGCAAAACATAAAAACTACGCTATTAATATGTTCATATTGCTAACACATTCGGTACAATAAACTTAATGAAACCGCTTTTCCGTACTCTTCACTATGCCCGTAATCTATGGCCGTATTATGTCGGTATTACGTTTTTTGCCCTCTTGATCGCACTGACGACTATCGCTATCCCATTTATTATTCGCGAAGTGACGGACCTGATGGTTGCAGTAGCCCAGGGCGAGAGTGCTGATTTTCAGCGAGCTTTATGGCTGGCGGTGGCGTTACTCGCAGCGGATGTAGCACATACGCTGTTTACTAACTGGGGCGGCTACCTCGGTGATGTCATGTCGGCCAAGATGAAAAAACAGCTTAGCGAGCAGTACTATAACCATTTGCTGAAACTGCCGCAGAGCTACTTTGACCGTGAGCTAACCGGTACTATCATCAACCGCCTCAACCGTACGATTTTTGAAGTAACGCAGTTCATGAATGTGTTCGCGAATAATTTCTTCAACATGATTATCACGGTGGTAATCGTCTTGGTTATCCTGGTGTTTTACAGTTGGGAAATCGCACTGCTAGTGTTCTTTGTATATCCGCTGTTCTTGTGGCTCACGATGCTCACGAGCAAGTCATGGCAAAAATATCAGAATAAGAAAAACCACGAGATTGATGTTGCAAGCGGCCGGTTTGCCGAGGTAATTGCACAGATCAAGGTGGTGAAGAGCTTTTTTCAGGAATCGCTGGAGCTGCGGCATTTTGAAAGGCGTTATCAGCGCACGATCGATCTGACTTACAAGCAGTCAAGACAATGGCATAACAATGATATTGTCCGGCGTCTCGTGCTGAATGTTATTTTCTTTTGTGTCTATGCGTATATTTTTGCGCAGACGCTGCGGCAGGAATTTTCGGTCGGTGACATGTTCATGTTGATCCTACTGCTCAATACCGTGCGGATGCCGATTTTCAGCATGAGTTTCATCGTTGATCAGACGCAGCGCGCCATTGCCGGCTGCCGTGATTACTTTGATGTCATGACGCTGAAGCCTACAGTCCGCGACAAATCACACGCAAAACCGCTAAAAGTGACTGATGGCGCAATACGCTACGAAAACGTTTACTTCAGTTACAACGAGCATGAGCCGGTGTTAAAGAACGTTAGTTTTGAGATTCCAGCTGGCAACCGCGTCGCGTTGGTAGGTGAGAGTGGTCAGGGAAAGACGACGCTGACGAATTTGCTTATGAGACTGTATGATCCGGTACAGGGTACGATTACCGTAGACGGCCAAAGTGTGGTCGATGTCCAGCAGCATAGTTTACGTAAGCATATCGCGGTGGTGTTCCAAGATCCGGCACTCTTCAGCGGTAGTATTCGCGAAAATATTTCTTATGCCAACCCGCACGCGACTGACAGACAGATCATCGCTGCTGCCAAGGCTGCCAATGCGCATGATTTTATCAGCAAGCTTGAAGGCGGTTATGACACGCAGATTGGTGAACGCGGGCTTAAGCTAAGCGGCGGTCAAAAACAACGCATCGCGATTGCGCGGGCAATCCTAAAAGATGCGCCGATTCTAATCTTAGATGAGGCAACTAGCAGTCTTGATAGCCGGGCCGAAGCACAGGTACAAGAGGCATTGGAGCGTCTCATGAAAGGCAGGACGACACTGATCATTGCGCACCGATTAAGCACGATTGCTCATGTTGATCGTATTGTGACGCTGAGGAATGGAACGGTGGACGAGGTCGGCACTCCTGATGAGCTAAAAGACAGCGGTGGCATTTACTCGCAGTTGCTGGAGCTACAAATGGGCACGACCGAGCGTGCCAAGAAAAAGCTGAAAAAATATGACATCGCCGCATAGTACAGCAAGAGTAATACTTATCGAGAAGCGCGCGCAGGTATTGCAGCTGCTTGTCATGGAACGCTTTCGCTACGATACCGAAACGAACCAAACTTTGCACTATTATTCGATACCCGGCGGGCATATTGAGTCTGAGGAAACACCCGAACAGACGGCAGTCCGGGAAATAGCAGAAGAAATGGCGCTTCAAATTGATATCGGGCCGCTGGTTGCAATAAACCATACGAAAGATGGAGCGCAGCATTATTTTTATACGGCCAAACGAGTAAGCGGTGAGCCGATGCTGCCGGCTGATAGTCCGGAAGCTTTGGACCACACCCCGGACAATCGGTTCATACCGCGCTGGGTTGAGCTGAACGATGAATCATTAGCAAACTTGCATGGCGTGTTTCGGCACTTGTCACCCTTGATTTTGCAATTGGCGGCGCATAAGTTGCCGGCAGCACCGCTAGAGCATTTCGAATAAGCTCAGCAAGAGCTTCTCGGCGGTTGCCGGGCAAGTCTCTGTTTTGATGAGGCTTTCAACTTTGGTATACTGATTAAAGTTTATAAGCGAGGGAAATCTACTTTTATGGCAACATCAAAAAGCCAGCGTATTACTATATGGGTTATTGCCGCCATGATGGCGGTCGGATCGGTCGGTTTTTATTTTTTGATCATTATCGACAACAATGACAGGGCGGCGCAGCAAGCGCAGCTCCAGCAGCAACTCCAGGATGTTCAGCAGGAAGCACCGCCAGCTGATCCGTTGCCTGGCTACGACTCCGTCGCATTTGACGCGAGTGCGGTCAACGAGCTGGTTAAGGAAGATCTAAAGGCTGGTGATGGCGACGTCGTGAAACGAGGCCAAACGGTCAAGGTTAATTACATGGGCTGGCTGCCAGACGGCAAGATATTCGACAGCTCGGCAAGTGGCGACGAAGCAACGCCGATATCATTGTCGCTCAACCAGGTCATCAAAGGCTGGCAAGATGGCGTACCAGGCATGAAAGTTGGCGGTGTGCGCAAATTAACAATCCCAGCCGAACAAGCCTACGGCGAGTCCGGTTCTGGCGCGATGATACCTCCAAACACGCCATTGACGTTTATCTTAGAGGTGACCGAGATCGAAAGTTAGCCCTCCCGGGGGTACGTTAAGTCGCTTTACAAGCTAAGCGCAGCGGTTTAATATGTAAGTGAACACTTAAACATATAACGAAGCGGGGAGTATATGAAACAAGTAACAGTCTACAGCCAGAATTCATGCGCGTCATGCGTCATGGTGAAAAAATGGCTGGCCATGAAAAATGTCGAATACAAAGAAGTAAATCTAGATGAAGAGCCGGCGCAACGTGAGTACGTGCAAAAAATGAGCGGTAGCTCAACAGTACCGGTGGTCGTTATAGAAGATAAGGCTAGCGAAAGCACGGCTATCTCAATAGGCTATAAGCCAGCGCAACTCGCAACCATAGTTGCCTAAGAAATTTAGCAAACAATAAATCCCACAGGAGAATCCATGTCCCAGGCCGCCCACGTTATTATCTACAGCTCTGCTGGCAATGCAAATGGCCACGCTTTGGGGGCGTTCTTGGACGAAAATGGCGTACATTACGAAAGCAAGGATGCAGACTCCAGCGAGCACGCCAAAGCTGAAATGCAGGCGCTGGCGGGAGGCGAGTCTGAGATGCCGCTCCTCGTCGTGAATAGTGAAGCGCACGCTAATCCAACGCATGCTGAAGTTGCTCAGTTGCTAGGTTTGACTGCGGACGAGTCGGCGGACAACAAAATGCACGATGTCGTGATGATTGGTGCAGGTCCCAGCGCGTTAGCGGCTGCTGTCTATACGACGCGCGAAGATATCGGTACGGTTCTCTACGAAAAAGGCATCATCGGCGGACTGGCAGCTATCACGGACTGGGTTGATAATTACCCGGGTTTTCCAAAAGGCATATCGGGGCTTGAGCTGGCGCAAAGCCTCGAACAACAAGCCGAGCGTTTCGGGGCAGAGATACGTCTCGGTGAAGTTGAGACTATTACCGACAAAGGCAGTTATAAGCTTCTCAAAACCACTGACGGTAATATACGTACTCGCAGTGTGCTGATAGCTACCGGTAGTGATTATAAAAAACTCGGCGTGCCGGGCGAAGAAGAATTTTATGGCCGGGGAGTGCACTACTGTGCGACATGCGACGGGGCTTTCTATCGTGATAAAAAACTGGTGGTTGTTGGTGGTGGCAACTCGGCCGTGCAGGAAGCAATTTTCTTAACCCGGTTTACGACGCATATTGATCTGTTGGTACGGTCTGAAATTCGGGCCAGCGAAATACTGCGCCATGAGCTCGACAAGCTGGTAGAAAAAGGCCAGATCACCGTGCATTTAAATACGGCGACAGATGAAATAGTAGGCAAAGACAACAAAGTCACTGAGATACGTGCGCAAAAAGACGGCGTGCCGACTACATTTGAAGTTGATGGCGCATTCATATTTATCGGCTTGCTGCCCAATACTGACTTTTTGAAAAACAGCGCGATTAAGCTAGACAGCCATGGTTTTATCAAGACGGACGCCGGCTTGCAGACGACAATCCAGGGTGTGTTTGCGAGCGGTGATGTGCGCAGCGGCGCCACGATGCAGATAGCCAGCGCAGTCGGAGAAGGCGCAACAGCTGCGCTGAAGCTGCGAGAATATCTCGAAGGGCACCGTAAATAAGCTGGTATAAAATTTTGTCTATTTACTTATCTGTAAAAAAGTAGCAGAATAAACTTTATGGATCTGAGAGAGTTGACGACGTATGAGGCATGTATTTTGCATGCACGGGCGCATCGTGTACTGCGTGAGTTTGTGGCGCGTCAGCTCGAAGGATATAACTTGACGGTAACGGAGTGGGTTCTATTAGGCGTCATTAGCGAAAGCAAATCAGGCGTATCTCCGAGCGCTCTGTGCGAGCGTTTAGATGTGAGTATGCCGCTGATTACCCGCATGGCAACCAACCTACAGAGTCATGGTTACGTGGATCGTAAAGAGCATCAAGAAGACAAACGTCAGTCGGTTATTATTCCATCTGCGAAGGGTCTGGAACTGGCTGAGCTGGTCGAGACCCAGATCAAGGTAGAGATGAGAAAAATGCTTAAAGATTTTTCACCGAGTGAGATTCTTGGATATGTGCGCACCATGAAGCAACTAGCTGAATTGTTGTAGAAATATCTTTTAACTATTTACTTTACTAAGTAAAATATTATACTAAATACATCAACACTCTTTAAAAAAGGAGATCCATTCAATGGACATAGGTAAGAAAAACGAATCAAACTCTAGCATGATGGTTGCAGTTGCAGCAATCGTTGCTTTAGTTGTCGGTGGTGTTGGTGGTTACATGTTGGGCGGCAACATGATGAACGAACCAGTTGCTAACACCAACAGCAGTAACACAGCATCAGCTGAGCCAACAACGATGACAAAGGCTGCTGACCTGCGCGCATTGCTCAACAACCTTGAGACTGAGCACGTTGCTCTTGCGTCTGCCGCAACCCGTGCTGGTTTTGATGGCGACAAGTCATTTGAGGCAACTGCCGGTGCTCTTGATAACAACTCGAAAGAGATTGCAGCTGCCGTTGGTAGCGTATACGGTGAAGAAGCTGAAAAGCGTTTCTACGACATTTGGGCTAGCCACATCGGCTTCTTCGTAGACTACACAGTAGCCGCCAAGGGTGGTGACCAGGCTGGTATGGATAAAGCAGTAGAGAACCTGAACGGGTATGTCGAAGCTATCTCAACCTTCCTGAGCGAAGCTAACCCTAACCTGCCTAAAGAAGCGGTAGCGCAGCTCGTCACTGAGCACGTTATGCTGCTGAAGGGTGCAGTTGATGCACACGGTGCCGGTAACTTTGCTGAGAGCTACGCTAAGCAGCATGAAGCTGACACGCAAATCGGTACTATTGCCGACGCAATGGCTGGTGCTATCGTACAGCAGAAGCCTGAAAGCTTCCGCTAAAGTACTAGCGCGGTACTAAGCCGTATATGAATGACAGGCACCTATGGGATAATGGAGACATGAACCCGTAGTGCCTGTCTTTAATAGAAGGGGGACAATCATGAATAATAAAGTCATTGCAGCATTAGTTGGTCTCGTAGCGGTCGCTATGATCGGCGGGGTACTGGTAATGGCCCTGCGCGAGAGCGCACCGCAACCGTCGACTGGCGGAAATAACACAACCGAATCGCCCGCTATGGATGCCGGTGATCACAACGGTATGCAAAACAGCGGTGGAAATGCCGCGGACAGCGACGATGGAACCGTACGAAGCGGTGAGGTAAGTGTCGATATCAAGGATTTCGCGTTTCAGCCAGCTACTATCACAGTAAAGAAAGGCACGACTGTCACATGGACGAATCGTGACGATTCGCGTCATGATATAACGACTGACGCCGATAGCTCTGACGGAGCGCCTCAAAGTGAGTTGCTAGGCATGGGCGAAAGCTACAGCTTTACCTTTGACACAGTCGGTGAGTTTACATACTATTGTTCGCCGCACCCGTACATGGAAGCAAAAGTAACAGTTGTTGAATAGCATTATAAAGAGCGTGCGCGGGAGAGATATGAAGAAAAAAGTGTCAAAAAAGCATAAAAAAATAACGAGCAAGCATCTACTGGTAGTAGTGCCGGTCGTGGCATTGGTAGCCGCGTTCGGTGTCGGTCTGGGGGCTCGTATGCTGGCAGGCGACGAAGGAGTGACACGGAGCAGCTCGAGTTATAGCGAGCGCTGTGATGGCCACTGCGTTGATTTGGCTGCAGGTAAGGCCGCTCCCGGCTCTCTCAGTGTGCCGGTTGGCGAGTATGTGCAGTTTAATAATTCTGATGGCGGCGAGTACAACATATCGCTTGGGCGCGGCACGGACACACACTCTGCTGCAACCGAAGAAAGTAGTGAAGCCGATAGTCACTCCGAAGAGGACGCAAAAGACCATGATCACGATAAGCGGTTTGTCTCTGGCGATATAGGCGAGGGCAAAGCGTGGCGGGTTCAGATGAAACAAGCTGGCACGTATTATTTTCACGACCACTATGATCCAGACTTAACCGTCTTAGTCGTAGCCTACGAACCTGGCGCAGAATACAAGGTGGAATAATGGATGCTGCGACTGTAGCTCGTAATCATCAAAAATACGGGTGGAGATTTTGGCTATTGGACAGGCGCGCTCAAGTCTATCTACTGTGGTTGATCATAGTGCCACCAGGCTTTGTTCACTTGTATTTTGAACAGCCTTTCTGGATTAATTGGCCGTGGCTGCTGACGTGTGTGGTCGGCCTCGGCTATATGGGTTTTGTTATGAGACCGTTCGACAGCCGCATGAAAGCAATTTTCTTGGCGTGGTTGGTGCCGCTTACGATTGGGATGGCGATCAGCTTCTTGGCGACGACGCGAAGTTTTTACGCTTTGCTACCTTACCTCGCGCTCATATGGGCGATCGTTCAGGCGGCAGGCTACGCGCTTAATGGACTAGTAGATGCACCAAGCGGCTGGTACTGGCTGGCGGCCATCCTGCATATCGGTGCGGCAATTTTCATCATTGCCTTTCCGGGGCTTATCGCGCTGCACTGGCTGATGCTAGCAATCGTGAGTGCATGGTCACTGCTTAACCTATGGCTCTTTAGGTCTGTGCACGCTTGATTTTTAGGGGAGACGCCTACAGGGGCCGAGGTACAATGAACACAGGAGGATACTATGAAAGTAACGATCTATTCGACGGCTCAGTGTGCGGCGTGTCACACGTTAACGCATTGGCTGGAGAGCGAAAATATTGCTTATGACAAAAAAGTAACCGACGAGGATCCGGCAGCAATGGGTGAGTTTATGGCGGTAAACGACGGCATGATCGGCGTGCCGTTTACTGTGGTGACGGATGACGACGGTACAGAAACCAAGATTAGTGGTTTCGACCAGGCTAAATTCAAAGAAGCACTCAAGGTTACTTGAGGCTCAGACAGCTCAGGAAGAAATAATTCTGGTACTAGTGACAACAGCGAGCCTCTTAGGCTCGCTTACGTTTAAGTCGTTTGTCACTCATGAGCAGATCAGGGCGGTCAGTGACGATGCCGTCAATGCCGCGCTCGGCGAGACGGAAAGCAGCGTCTGGGCGGTTAACTGTGTAGACGTAGGTGAACAGTCCTAATTGCTTGGCAAGTTCGACAGCGAATCTATCGACGCGCAGGCGGTGAAAGCCGACGGCCGTGAGGGCAAGCGGACGCACATGCCCAACAAATAAAAACGGGTTTAAGGAGTGTGTTAAGGCAAGTTGGGCGTGGGGTGCCAGTTTGCGTACTCGACGCAGGGCGCGCGGTTTGAACGACAGAAATAGCACGGACTGCCAATCAGTTTTGCGCTTTATGTATTTTTCTAGAACGGGCAACGCATGCTCAAACATATTAGTTTGCTTGAGTTCAATTGCTAGCAGGACTTTTCCGTAGCACTCCTGCATAGCTTCGTCGAGTGTCGCGATCGGGTTGTCGCTTTTGGCGGTCATCTTTTGTAGCTCTTTCAGAGTCAGCGAGCTGATAAACTTCGACGATTTGTGAGTGTGATAGAGATGAAAATCGTGCGCTAGAACGGGCACTTTATCTTTCGTGAGGCGTATGTCGAATTCCAGCATGTCGGCCCCAGCGGCAATACCGGCACGCAGGCTGGCGAGGGTATTTTCAGGTTCGAGGCCTGCTCCACCGCGATGTCCTATGATCAGCATGTGTCTAGGTTATAGGGTTTGTGAGGTACTGTCTACACCCGCCTACCGGGCAGCGGATGGGCGTAGAGCGGAATTGGCGAAATCGACAATGCAAAACAGCCGGAGAGTCGACGCCAGGGGTGGCCAATTTGAGTCGATGTTGTAAACTATAGTAGATTAAACAAAGGAACATCTATGCCAAATATCTCTTATGGCGACAAGGCTCCTGACGTTGTGAATATCGTTATCGAAATTCGCCGCGGCGAGCGTAACAAATATGAAATCGACAAAGACAGCGGCCGGCTCATGCTCGACCGTGTCAATGCGACCATGCTTGGCTACCCTGTCGACTACGGGTACGTGCCGGACACATTGTGTGACGATGGCGATCCGTTGGACGCCCTATTGGTAATCGACGAGTCGGTTCCTCACGGTGTAGTAGTGCCAGCACGGCCAATCGGCGTGCTTAACATGGTAGACGACGGTGAAGGTGACGAAAAGCTCGTCTGTGTTGCAGCCGATGACGTGACAAAGGCGCACATCAAAGAGCTGAGTGATCTAGGGCCGGAGTTCACTCGGATAGTCGAGCATTATTACGCGCACTATAAGGACTGGAAAAAAGACTGGAAGGGCAGCCCGGTGAGTTTCAACGGGTGGGGTGATGCGACCGCGGCTCGTCAAATCATTGACGATTCCATCGCTGCTGCTAAGAACTAGCGCTATAAGTGTTAACCACGAAACAAATACCCGGACAAGTAATGCCGGGTATTTGTTTTGTTAGCGTTTCGCCGCATCTCGGCTCATCAGGATAATAGCGTGATTATCGACGCTAAAACCGCGTGACAGGGAGGACTATGTGTCCTCGACCTGTCGCAGTACCAAGGTCGCTCAGTAGAGCGGCGGCTCGACAGTGACGGTGCTGTTCAGGCTGAATCTTCCGTCCGGCGTGTCTAGCTGGTACCGCGTCGCGGTACACTGACCATCCTTCCAGGCCAGAAGGTACGCGCTGTCTCCATGCTCGCAGTCGATGAAGAGCGCGTAGGCAACGCCACCGGGACCGTCGCACGTCATAGATTCCAGGCGTGCGCGGCGGTGATGCCCGTCGACCTTTAGCAGTACGCCGTGGTCGTTCTGTTCGGCTTCCATCCCTGCTATGACGCTAGCTGTTTGGAGTGCCATGCAGAGCAGGACGTGCTTGACATGCTCTTTGTCGACAACCGACACTTCCGCGCCGGTTTCGTGACAGTGCTCGGTCATCCGAATTCCCTTCGCTGGTAGGATAAGTATATTATACAACACATAGAAATCTAGGCAAAGTTTTGCCGATGCCGTCCAAAACGTAGTAGAATACGATCAAGCAAACTACTAACGCTTAATAGAGAGTGAGGAAACATGAAAACCAAAGTAGCCATCAATGGCTTTGGGCGAATTGGCCGAAATGCCTTCAAAATTGCATTCGAGCGAAGCGATCTCGAAATCGTCGCCATCAACGACCTTACCGACACCAAGACGCTTGCTCACTTGCTAAAGCACGACAGCTCATACGGCGTATACGAACATGAAGTTGGCTTTGACGATGCGGGCATTACCGTGAACGGCAAGCATATTAAGGTCTTGGCCGAGAAAGACCCGGCGGCATTGCCGTGGGGTGCGCATGGCGTCGATATTGTCATCGAGTCAACCGGCTTCTTTGTCGACCCGGCGAAGGCACGAGCGCACATTGATCCGGCTGGCGCCAAAAAGGTAGTGCTCAGTGCGCCCGCTAAAGGCGAAGGCGCCACAACAATCGTCTTGGGTGTCAACGAAGACAAGCTGGCTGACGCCGAAGATGTCATCAGCAACGCAAGCTGTACCACTAACTCGATCACGCCGGTTATGGCGGTTCTGGAATCTGCGTTTGGTATAGAAAAAGCCATGATGACGACAGTGCATAGCTACACAGCCAGCCAGCGACTGCAAGATGCGCCGGCGAAAGATTTGCGCGAGGCTCGCGCCGCCGCTGAGAATATCGTACCGACAACGACAGGCGCCAGTATTGCAGCCGGTTTAGCACTACCGGCCATCAAGGGCAAATTTGGCGGTTTGTCAGTGCGTGTACCGACGCCGGTGGTCAGTATGAGTGATTTTGTGGTGGTGACCAAACGTGATGTTACCATTGACGAAGTCAAAGATGCGTTCAAAAAAGCCGCTGCCGAACCATTTTATCAAGGTATCCTCGATGTGACCGAAGAGCAGCTCGTGAGCAGTGATTTCAAAGGCAATAGCCATTCGTCGGTCGTTGATTTGCCGCTCACTAATGTGGTCGGCGGCAATCTCGTCAAAGTTGTCGCCTGGTATGACAACGAATGGGGTTACTCTAATCGCCTGGTTGAGCTGACAGCAGATATCGGTAAGGCATTGCAGAAATAAGCAGAATCGGGATTTTAGATCATGGATTTTAGAATGAAAAACAAAGAGGCAGAGTCAAGCGTCAAGCGTCAAGAGCCAAGAAGGCAGGCGCAAAGTACTGATTCTTTCTACCTTCTACCTTCCACCTTCTGCTGTAAACCTTCACAAGGTTGCGCCTTGTGAAGGTTTACCTATGCTCTGACCACCAGGGATTCCATCTCAAAGAGCACATTTTTGCGTATCTTAGCAAGAATGGCTACGACGTCGAGGATATCGGCGGCAAAACACTCGACCCTGAAGATGACTTCCCGCAGTTTGCCTACATGGTAGCAACCAAGGTACTGGGAGAGGACGATGCGATGGGCATATTGGTTTGTGGCGGCGGGCAAGGAATGGCGATGGCGGCTAACCGGGTCAATGGTATACGGGCGGCCGTGATATGGGATGCCCACGAGGCGAAGATGACCAGGGCTGACAATGACAGTAATATCTTGGCACTGCCCGCTCGGATACTCGAGGATGATCAGGACAAGTGGCAAGGGATAGTCGAAACATGGCTCAACACACCGTTCGCCGGCGCGGCGCGGTTCGTGCGTCGTAACAAGCAACTGGATCAGCTGTAGCCGGGACACGTACCCGCTTAGTGGCGCGACTGGACGCTGGGGCTTAAACGCTATAATCTAGATATATGAGTACTATTTGCCCAACCGTCTTGGCACGCGAGCCGCATGAGTATCGCGAGCAGATCGAGCGTATCAAACCGTTTGCGGAGCGCATACAAGTCGACCTCATGGACGGCATTTTTACAGAGACCAAAAGTATCAACCCGATTCAAGCGTGGTGGCCGGAGGGTATGCTGGCCGATATACATATGATGTTCGAGGATCCGGTCGCACACATTGAGACGCTGGTGAGTTTGCAGCCGAACCTGATAATCATACACGCCGAAGCCGCCGGTGATTTATTAGGCATGGTCGAGCATCTGAAAAAATGCGGCATGAAGGTTGGTGTCGCACTCCTGAAAGACACATCGCCGGAAGTGGCGCACGCACTCATACCGCTCGTAGACCACGTGCTGCTGTTCAGCGGCGAGCTTGGGCGATTTGGCGGAGAAGCCGACATGCATGTCTTGTCTAAGGTAGCTGAGATCAAACGCATGAATGATTCAGTGGAAATCGGCTGGGACGGCGGCGCTAATGCAGCTAATGCCAGGCAACTTCAAGCTGGCGGTGTCGATGTTATCAACGTTGGTGGTGCGATTCAGAAGTCTGACGATCCTGAGACTGCGTATAAGAGTTTAGTAGACAGCTTGAGGCAGTAGCGCCTATTGCCGGATACCCTGTGAGATCCGGTTGTATTGTCGTGAAGGCAGCCAGCTGCACAGCATCAATATTTATACCGGGCACGTGGTTTAAATTATTACGATTTAAGATATAATCATAAGCAGTAAAACTTATGACACATACTCAATTACAGCAAAAAGCGAATGATATTCGCGAAGACATTATCAAGATGCTAGAGCACGCCGGTAGCGGCCACTCGGCAGGGCCGCTGGGCTTAGCTGACATTTTTGCGGCGCTTTATTTTGCGGTGCTAAAGCACGACCCTAAGAACCCTGATTGGGATGGTCGTGACATCCTGATACTTAGCAATGGCCATACAGTGCCGGTGCGTTACGTGACTATGGCGCACGCCGGGTATTTCGACCGCAAAGAGCTCATGACACTGCGGAAATTCGGCAGCCGCTTGCAGGGTCACCCTGAGCGAACACGCTTGCCTGGTATGGAGACGACCAGCGGCCCGCTTGGCAGCGGACTGTCTCAGGCTGCCGGCATGGCGTACAGTTTGCTGAAAATTGATCACAACCACACCCGCTGGGTGTACGTCGTGATGGGCGACGGTGAGCTGAACGAAGGTAATATCTGGGAAGCGGCGATGTTTGCCGGTAAGTACAAGCTGCATAATCTCGTCGGCATTATAGACCGCAATAATATTCAAATTGACGGTAATACCGAAGACATCATGCCTCTCGAAGATCTGCGTGCTAAGTGGGAGGCCTTCGGCTGGCACGTCGTTGAAGTTGACGGGCACAATATTGAAAGCGTCGTCGATGCTTGCAGTATGGCGCGGGCGATTGTCGAAAAGCCGGTGATGATCATCGCACATACGATACCGGGTAAAGGCGTTGATTTTATGGAATATGATTATCATTGGCACGGCGCGCCGCCCAACAGCGAGCAAGCAAAAGATGCTTTGAAAAAACTGCGAACGTTAGATGGCAAGATTAGGGGTGAGCATGAGTAAGAGGAATGAATTACGAATCATGAATCATGAATTACGGAGAAAAGAAATGACAAAGGGTCTTTGCGCCCATGCTTCATGCTTCACTATTCATAATTCTGGGCGCGGAGCGACAACGTCATGATGCACTTATCCGAAAAGATCGGCCACGAGGACATCGAGGCAGAGCCGATCCGTAAAGGCTTCGGCCGCGGACTCAAAAAAGCGGGCGAGCAAGACGAGCGAGTAGTAGCACTGTGTGCTGATCTGACTGATTCGACGCAAATGTCTCTGTTCAAAGAAGCGTTTCCAGAGCGTTTTGTCGAGATTGGCGTCGCCGAGCAAAATCTGGTAACGGTCGGCGCGGGCATGGCGGCTATGGGTAAAATTCCGTTCACGAGCAGCTATGCGGCATTTAGCCCGGGGCGCAACTGGGAGCAGATCCGAACGACGATCTGCCTCAACGAACAGCCCGTCAAGATTGTCGGCAGCCACGCTGGTATTAGCGTCGGTCCCGATGGCGCCACGCACCAGATGCTCGAAGACATTGCACTCATGAGGGTGCTGCCGCACATGGTGGTAGTTGCCCCCGGTGATAGTGTTGAAGCCGAAAAAGCGACTATTGCACTGGCGTTCAATAATAAACCGAGCTACATCCGGCTGGCACGAGAAGCAACTCCAATATTCACGACTGAGCAGACTCCTTTTGAAATCGGTAAGGCGTATGTACTGCGCGAAGGCAGTGATATTACTATCGCAGCCACCGGAGCTATGACGTATCAGGCTCTGCTCGCTGCTCGTACGCTCGAAAAAGACGGAATATCGGCGGAAGTTATTCATTGCCCAACTATCAAGCCGCTCGACACTCATACTATCATCGCAAGCGCGCGCAAGACCGGTAAAGTCATTACTGTCGAAGAAGCGCAAATCGCCGCTGGCTTCGGCTCGAGCGTCGCGGAAGTTTTAAGCGAGAACCATCCGGTACCAGTGCGGCGTATGGGGATGCAAGACCGTTTCGGCGAGTCGGGCAGTCCGGCGGAACTGCTGAAACACTTCGGGTTAACCGATACTCACATCGCGATGGTAGCCCATGACATGACAGATAACGTACGGCCAAAATAGGAAGGACTAGAAATGGGTTTAACAATCAAGCAAATTCGGGAAAACTGTATCAAGGCACGGCACCTAATGCAACGCGCGCGTCAGCAGCATTTTGCAGTGGGCGCATTCAATATTGACAACCAAGAGACACTGATAGCGGTCGCCCGCGCTGCCCAGGCGCTAAACGCGCCGGTCATGGTAGAAGTGAGTGAAGGTGAGGTCAAAGCGATAGGGCTTGAGAACATCCGTGACATGGTAGATAACTACAAGGCAGAGTACGGGCTGGAGATGTATATCAACCTCGATCATAGTCCTAGTGTCGAAGCGGCCAAGCGCGGTATTGACGCCGGCTTCGAGTTTATTCATATCGATATCAGTCAGGCAAACCACGATGCGAGTGACGCAGAGATCATCAAATGCACGCAAGATGTGGTGCAATACGCTAAATTTACCGGTGCGCTGGTCGAGAGCGAACCGCATTACTTTGGCGGCAGCAGCAATGTTCATACCGAAGGCATAGACTACGAAACAATCAAAAAAACGTTTTCGACACCTGAAGGCGCAAAAAAGTTCGTCGAAGAAACCGGTATCGATACATTTGCAGCCGCTATTGGTAACCTGCATGGTAAGTACCCGGTTCCCAAGGAGCTTGACCTAGACCTGCTTGCCAAGATTCGCGCTGCGATTGATTGCAATATCAGCCTGCACGGCGGTAGCGGAACACCTGGGCATTTCTTTGAGGAAGCTGCAAAAATCGGTGTTAGTAAGATTAATATCAACAGCGATATGCGTTTTGTTTTCCGCAATACACTCGAAAAAGTATTAGCTGACAATCCGAAAGAATACGCGGTCGTCAAGCTAATGCCAACTGTTTACGAAGCAGTGCAGAAGGTTGTTGAAGAAAAAATAAATGTATTTGG